>Ga0213868_10003602_pt1 | contig 14387 bp, 18 predicted proteins | sample PICome_9_FD_160087 | JGI IMG/M metagenome (GOLD analysis project Ga0213868, IMG submission 160087) | Coastal seawater microbial communities near Pivers Island, North Carolina, United States - PICO127 | ecosystem: Environmental > Aquatic > Marine > Coastal | place: USA: North Carolina...
CGGAAGTGGACAGAAAGCCTGGACGGATCATGCTTCTACCTGAATCGCTCCAGCGCCAGACGTCAACACATCAAATTTCGGGTCCTCGCTGACTCCGAGTATAGCACAGGTTCGCGCAGCGCCATCGCTGGACTTTGGCACCGCGCCATGAGTATTTTTGGCAAAAAGGAGCCGGGGCAAGATGGCATTTTTCTTTCGCTGGGCATGTGCCCTTGGGCTTTTGGCCGCGACCTTTAATCCGACGGAATATAATTACGTCAGCTGGGTGCGCGACCACGGCAGCGCAAACCTGTCGATTGCTGTTCTGACGGGTCTGATCCTGATGGTGGGATATATCATCTATCTGCGCGCGACTTTGCGATCCATCGGGGCTTTTGGCATGCTGCTGGTGCTGGCGCTGGTTGGTGCGGCCCTTTGGGTGCTGTATGATCTGGGGATCCTCAGGCTGGATGATCCCAGCCTGAATCTGTGGCTGGGCCTGATCGCGCTCAGTTTTGTTCTGGGCGTCGGCCTCAGCTGGAGCCATGTGCGCCGTGCGCTGTCAGGCCAATCGGATATGGATGACGTGGACGAATAGGCCCAGATCAGATCATCACGCGGCTAGCTCTTGGCAAGCCTCACCGGCTGGCCGTGGGGCGTGCCAAGATAAGCGGCCTTCCAAGCGTCGCGCAGCAGCGCCACTTCGCCCGGGGCGGCGATGCCGATCTCGTCGAGATAGACTTCCAATGTGTTCAGCCACGCGGCAAAGTAATCCTCGCCGCCGTTCAGCTCCTTGGCCAGACCGTGACGTTTCAATGTCGCACCAAAGCGTCCAGCCCATTGGCCCCATTCGAAATGCCCCGCTTCGTTCAGATGCACGGTCAGGGCAAAGAGCTGCGCATGCCAGGGCGCTTCAAAGACCGGATCGGGTTTCATGCGGCAGGCGTCAGGTAGCTTTGCCACATGTCCAGAACCACCTCGTCACGGGGATGTTCGGGATGGGCCCAAAGCTGTGATGCGGCAAAGGCCACCGCATAAAGCGGTTCTGGTGCTTCGCCCAGCCCATGGGCATGGGCGTCCGGCAGGATATGGGTGCCATGCAGCCGCAAGATCCGCCCCCGCGCCCCCGCCGCATAAGACGGCAGGCGCGTATGGCCCCCGTCGATCTTTTCATTCTCGGCAAACCGCCGTGCCACGACAAGGTCACCCGGGGCGAAACAGGCCGCGATGGTGCCGGGCCGGTCGACCGGGCCACCCTTGGCCAGGACTGCCGCGACCTGATCCGCCTTTAGCGCACGGTCGGCCAGTGGGCTGCGCTCTGGCGGGACGGTGCCGGCCAGTTCCGCGCGGCTGACCGTGCCGGAATCAACCAAAAGCGTCGCCAGCCCGCCCATCCATTTCTCATAATAGAAAAACCGGCTGTAATCTTTGGGGCTGAGCCGCTCGCGCGCATGCCGGGAAGTATCAAGGTTCCATTGCCCCAGGCTGCCAGAAGCAAGTGTCAGGGCCAATGCACGGGGGTGCCAGTCTGCGTGAAACCTGACATCCCCGGCCTCGGGCACGACCGGTCCGTCGCCAAACCGCCCGCCCATGTCATGCACCCGGCTCATGGTGTGCCCGCCAGCGCGGTGCCGATCATGCTGTCGCGGCTGACCAGGCCCATCAGCGCCTCTTCGTCCATGCCTTCGGTCCCTTCGGGGCGTTGCGGGATCACCAGATAGCGCATTTCTGCCGTTGAATCCCAAACCCGCACCGCCCTGTGTTCGGGCAAGGTCACGCCAAATTCTGCCAGCACCTTGCGCGGCTCACGCACAGCGCGGGCGCGGTAGGCATCGGATTTGTACCAGCCCGGCGGGATCCCCAGAAGCGGCCATGGATAGCAGCTGCACAGGGTGCAAACGCCCATGTTATGCAACTCATCCGTGTTCTCGACCGCCACCATATGTTCGCCTTGCCGCCCGTAATAGCCAAGGTCGGCCACCACTGCGGTGGCATCCTCCAACAAGGCTGCGCGAAAACCGGGGTCTGTCCAGGCTTTGACCACCACCCGCGCCCCGTTGCGGGGGCCAATCTTGTTTTCATAGGTGTCGATGATCTCATCCAATGCGGCAGGATCAATCAATCCCTTCTGTACCAGAAGGGTTTCAAGCGCCTTGACCCGCAAGGCGGGATCCGAAGGCAACAGGGCGTGCGGGTCATCGTGATCTGAATGGGCATGTGGCATGGGAAAAAGAGTGCACCACCCCGGACCGCTTGTCCATCCAAAGTGCGCAAGGCGTTTGAATGCCGCCAAAATTTTCACGCGCATCGGGGGCGTTTTTGTGGTATGTAAAAGTCAGGGAGCGAGTCTGATCCACCTCAATTCCAGGATGAACCTCTTAAACATGGCGTGGTAGAGTACCGCTCGTTAAAAGACCGTCGGCATTTGCGGCGGTCTTTGACGTATGAGGGGGTGAACCCGCGAGGCTGTTGGCAATCCTCCCTTGCCCCGACGCGCAAAGATGCATAGATAGCCGCAAACCCAAAACGAAAGCAGCCCGTCCCATGGAAAATGTCGTTCTGATCATCCACCTTTTGCTTGCCCTCGGCCTGATTGCCGTTGTCCTGATGCAGCGTTCCGAAGGTGGCGGTCTTGGCATGGGTGGCGGCGGTGGTGGTGCGGTGTCCGGCCGCTCTGCTGCGACGGCGTTGGGTAAACTGACTTGGCTGCTGGGCGCGGCCTTTATCGTGACATCAATCACGCTGACGGTTCTGGTTGCGCAAAAGTCGTCAGGCGCGTCCGTGATCGACCGTTTGGGCGCCACACCGCCTGCGGCCGGATCAACCGACACATCGCTTCCAGCGGGTGACAGCCTGTTGCCGCCCACGGCAGATGACAATGCACCGTTGGTTCCAGCGGCTGATTGATCAACAAACACAATACCTTGCGGCATGGCTGAATTTCGCAACATGATGTTGCGTTACAGCCTTGCCTAGGCTTAACGAATCCTGCTATCATTAAATCCCGTGATGTTGTGGTTTTTAACCGCGACTCTGGCGGATTTTCCGCATCATTCAGAACTTCACGGGGGTCCTCTTACCGATGGCACGTTACATTTTTATCACCGGTGGTGTGGTCTCTTCGCTGGGCAAAGGTCTGGCATCCGCCGCCCTTGGCGCATTGTTGCAAGCCAGAGGTTTTTCGGTCCGCCTGCGCAAGCTGGACCCCTATCTGAACGTCGACCCCGGCACGATGAGCCCATTCGAACATGGCGAAGTCTTTGTCACAGATGACGGGGCCGAAACGGATCTGGATCTGGGTCACTACGAACGTTTTACCGGCGTGCCCGCCCGCAAGACCGATTCCGTCTCATCGGGTCGTATCTATTCCAACGTTTTGGAAAAGGAACGCCGGGGTGATTATCTGGGCAAGACGATCCAGGTTGTCCCCCATGTCACCAACGAGATCAAAGACTTCCTTGCGATTGGCGATGACGAGGTTGATTTCATGCTCTGCGAGATCGGCGGCACAGTGGGCGACATCGAAGGACTGCCTTTCTTTGAGGCGATCCGCCAGTTCTCGCATGACAAGCCGCGGGGCCAATGTATCTTTATGCACCTGACCCTGCTGCCCTATCTGGCCGCATCAGGAGAGCTCAAGACCAAACCGACCCAACACTCTGTCAAGGAATTGCAATCCATCGGCATCGCCCCCGACATCCTTGTCTGCCGTTCCGAACACCCCATCCCCGAAAAAGAGCGCGAGAAGATCGCGCTGTTTTGTAACGTGCGCAAAGAATCCGTGGTCGCGGCCTATGATCTGAAATCCATCTACGAGGCACCGCTGGCCTATCACGCCCAAGGGTTGGACCAGGCGGTACTTGATGCGTTCGACATCTCTCCGGCACCGAAACCGGACCTGACGGTTTGGCACGACGTCTATGATCGCATCCACAATCCCGAAGGCGAAGTGCGCGTGGCCATCGTGGGCAAATACACCCAGCTGGAAGACGCCTATAAATCCATCGCCGAGGCATTGACCCATGGTGGCATGGCCAACCGGGTCAAGGTCCGGGTGGAATGGGTAGATGCGGAAATCTTTGAGCAGGGTGAAGATGTGGGGCCTCATCTTGAGGGGTTCCATGCGATCCTCGTGCCCGGCGGCTTTGGCGAACGCGGCACCGAAGGCAAGATCAAGGCGGCCCAATACGCCCGAGAGCACAAGGTCCCCTATCTGGGTATTTGCCTTGGGATGCAGATGGCCGTCATCGAGGCCGCGCGCAATGTCGCCGGCGTGAAAACCGCCGGCTCAGAAGAATTCGACCACGAGGCGGGCAAGAAGCGATTTGAACCTGTCGTCTATCACCTGAAAGAATGGGTGCAGGGCAATCATATGGTTGAGCGCAAGGTCGGCGACGACAAGGGCGGAACGATGCGTCTGGGTGCCTATGATGCAACCCTCAAGCCCGGCTCCAAGGTTGCACAGGCCTATGGCACCACATCAATCGACGAACGCCACCGTCACCGCTATGAGGTCGACATAGCCTATAAGGACCAGCTGGAGGCGGTCGGTCTCAGCTTTTCGGGCATGTCGCCCGACGGAAAACTGCCAGAGATTGTGGAGTGGACAGACCACCCATGGTTCATCGGCGTCCAGTTCCATCCAGAGCTGAAGTCAAAACCATTCGCCCCCCACCCTTTGTTCAAGGATTTCGTCCGCGCCGCAAAGGATGTGTCGCGTCTGGTGTGACCGCAACAGACGCCATTTCTTGAAAGTCTTTGCGCAGTTTCGCATTCAGCCGCTAAGGTCCCGCATATGCTGTCCTACCAACACATCTATCACGCGGGAAACCTGGCGGACGTGCACAAGCACAGCCTGCTGGCATGGATGCTGGATTATCTGACCAAAAAGGACAAACCGCTAACCTATCTTGAGACCCATGGCGGTCGCGCCCTGTATGATCTGACAGATGCGGCAGCCCGCAAGACCGGTGAAGCGGCACAGGGCATTGAGAAAGTGCATCATTGGTTTGCCCCTTCCCACCCCTATGCCCGCGTGCTGGATCAGACAATTGCCACCGATGGCCCGAACGCCTACCCCGGATCGCCCCTGATCGCAGCCAGCCTGCTGCGCCCGCAGGACCAGATCCATCTGGCAGAACTGCATCCGCAGGAACACGCAGCACTTGAACTGGCGATGTCGCCCCATAGCGCCAAGATCCACCTGCGCGACGGCTTTGAAATGGCCCATGCCCTGACACCGCCTACCCCGCGACGGGGAATGATGCTGATTGACCCCAGCTATGAGGTGAAAGACGACTACCTGACCATTCCGCGCCATATGGCCAAGCTCAACCGTGCCTGGAACGTGGGCATCATTGCGCTGTGGTACCCCCTGCTGACCAACAAGGCACATATCCCGATGCTCTCGGCGCTCAGCGATACCTTTCCCGAAGCCCTGCGTCACGAAGTGCGCTTTGCGCCCGCGCGCCCGGGCCACGGCATGGTCGGGTCGGGCCTGTTCGTGATCAACCCACCCTACGGGATGTCACAAGAGGCCGCATCACTCAGCAAGAAATTCAACGCATTATAAGGAGGATACACAATGGCCAAAGGATATTGGGTCGCCCGAATGGACGTCAAAGACGCCGAAACCTATGACAAATACCGTGCCGCCAACGCCAAACCCTTTGCGGATTACGGCGCAAAATTCATTGTGCGCGGCGGCCAGCAAACACCGCGCGAAGGCGACGAACGCAGCCGCACCGTCGTCTTGGAATTCCCCTCATATGCCGATGCCATCGCCTGCTATGAAAGCGAGGCCTACCAAGCCGCCAAGGACATTCGCCTGAATGCATCCGAAGGTGATCTGGTGATCGTTGAGGGATACGACAGCTGAAAAACATGCTAAGATGTTTCGATGAAACACTTGGCAGCGCTCTTCTTGGCATCTTGGCCCGCAGCATCACTGGCCTGCGGTGCGCCGGTTTGCCTGGTTGATCCAAACAGCCTGACCCTGACCCAAGTCATCACATTTGACGATGTGGGCAGCGGCGCGGGTCCGGGGCTTTATGTCGATGACGTCCTGTCTTTGCCCGGGGCACGGTTTGGGGAACGCTTTGCCGGTCAAACCGTGACCAATTCCGGGCACCACGATGAAATCGCCGGGGATGCCATGTCTCCCTTGACCATGGTGCCCGGCGCCAGCGGCCAGAACCTGTCGCTGGTGCATTTCTACGGCAATACTGTGCTGAACGGCTATGGCAGCGCCGGTTTTCCCAAACGCGAGGCCCAGGGCGAAGGCGCGATTGCTGTCCTGTTTGACACAGACCAATCTGCCCTGGCCTTTGATCTGCGCGGCGGAGAGGCAGGCACGGCCTACGTCCGATTTTTCCGCCGCGATGGCACCCTGATCGGCCAGGTGCCGGTCCAACCCGCCGGAGAATATGCCGTAGGTTTCCTGCGCGCCACGGGTCAGGCCGATATTGCAGGGTTCATCATGACAAATTCCGACCCTCAGGGGCTTGCCATGGACACTTTACGCTTTGGAAAACCACCCGATTTGAGTTAACCATCTGTTTTATGTTTGAACGTTTATTCCCCCGCCGCAAATCACAGCGCACGCCGCTGCCGCAACCCAATGCACAGCTTGCACTTGGGGCCTTGCTGGTGCGCGTCGCTTTTGCTGACCGCAATTACCAGGCCACAGAGATTGGCCAGATCGACAGGATCCTGGCCCAGACCTTCAATCTCAAACCCATCGCCGCGGCCAAATTGCGCGCCACCTGCGAAGCCTTGGAACGCGACGCGCCCGATACACCAGAGTTCGCGCGCATCTTGCGCGAAGAGGTGGATTACGCCCATCGCCTCGCCCTAGGCGACGCCATGTGGTCCGTTGCGCTGGCCGATGGCAACAGCGATGAACGCGAGGAAATTCAGCTGCTTGCCATTGAAACGGCACTTGGACTGACGGACCTAGACATTGAAGATCTGCGAAAAAAGGCGACAGGCACGCTCTGACTTGGCCTTTTGTGAATTGCCGCCTATATCCCGCATATGTTTGCAGATTTCTTGAAACGGCTGACCATGCCGCAACCCGCCCCGCTTGCCGACACCGACGCACGACTTGCGCTGACCGCGCTTTTGGTGCGCGTTGCCCGCGCTGACAATGATTATGCCGAAGCCGAAGCGCAGATGATCGAACAGATCGCATCCGCCCGCTACGGCCTTGGCCCCCAAGATGCGGCCAGCCTGCGGCTTGATGCCGAAACCCTTGAAACAGAAGCCCCCGATACGGTCCGCTTTACCCGCGCGATCAAGGATGCTGTGCCCTATGATGAACGCCTCGGCGTCATTGAAGCGCTTTGGCAGGTGGTGCTGGCCGATGGCACCCGCAGCGACGAAGAAGACGCGCTGCTGCGCCTGACCGCAAGCCTGATTGGCGTCACCGACACCGACAGCGCCATGGCCAGAAAGCGCGTGCAAACCCCGAACTGACCCGTCTGTAGTGAGCTGCCGCAAGGTCACCTGCCCCTCGGGCTACGTGAAAATGTTGCATTCACCGCCATATTAGCGCCATATCCAAGACTGAACCAAAACAAGGCCGATCTTTTGTGAATATGACCCCTCCAGTGATCCAGATTGACGGCCTGCATAAGGCCTATGGTACCCTGGAAGTCCTCAAAGGCGTCAGCCTTGAGGCCCCTAGGGGTCATGTAATCTCTCTGATCGGATCTTCAGGTTCCGGAAAATCCACCCTGCTGCGCTGTTGCAACCTGCTTGAGGACAGCCAGCAAGGGCAGATCCTGTTCAAAGGGGAACCTGTCACTTGGAAAGGCAGCGGTCACAACCGCAGGCCCGCAGATCCAAAACAGGTGCTGCGCATCCGCACGAATCTGTCGATGGTGTTTCAGCAATTCAACCTCTGGTCCCATATGACAATCCTGCAAAACGTGATGGAAGCCCCCCTCACCGTGCTGCGCCGGGACCGCGACGAGGTGGAAAAATCCGCGCGCGGCTATCTCGAAAAAGTCGGCATCGGTGACAAATGCGATGTCTACCCCGCCCAGCTTTCCGGCGGCCAGCAGCAACGCGCCGCCATCGCCCGTGCCCTGTGCATGGAACCCCAGGCGCTCTTGTTTGATGAACCCACATCAGCGCTGGATCCGGAACTGGAACAGGAAGTCATCAAGGTCATCAAGGATCTGGCAACCGAAGGCCGCACCATGATCATCGTCACCCATGACATGAACCTGGCCGCAGATGTATCGGATCACGTCATATTTCTGCATCAGGGCCTGATCGAAGAACAAGGGCCGCCCGATAGATTGTTTGGCGCGCCCACATCAGAACGCCTGCGTGGGTTCTTGTCACCGACCCTTGCACCGTAACCAACCGATAATAAAAACCGGAGTATCACTATGAAAACCATCCTTCTTTCGACGGCAGCCCTTGCGCTGACTGCGGGTCTGGCCTTTGCCGACGGCCATGCCAAAACCATCCGCCTGGGCACTGAGGGTGCCTACCCTCCCTACAACTTCCTCGATGACAAAGGCGAAGTCGCAGGATTTGAACGCGAAGTCGGCGACGAGCTGTGCCTGCGCGCAGAGCTGAAATGCGAATGGGTCACCAACGAATGGGACAGCATCATCCCGAACCTTGTGTCGGGCAACTACGATGTCATCATCGCAGGCATGTCCATCACGGCTGAACGTGACGAGGTCATCGACTTCTCCGCCCCCTACACACAGCCCGACCCTTCCGCCTTCCTCGCCATGGGTGACGTGGATCTGGCCAATGCCGTGATCGCAGCGCAGTCCGGCACCATCCAGGCCAGCCACATCGCCTCCATGGCCGGTGCCACGCTGGTTGAATTCGCAACCCCCGAAGAAACCATCGCAGCCGTGAAAAACGGCGAGGCCGATGCGGTTCTGGCCGACAAGGCCTTCCTCGACCCGATCGCCGAGGCCGACGCGGACCTCAGCATCGTGGGCGAAGACATCCTGCTGGGCGGCGGCATTGGCCTTGGCATCCGCGAAAGCGACGGCGAGCTGCGCGACAAGTTCAACGCAGCGATCCAGTCCATGAAGGCAGACGGCAGCCTGAACACTTTGATCGAAAAGCACCTGCCCGGCTCCGCCACTTTCTAAACACCGACATGAAGGGGGGCCAACACCCCCCTTCATCTTGCCCATAAACTCAATCCTACCCTCTCAAAGGGTGCTGTCATTTTCCAATTTTGCGCCGATCCTGAGCAACTAGAAACCTTTCAGTGGTTCGCCTGCTACCTGACCACAGGTAAGCATATGAACCTCTATTGGTCGGTGCTGACGGTGCTTGCCCTGCTGGGCATCACGGCCCCTGTTGCCCTTGCCTTTGGTTTTGCCGGCGCGTCGGCTGCCCGCTCGGCACTGGCCCCGCTGCGCTGGATCGGCAAGACCTATATCGCCATTGTGCGCGGCGTGCCCGACATTGCCTTTTTCCTTTTCTTCGTGATCGCGCTGGATCAGGCAATCGAATACATGCGCCACCGCATACTGTGCCCGGACGTGACCGAACCTGTGCGCCAGGGCAATGACTTCGTGGTCTGCCAGATCGCAAAAATGCCTCTGGGCAACTCACCGCAATGGGTCCACGAAACCTATGGCTTTTCGATCGCGGTGCTGACCTTTGCCATCGTATATGGCGCTTTCGCCGCAAATGTCCTGTTCGGCGCAATGCGCGCTGTGCCTCATGCGCAGATTGAAACCGCCGCCGCCTATGGCATGTCTACCCGCCAGACTTTTTGGCGGGTCTTGGTGCCGCAGATGTGGGTCTATGCCCTGCCCGGCCTGTCCAACCTGTGGATGCTGCTGATCAAGGCCACGCCTTTGCTGTTTCTTCTGGGGGTCGAAGACGTCGTCTACTGGGCCCGCGAATTGGGCGGTACCAAAACACCGCGCTTTACGGATTACCCCCATGCAGATTGGCGCATGTGGTATTTCCTGGGCCTGTTGGTTTTCTACCTGTGTTTCACAAAGGTCTCTGAGGTCGTGCTGGACAGGGTGATGTCCCGCCTGACCCGCGGTCAGGCCACGACGGGCGGCGAAGCGCAAAGGAAAGCAGCATGAGCGCCTGTCTGCAAACCATCCAGGATTACGGGTTGCGTGCCATCGGCATCGGCGAACGCCTGCTGCCGCGTGAAAACTTCACCCTGTGCGAACAATTCACCCTTATCGGGTCCGGCATGATCTGGAACGTCTATTTTGGCGTGATGGCGCTGTTTTTTGGCTTCTTTCTGGCCACCGCCCTCGGGATCGGCAAGGCCAGCCGCAACCGCTGGATTCGCAAACCGTCTGAATGGTTTATCTTTGTCTTTCGCGGCTCTCCGCTCTTTATCCAGTTCTTCTTTGGCTATTTCCTGTTTCTCTCGCTGAAATCGCAATACGCCTTTTTCGATCCCTTCACGGCCGCATGGCTGGGCGCGCTGATCGTGTTGTTTTGCAACACCGCCGCCTACGCGGGCGAGATTTTCTATGGCGCGCTGCAATCCATCCCAAAGGGCGATGTCGAGGCTGCGGATGCCTATGGGCTTTCCGGCTGGGCAAGGTTCCGAAGGGTCATCTGGCCCACGATGCTGCGGCTGGCATGGCCCGCCTATACGAACGAGGCGATCTTTCTGTTCCATTCCACCACTTTGGTTTTCCTGTCGGGTTTTCCGGCATGGCAACAACGGGGCGATGCCCTTTATTATGCGGGATATTTCGCGGACAAGACCTTCAACCCTTTCATCCCCTATCCGATCCTCGCGGGATATTTCATCTTGTTGACGTTGATCGTGATCGCGGTCTTTGGCCTGATCAACAGCCGGCTCAATCGTCACCTGCCCCAGAACGCGCGGCAAAAATTACGCTTGCGTCCCAATCTGATACGGTAGTATTTAGGATTTGATCAAATTATCCGGCGCGTGGGCGGCGGAAGCTTTGGCAGGCACCGACAACAGGTCGCCCCAAACCGCATGGCCCACCGCCCAAATGGTGTGCAATGAACAACTGGCTTCGTAAAAATCCTCATGTCCGCTCTGTGCGGGTGGCTGCAGCTGATCTGAATGGACAGCCGCGCGGCAAACGTATCCCCACCCGTTTCGCAGATCGGGCGCTGGAGGATGGCACAAGGTTTCCCTTCTCGGTTCTGAACCTCGACATTTGGGGCGAGGATATCGACAACAGCCCCCTGGTCCTTGAAAGCGGCGACAAGGACGGCGTGCTGAAACCAACAGAGCGTGGCTTCATGCCGATGCCCTGGCTGGAATCGCCAACGGCGCTGCTGCCCATCTGGATGTATCACGATGATGGCCGCCCCTTCGCAGGTGACCCGCGCCATGCGCTCAATGCGGTGCTGCAGCGGTTCAAGGCCCGTGGGCTGACGCCTGTCTGCGCGGTTGAACTGGAATTCTTCCTGATCGACGATTCTGGTCGCAAACTTCAAGTCCCCCCTTCGCCCCGTACGGGCAAGCGCAGGCAGGCTGGCGATATCCTCAGCATGCGTGCCCTGGATCAGTTCGATAATTTCTTTACCGATCTTTATGATGCCTGCGAAGAAATGGACATTCCGGCCGACACCGCAATTTCAGAAGCCGGTCTGGGCCAGTTTGAAATCAACCTGATGCATTGCGACGACGCCCTGCGCGCCGCAGACGATGCCTGGCTGTTCAAGATGGTGGTCAAGGGCCTCGCGCGCAGGCACGGCTTTGCCGCCAGCTTCATGGCGAAACCCTATCCCGATTATCCAGGTTCCGGCCTGCACACGCATTTTTCGGTGCTGGATGAAGAAGGCAACAATGTCTTTGACAACGGCGGCCCCGAAGGTACCGATCTTCTGCGTCACGGTGTGGCAGGCTGTCTGGCCGCGATGGCAGGATCGGCCTTGATATTTGCACCCCATGCCAACAGCTTTGACAGGATGGTCCCGGGCAACCATGCCCCCACAGGCGTCAGCTGGGCTTATGAAAACCGCACCTCATCCATTCGCATCCCCTCGGGTAATCCCAAGTCGCGGCGGATTGAACATCGCGTATCGGGCGGTGACGTGAACCCCTACCTGATGCTGGCCGCCGTTTTGGGGGCCGCTATCAATGGCATCGAAGACGGGCTGGAACCGCCTGCCCCGATCACCGGAAATGCCTATAATGCCGGATTGGCACAGATCCCTACCGATTGGGAAACAGCCATAGATATGTTTGAGAACGACCCCGAGGTTGCACGTATTTTTGCCCCCGAACTCATCCGCAACTTTGTTCTGACCAAACGTCAGGAGATGCAATATATGGCAGAGCTGACCCCCGAAGAAAGGGTCGAGATCTATCTGGACACGGTGTAAGGCAACCCCATGAAAATCGGTATTCTGATCACGGGTCACCCCCCCCAAGAGCTGTCTGAAAACGGACGCTATGATGCATATTTCCAGCGCCTGCTCGGTAGCGAAGACTTTACCTATCAGGCCTGGTCGGTTGTGGATGGCGAGATGCCCGGCGACGTCAAAATGGCCGATGGCTGGCTGATCACCGGCTCCAGACACGGTGCCTATGAAGACCATCCATGGATCCCCCCGCTGGAGCAGTTTATCCGCGATTGTTACGCAACCCGCGTGCCCATGATCGGCGTCTGCTTTGGCCACCAGATCATCGCACAGGCCATGGGCGGCCGGGTCGAAAAATTCAGCCAGGGCTGGTCCATCGGCCATGTTGAATACGACATGGGTGGCGAAAAAGTAGCGATCAATGCATGGCATCAAGATCAGGTGGTAGAGAAACCTGTCTGCGCGACCGTCATAGGCTCAACCGACTTTTGCGCCAATGCCGCATTGCTTTATGATGATCTGTTCTGGACCATTCAACCACACCCTGAATATGGGCATGATTTCATCGACGGGCTGATCCGCTATCGCGGCAAAGGCGTCGTGCCTGACACGCAGCTTGAGGCAGCGCAGGCCAAATTGGGTGCCCCTTTGGACAACCAAAAGGTCGCTAGGGAAATGGCGGCATTCTTTAAGAAAGAGAGGGCCTGATGGCCGAATGGACCGACAAACTGCCGCAAGCGGCCGTTGCCTACCTCGAAGGCAAACGGCTGGACGAAGTGGAATGTATCGTCCCGGATTTGCCCGGCATCGCCAGGGGCAAGGCTGTGCCCGCGTCAAAATTCGCCCGGCAGGAATATTTCCATCTTCCCGACAGCATCTTTTTCCAGACCATCACAGGGGAATGGGGCGAAGCCGCAGGGGACGAAGGGTTTATCGAAAAGGATATGATCCTCAGGCCCGACATGGCCACTGCCACCGCGGCCCCCTGGACGGGGGATTGGACACTTCAGGTGATCCATGACGCCTATGACCGTCATGGTCAGCCCGTCGAATATTCCCCGCGCAATGTGCTAAAGCGGGTCGTGCAGCTGTACCGCGACCAGGGTTGGGAACCCGTTGTCGCGCCAGAGATGGAATTCTTTCTCGTGGCGCGCAACCTTGATCCCGCCCGTGAAATTGAACCGATGATCGGTCGTTCCGGCAGGCCCGCTGCCGCGCGGCAGGCCTATTCGATGACCGCCGTTGACGAATTTGGCCCGGTGATCGACGACATCTATGATTTCGCCGAAGCCCAGGGTTTCGAGATCGACGGGATCACCCAGGAAGGCGGTGCAGGCCAGCTTGAGATCAACCTGCTGCATGGTGACCCGGTCCAACTGGCGGATGAGGTATTCTACTTCAAACGGTTGATCCGCGAAGCGGCGATGCGCCACAATTGCTATGCGACCTTCATGGCCAAGCCGATCGAGGACGAGCCGGGTTCAGCGATGCATATCCACCACTCCATTCTGGACCCTGCCACGGGCAAGAACCTGTTTTCCGATGATAATAACGACGAAACCGATCTGTTTCGCCATTTTATCGCAGGGCTGCAGACCCAGATGCCAAATGCGCTTGCGGTGATCGCACCCTATGTGAACAGCTACCGTCGCTACGTCAAAGATCACGCAGCACCCATCAACCTTGAATGGGGCCGCGACAACCGCACGACGGGCATCCGTGTGCCACTGTCCAGCCCCGCTTCTCGGCGGGTAGAGAACCGGCTTGCCGGGATGGATTGCAATCCATACCTCGCGATTGCAGCATCACTGGCCTGTGGGTATCTGGGCATGATGGACCGGCTGGAACCCAAGGAAGAATTCATGGGTGACGCCTATGACGGCGAAGGCGATATCCCCCGTGTATTGGGTGAGGCACTGGACCTGTTCGAAGAGGCAACTGAATTGCACACCGTTCTGGGGCCTGAATTTGCCCGTGTGTACAGCATCGTCAAACGTGCCGAATATGATGAATTTCTGCAGGTCATCTCCCCTTGGGAGCGCGAACATCTGCTGCTGAACGTCTGATGCCATGAACCTGCTTTATGCCAATGA
>Ga0213868_10003606_pt1 | contig 14379 bp, 15 predicted proteins | sample PICome_9_FD_160087 | JGI IMG/M metagenome (GOLD analysis project Ga0213868, IMG submission 160087) | Coastal seawater microbial communities near Pivers Island, North Carolina, United States - PICO127 | ecosystem: Environmental > Aquatic > Marine > Coastal | place: USA: North Carolina...
TGTCGGATGGGGCTGATGGGTCTGCCTATCACGACACGACCATGCATTCGGGCGGCGGCGGATTGGTTGGCACCATTGACGATTATATGAAGTTCACCGAGATGCTGCGCACCGGGGGCAAAGGGCTGCTTTCCCCGCATACCTTGTCCTTTATGATGCGCAACCATTTGCCCGGTGACATTGCCTCAATGGGGCCGGCCAGCTTTGCTGAACAACCGATGGAGGGCATGGGCTTTGGCTTGGGCGGCGCTGTTGTGCTGGATCCGGGGCGGGTGCGTGTGCCCAGTTCTGTGGGTGATTTCAGCTGGGGTGGCATGGCCTCAACCTTTTTCTGGGTGGATCCGGTGCATGAGCTCAGCGTGGTGTTCTTTACGCAGCTGGCCCCCAGCAGCTCTTATCCCGCGCGGCCCCAGCTCAAGGCGTTGATCCATGGTGCATTGACATGAGTGGCAAGGTTCTGTGGACACCAACGGCCGAGCGCTATAACGCCTCGACCATGGCGCAGTTCGAACAGTTCGTGGCCCGCACCAAAGGGCTGACCTTTTCGGATTACAACGCCATGTGGCGTTGGAGCATTGATGATCTGGACGGGTTCTGGAACGCGATCTGGGATTTCTTTGACATCCGCGCCTCTTTGCGTCCTGAAAAGCTGTTGGTCAAACGCCAGATGCCTGACATGGAATGGGGCACTGGCGGGATGCTGAACTACGCCGACAATATCTTCAAACATGCCCAGGGGCGCGAGGATCATCCGGCGGTCATTGTTCAGTCCGAAACCTTTGGCCGCTCGGAAATGTCATGGGGCGAATTGCAGCGCCGGGTTGCCAGCGTGGCCGGACGTTTGCGCGGCATGGGGGTGGGGCAGGGTGACCGTGTGGTCGCGATCTTGCCGAATACCGAAACCGCGCTGATTGCCTTTTTGGCGACTGTCAGTATCGGCGGGATCTGGTCGCTTTGTGCGCCCGATATGGGGCATGTGGCGATCCTGGACCGGTTCAAGCAGATTGAACCCAAAGTGCTGATTGCCCAAGATGGCTATCTCTATGCCGGAAAACCCGTGGACCGCCGCGAGATATTGGCCGAGATTGGCGCGGGCCTGCCTTCGGTCGCGCAATTCGTGACCCTGCCGGTGATCGGAGATCTGCCGCAAGGCCATGTGGCCTGGGACGATCTGACCGGCGATGACGTGCCTTATCAAAGTACACAGGTCCCGTTTGAGCATCCGGTCTGGATTGTCTATTCTTCGGGCACCACGGGTAACCCGAAACCGATCGTGCATGGCCATGGCGGCATCATCCTTGAGGCCTGCAAGCAATCGCTGCATGCCGATCTGTCCCCCGCTGACCGCTATTGCTGGCTGACCTCATCGGGCTGGATCATGTGGAACAACCAATGGTCCGCCTTGGGTCAGGGGGCCACAGTGGCGATCTTTGACGGGCCACCGAATTATCCTGACATGGGTGTCATCTGGCGTTTCATCGCGGATGAAAAACTGACCTTCTTTGGGGCAGGGGCGGCCGATTGTGCCGGGGCGATGAAGGCGGGCATCACGCCGCGCACCGACGTTGATCTGAGCGCGCTGCGGTCCCTGGGATCGACGGGTTCGCCTCTGTCTGCGGATGCCTATGACTGGATCTACCGCGACGTGAAGGCGGATCAATGGTTGGCACCGATCTCTGGCGGGACAGACCTGGCCGGGGCTTTTGTGCTGGGCCATCCGGGGATGCCGGTGCGGGCGGGCGAAATGCAATGCCGGGCCTTGGGCAATGCCACCCGGGCCTTTGACCCTGATGGAAACGAATTGGTCGGCGAAGTGGGCGAATTGGTCTGCACCGAGCCGCTGCCCTCCATGCCGCTGTATTTCTGGGGCGATGATGACGGGTCGCGCCTGCATGACAGCTATTTTGATACCTATCCGGGTGTTTGGCGCCACGGCGACTGGATCTCTATTGATGAAAACGGCGCCAGCGTGATCTATGGCCGCTCGGATGCTACGATCAACCGCAAGGGTTTGCGTCTGGGCAGTGCAGAGATCTATCAGGCAGTGGAAGGGCTGGATACGATCATGGACAGCCTTGTGGTCGATCTGGAGTTTCTGGGGCGCGAAAGTTTTATGCCGCTGTTCGTTGTTCCCGCGCAGGGCGTCGCGGTGGATGATGCCCTTAAAGAGCAGATTAACGCCGCGATCCGCGCACAGGTGTCTGCCCGCTTTGTTCCCAATGAAATCGTTGAAATCAAAGAGGTGCCGCGCACGCTGTCGGGTAAGAAGCTTGAAGTTCCGGTGAAAAAGCTGTTGCTTGGCGGTGATCCCGCGCGTGTGGTGAACCGTGACAGCATGGCCAACCCCGACTGTTTTGATTTCTTTATCGCCTATGCAAATGCACGGGCCACTGCCTGAAAGCCCTGACATGACCCCTGCCGAAGAACTCTTGCGCCTGCTGAATATTGAACAGCTTGAGGTTGATCTTTTTCGCGGTGTCGGTGGCGGCGGCGAGACGACAACGCGGATCTTTGGCGGTCATGTGATTGCACAGGCGTTGATGGCGGCCTATCGCACGGTACCGGATCGTATTTGCCATTCGCTGCATGCCTATTTCATCCGGCCCGGCGACCCAGAGATCCCGGTGATCTACCAGGTTGACCGCGCCCGCGACGGCGGCAGTTTCACGACCCGCCGTGTTGTCGCGATCCAGCACGGCAAGCAGATTTTCAACATGTCAGCTTCCTTTCATGTCAGTGAGGAAGGCTGGGATTACCAACATCCGATGCCGCAGGTCGGCAAGCCCGAGGAATGGCCGAACCGCGATGAACTGCGTGCCACTGTGGTGGACAAGCTGCCGGAAAAATACCGCGCTGATTTCATGCGCGAACGCCCCATTGAGTTGCGAGAGGTCGCACCAAGGGATTTCTTCAAGCCGGAAAAGGCATCCGATTCCAACCAGTTGTGGTTCAGAATGGAGGCTGCATCAGGGCAGGGGCCCCAAATGCAGCATTGCCTGCTGGCCTATGCCTCTGACATGAATTTGCTGGGCTCATCGCTGCGGCCTCACGGGCTGACCTGGTATCAGGGCAAGGTCATGACAGCCAGTCTGGATCACGCGATGTGGTTTCATGCGCCGATCGAATTTGCCAATTGGCATTTGTATGATCTGGATGCGCCCTGGACAGGCGGCGCGCGCGGTTTCAACCGCGGTGCGATTTACAGTCAAGACGGCATGCTGGTTGCCAGCGTGGCCCAAGAGGGGCTGATGCGACCCTTGAAAAAATCATGAAGCCCGCGCAGTAACCATAGGGGGCACGCGCCAGGCGCGCGCCCCTTCATTGAATCAGCCAAACACGTAAAAGCACAGTTTGTTGCCGTCAGGGTCATGCACATAGGCCCCGAAAAAGCGGTCTGGAATCCGCTGGCCCGGTGCGCCGTCATCGGTGGCACCCAGTTCGATCGCGCGATCATAAAGTTTGACAACGTCATCTTTATCGCTGGCAGGAAAGGCCACCATAACGCCATTGCCCGGCGTTGGATCGTTTTTGTCGTATGGTTCGCAGACCGCCAGCATGGGCGCGCCCCGCTCTGTTCCGATAAAGGCGATGCGGCCTGTATCAATCACCACCTTTGCGCCCTTGTCGGCAAAGAGGGCTGCATAAAATGTCTTGGCGCGTTCCATGTCAGAAACGCCGAGGGTGGTATAGCCGATCATTTAGAATACCCTTTCATGGGGGAATAAGCGCAGGTCAAACGTGCTGTCTGACCTGCGGGGTGATTACATTTTCTTGTCGCCAAACTTGCGGTTCAGCTTGCGCATGCCGCCTATCCAGCGATCGTAATCATTGGTCTTGTTCTTCATATACTCGCGCACTTCTTCGTGCGGTAGGATCAGGAAGGTTTCGTCGCGGATCGCTTCGATACAGATTTCCGCCACCGGTTCGGGCGCCATCATGCCATTGATGGCGGCGACGTGGTCTTCGTGGCCACGGGTCATTTCGGTGCGTACCGCTTGTGGGCAAAGCACCGATACCTTGATGCCGTCGTCGCCGTGGGTCAGGGCGATCCATTCCGCCAGACCAACAGCGGCATGTTTCGTGACCCCGTAAGAGGCCGAGCCGATCTGGTTCAGCAGTCCCGCAGCGGATGCGGTGTTGAGCAGATAGCCACCGCCGCGCGCCTTCATCAGCGGCACCAGATGGCGTGCGGCCCAGACGTGGGCCATCACGTTGATCTCCCATGTGCGCTGCCATTGGTCGTTGGGCGTGTCCATCCCGCCGCCGACGGCGATGCCGGCGTTTGACCAATACAGATCAATTGGGCCGATGTCCTTTTCGACACTGTCGATCATTTTGGTGATCTCAGCCTCGTTTGAGACATCGACCGTATAGGCAGCACCGCCTACGGCCTCAGCTGTTTCGGCGGCACCTGCACCGTTGAGGTCTACGCAGATGACTTCTTTGGCACCGGCATCGGCAAAAGCAAGGCAGAGTGCCTTGCCGATACCGCTGGCGGCACCGGTCACGACGCAGATTTTATCTTTTAGTTCCATGGTTCAGGTCCACATGTTTGAACCGCCACAGACGGTCAGCGCCTGTCCGGTAATGTATTTACTGGCATCTGAGGCAAGATAGACCGCCAGCCCTGCAAAATCCTCAGGCTCTCCCAGTCGGCGCAGGGGGATTTCATTCTCGATCCGCTTGGCGACTTCTGGATTGTCCCAGAGTTCGCGGGCGAATTCGGTTTTCACAAGGCCCGGACAGATCGCATTGAACCGCAGACCCTTGGGCCCGAATTCAGCGGCAAGGTTGCGAACAAGGCCGATCAACGCCAGCTTTGACATGCCGTAAGTGCCCAGCATGACCGAAGGTTTGAACGCCCCGATGGACGAGGTGAAGGCCATGGAACCCGCCCCCTTTGCCACCATATCAGGAGCGACCATCTGTGCCAGCCAGAGGTTGGATTGCACATTGGCGTTCATGGTTTTCTGATAGGCATCATCGGGTATTTCAGATGTCTTGCCGTAGTATGGGTTCACCCCGGCATTTCCGATGACCACATCAATCGGTCCGGCCAGTTCATGTGTCTTATCAACCAGGGCCTGCAGCTGTTCCTTGTAGCCAACGTTGCAGGACACCCCATAGGCCTTGCCACGGCCCAGGGCATTGATGCCCTCGGCCGCTGCGTCCAGCTGATCTTGTTTGCGGGCAGAGATGACGACGGTGGCACCATGTTCGGCCAGGGCGGTGGCCATGGCCAGCCCCATGCCCTTGGAGGCACCGGTCAACAGCGCCACCTTTCCGGTCAGATCAAACAGGGCGCTCATACGCCGCCTCTTGTGCGGCCTGTCGCGATTTCACCACGTGCGCGGGAGGTGCGGGCGTTGGAGCTTTGGTAGTCTTGCACTTCGTTGCGGGCGATGACGTGGTGGTGCACTTCATCCGGGCCATCTGCATAGCGCAGGGTGCGCTGTGCCGTGTACATGCCTGACAATGGCGACCACTGGGAAATACCCGTGGCACCATGCACCTGCATCGCCTGGTCAATGATGTCGCAGACCTGCTCTGGCACTTTGGCCTTGATCATCGAGACCCAGATGCGGGCTTCCTTGTTGCCCAGAACGTCCATCGCCTTGGCCGCTTTCAGAACCAGCAGGCGCATCGATTCAATCTCGATCTTGGCGCGCGAGATGGTTTCCATGTTCTTGCCAAGGTCGAGGATTTTCTTGCCGAATGCCACACGGCTGAGACCACGTTCGATCATCAGATCCAACGCCTTTTCGGCAGATCCGATAGACCGCATGCAGTGGTGGATGCGGCCAGGTCCAAGGCGCACCTGGCTGATCTCAAAACCACGGCCCTCTCCCCAGAGGATGTTGCTTTCGGGGACGCGGACATTGTTGAACTTGATGTGCATGTGACCATGGGGGGCGTCGTCATGGCCAAAGACATGCATCGGGCCTACGATTTCGACACCGGGGGTGTCGATGGGCACAAGGATCTGTGATTGCTGGCGGAATGGCTCTGCGTCGGGGGATGTCTTGACCATGGTGATCATGATCTTGCAGCGCGGATCACCGGCGCCCGAGATATAATATTTCTCGCCGTTGATGACCCATTCGCCGTTTTCCAGCACAGCCGAGGTCGAGATGTTTTTCGCGTCAGACGAGGCCATATCAGGCTCTGTCATGGCAAAAGCGGAACGGATCTTGCCCGCGAGCAGCGGCTTGAGCCATTGTTCTTTTTGCTCGGGCGTGCCGATACGTTCCAGCACTTCCATATTGCCGGTGTCAGGGGCCGAACAGTTCAGCGTCTCGGATGCCAGCGGGCTTTTGCCCAGTTCAGCAGCGATATAGGCGTAATCGAGGTTGGACAGGCCCTCGCCGGTTTCGGCATTGGGCAGAAAGAAGTTCCAAAGACCGGCATCGCGGGCCTTTTGCTTGACGCTTTCCAGCAACTCCAGCTGGCCGGGTGCATAGGACCAGCGGTTTTCGCGGCCCTCGCCCAAGGCATAGAATTCTTCGGTAATCGGATCAACGTTGTCGCGGATGTGCGCGATCACGGCATCAAGCAGCGGCTTGGCCTTGTCGGACATGGCCAGGTTGTTCATTTCCATTGGTGTCTTGCTTGTATCAGGCATTTGGTGCCTCCCTGTTTATCTGTGTTTTGCCCTGTTTAGAGCATGTTTTCGTCACCCGGAACGGGCGTTATCTGTTTACCCAATTGGGTTTGCGTTTCTCGACAAAGGCTTGCACGCCCTCTTTGAAATCCTCGGTCTGGGCCAGATCCATCTGGACCTCGCGAGAGTAGTCCAGGCTTTCGGGCAGCCCTTCGGCGACGGCCATGCTGTTCAGGATACGCTTGGTCGCTTTGATGGAGGATGGTGAAACGCTGGCCAACTCCTGTGCCTTTTCCATGGCCCGTGCCATCAGTTGATCGGCGGGCACGACTTCGTTGACGCAGCCCAGACGCAGCGCTTCGGCGGCATCAATGGTGCGCCCTGACAGCATCAGTTCCTGGGCGGCCAGACGTCCGATGTAGCGCGACAGGCGCTGCACGCCTGAGGCCGAAGCGAAAAATCCGACCTTCACTTCGGGCAGGGCGAATTTGGCCACATCCGCCGCGATGATGATGTCGCAAGACAGGGCGGTTTCAAAACCACCGCCCATGGCAAAGCCGTTGACGGCGGCAATGATCGGCTTTTCCAGATCAAAACGCGAGGACAGACCGGCGAAACCTGTTGCGGCCAGTGTCTTTTTCGACCCGCCCTTGGCGGTCGCCTTGAGGTCATTGCCCGCAGTAAAGGCCTTGTCGCCCGCACCGGTCAGAACGGCAACCCACAGATCCGGGTTGGCGGCAAAATCATCCCAGCAATCGCTCATCTCCTGATGCATTTCGGCATGAACGGCGTTGTAGACCTCGGGCCGGTTCATGGTGACGATCAGGACATTGCCCTGCACTTCGGTTTTGATGAATTCGTAGCTCATACTTTCAGCCCTCCGGTATCGATGTCAGTAAATTTGCCGCCCTCGGCGGCCAGTTTGCGCAGGGTTTCCGCCGGTGCAAATGCGTCGTCTTCGGCCCCCAGTTTTTCCATGCGGTCCAGCACCGCCTGTGCGCCGACCATATCGCCAAAGAACATCGGGCCGCCCTTGTCGGCGGGCCAGCCATAGCCATTCAGCCAGACCACATCGACGTCCGAGGGGCGCTGTGCCTTGTTCTCTTCGAGGATCTTTACGGCCTCGTTGATCATGGGGTAGATGCAAATCTCAATGATCTCTTCGGCGCTCATGCTGGAAGGTTCTGCCCCGGTTATGTCACGGATGATGCCTGCGGTCACGTCAGAGGGGATGGGGCGGCGGTTTTCGTCGTAGTCATAGAACCCCGCCTTGGTTTTCTGGCCGCGCCGGTCCATTTCGCACAGGGCATCCCGGATCGGATTGTCGGTCTTGGCCCCCTTGGACCAGCCGATATCAAGCCCCGCCAGATCAGACATCTGGAACGGTCCCATTTTAAAGCCGAACTGGTTCAGCGCGGCATCCACATCCCAAGGCATAACACCCCGGTAGACCAGTTTGTTGGCTTGGATCTGGCGGGCGAACAGGATGCGGTTGCCGACGAAACCGGGGCAGACGCCCACCAGCGTCGCGATCTTTTTGATGTCGCGGGCCAGCGCCATGCAGGTGGCGACCACATCGTCAGCCGTATGTCTGGCGCGGACGATTTCGAGCAGTTTCATGACATTGGCGGGCGAAAAGAAATGCAGACCGATCACATCCTGGGGCCGTTTGGTCATGCTCGCGATTTCGTTGATGTCCAGCGCTGATGTGTTGGTGGCCAGTATCGCACCCGGTTTCATCACTGCATCCAGCTCGGTGAAAATCTTGCGCTTCAGCTCCATGTTCTCGAACACGGCTTCGATCACCAGGTCGCAATCGGCCAGATCGGCAATCGCCAGACGTCCGTCAAAACGCCCCATCCGCGCCTCTACCTCATCCTGCGGGAAGCGGCCCTTGTCAGAGGAGCGTTGGTAGTTGCCGCGCACGACGCTTAGGCCCCGGTCCAGCGCCTCTTGTGTTGTCTCCACGATTTTCACGTTGATGCCCGCAGTGGCAAAGTTCATCGCGATGCCGCCGCCCATGGTGCCTGCACCGATGATGCCAACGGTTTTTACAGGTCGTTTGGGCGCGTTTTCGGGTAGTCCCGGCACCTGCCATGCGGCCTGGCCTGCGGCGGCGATATAGGCACCGATTTCTTCTTCTGTGGGGGTATTCATACTTGAGCCTCTTGGTTGTCCAGACAGGCGGTGCGGATTGCACGTCGGTCAATCTTGTCAGTGGCACCACGGGTCAGCACGTCATACTGGACCCACAGATGCACGGGGATTTTGAATTTCGCGGTATGCTGTTCCAGAAAGGTGGCCATCTGGTCGCGGGTCATGGTGGTGCCCTGGCGCAGTTGCACGGCTGCGCCTACAATTTCGCCCAGACGGTCGTCGGGCACGGAAAATGCCGCCGCCTCAAGCACGTCCGGATGGCGGTGCAGCGCGCCTTCGACATCCAGACAGGCGATGTTTTCGCCGCCGCGGATGATGATGTTCTTTTTGCGATCCAGAATGGTGACGTAACCGTCATCATCCAGAACCCCCAGATCACCGGTGCGCAGCCAGCCGTCTTGTACCGTTTCTGCGGTGGCTTCGGGTTTGTTGAGATAGCAGCGCATGATCTGGGGCCCTTTGACCGCGATTTCGCCGATCGTGCCGTTGGGCACGTCATTGCCGTCATCATCCAGCATCCGCAATTCCTGAACCGGCGGGTGCAGTTTGCCCGCGCTTTCGGGCCGCGCCTTGTAATCATCGCCGATCATGCCGATGCCCAGGGCATTCGTTTCTGTCATGCCCCAGCCGGTGGCGATGCCTGCGTTTGGAAAGGCTTCAGCCAGTTGCGCCACCTGTGCTGCGGGGCGTTTGGCCCCGCCAGAGCCGAGGTAATCCATGGTCGAGAGCGGCTCGCCCATGCGTTTGGCGGCCTCCATCAATTCAGCGGATTGCGTCGGCACGCCCAAAAAACGCGTGATCTGGTTATCACGGATCAGGCGCACCGCCTCTTCGGCGTCCCATTTGTGCATCAAGGTGATCTTGGCCCCCGCAGGCAGGCTGAGCAAGAACAAAGGATGTGTGGCCGTGACATGAAACAGTGGAGTGACCACCAAGGCAGAGGGGCGGGGTGCCTCTGCTGCGTCTGGTTCGGGCGGTGTGACAAGGGGGGCGATCACCGATTGCAGAAGCCAGCTAAACACCGAATTCACAGCGCCGCGATGGGTTTGAACCACGCCCTTGGGATGACCGGTCGTGCCGGATGAATACATCACCGCGAAATCATCATCGGTGTCGATGGCAACATCGGGGGCGGTATCGGCGGCGGCCCCGTCGCGCAGGGGGGTGAAATCATATGTGCCCTGACCCTCGGCGTCACGCACGCCGATCAAGGTCAGGCCCAGATCGTCCTGCAGCGGTTGCAGCGGTGCCATGCGGGGACTGTCGGCAAAGATGACCTTGGCCTCACTGTCGCGCAGGGCATAGTCCAGTTCCTGGGTGGTCCACCAGGCATTCACAAAGACGACGACCCCCCCGATCGAGGAAATCGCCAGCACCATGATCAAAAGTTCTGGATAATTGCGCATCGCCAACGCAATACGGTCGCCTTGCCCCAGGCCCAGTTCATCGCGCATCGCATGGGCCATGCGGTTCACGCTGCTGGTAAAATCAGCATAGCTTAGGGTTTCGTCTTCATAGGCGAGATAGGGCAATTGCCCCTCGCCGTGCTGGGCCCAGCCTGCGGCCATCAGGGCAGGCACGGTTGGTGGGATATTCTTGAACGCTTTGACGGTAACGCCGCGCACATCAACCTTGTGCACTTCGAATGTCGGGTTGGTGGTGATCACATGATTGACGGCGTCTTCCGGTGTCATGGCGGTCATAGGCCGCCCTCTTTGGTCTGCATGTATCCCCCCCTCCCAAGGCATCAAGACGCAGACAGCCCTCCCCGGCGGTCCACGACTCTGTTGGATGCAGACTAGGCAGTTAATTCACCGCTGCCAATACCGCAGTACGGAACGTCATTCCGCAAATGACCGCAGTCTGCGTCTTGACGCAGCGTTCCAGTCTTTTGGCAGGCTGGCAAGTGTGACGGTAAGTAATTCCTGAGCCACAAAGCGATGCGGCTGATTGGCTGTGGTGCAGCTCAGGCGGGGTCAGGGCCCAGCCATGCTTCGGCGGCTGCATGTTGAGCAGGCTCAAAGCTTTTGATCTCTATGCCGGGGAACAATAGGCCCTCTACCTCGGCGGCTTTCCTGATCCAATTGGCGTCGCTCAGCACCGCGCATTTGTCGAACTTGCCCAAGAGGCCAAAAAGCTTTGGCAATCGCGACATTTCCACGCCGATCGCCCCAAGGGTCGGCATGGAGAAATCCGTGATCTTATAGAGCATCCTGCCTTTGCTTATGCCTTCGGACTTTGCGATCAACTCATCTAAGGCCTCGCGCATGATCTGTGCATCAACACTCCCAGTTAAGTTAATGTTCAAACGGTTGGCTGACGGCTTTGTAATCTTCAACATAGGGGATTCTCCTGATCTATGCGGGAGTATTGCAGTACAGATCAGAACTGTTGTTGATCTTAATCAAGATGATGCCCGTCTGAGCGATACCTGCACCGCGGGTCCTATTGTCTTTGAGGGTAGGGTTCCTGGCCCATTCCTTTCAACATGCGTTCTTGGAAGACTTCCGCTGGTGTCTTCGGTAGTGCCTCGGGGCGTGGTTTAATTCCAGCGTTATCGCGGGCTGAGTTGAGCCCTGCGTAGCTCAGGCGAAGCCCGTGCGGCTTTCTGGGTGGTCATGGACGTTCTCCGGTAGGGTTGAGTTGCAAAACTGACCTACCGATCAAGGAGATCTCCCATGACCAAAGACATGATAGCAGAAACCGTCGCGCTGAAGGCGCTTCTTTCGGACACCGCGGACCATCAAATACTGGCCGAGATGCTTGGGTTTGTCGTCGATCGCCTGACGGCGCTGGATGTGGACCAGCGATGCGGTGCTGGAACGCATGAGCGCAGCATCGAACGCGTAAATCATCGGAATGGATATCGTGAGCGCCCCTCTCATCGCTGCAAGCAGCAACTGTCGGGCAGTGGGATGGGAAACTCGGGCCGGAACATGTTCTCTGCGCTGTCTGAATGTCCTGCAGCTGTTGCTAGCCTACGACGTCGCCTAATTTCGTAAGACCCCAGTGAGAACAAAATTCCGATCAGCGGAAACCGCACCACAGCAACGACAAGTCAAGAATTTTTCCCTGTTACATAATTGATGAAGCCGTTGATAATGCATGTCAAAAAGGAAGCCAGTGGAAAACAGGTCCGTTACAACCGCGGCACAGACCTTTCAGCAAGGCTTTGGATAATGTCAGACCCTGTCGGCCTACGCACAATTGGTGCGCCATGCGGTTTATTGCCCTGACTAAAGCGTACCTCAAGTTAATAAGCAGCATAAGGGATTTTGGGCGTTTCACGCTCCATCGCCGTTCCGCAGCAGTGTTCGGCAAGATTGTTTGCCAATCCGATCCTGTCGGAGAAAAGTCGTTGGGCATCTTCGTCTCGCCGGCTTTCAGTATCACGAATGCATCACTTTCAGAAATGATCTAGGCCGAGGTGGCCTCGTCTGGATCGCGGGTTTTCATTCTATACGGATTGGGCCAACCTCAGGGAAAGGAAATTTTCCCTTTCTAATGCTGTAGTTTGAAAGATAACGTGCATGGCCGACGAACCGCATTTCATTCAATTCTTGCTCAGTATCGCTGGGGCTGCGGCTCTTTTGATCTGGGCGGTAAGACTAGTGCGTACGGGAGTGGAACGCGGCTTTGCAACGCCTCTGCGGATCTGGCTGCGACATTCTGCAAGAAACAGGTTTCTCGCTGCAGCGACGGGTATGGGGGCCGCTGTGTTGCTGCAGAGCTCGACTGCAGTGGCTGTTTTTGTTTCGAACTTTGTTTCAAAAGGTGGGCTTGCAGCCTCTGCCGGCTTGGTCATTCTGCTTGGTGCCGATGTAGGATCAGCTTTGGTCACACAGCTGTTGATGGTGCGACAAGCATTTCTTATCCCACTACTGCTACTTATCGGCGTAGGAATCTTCCTGCGTGGAGCAGGCAACATGCGCCAAATTGGCCGTATTCTAATCGGGCTCGCTCTTATTTTTGTTTCACTCGACATGATACGCGAAGCGACTAGCCCACTGGTTGGTAACCCTGGTACACAAGCGGTCATGGCCTATTTAGCGAGTGACTTGCTAACGGCCTCTATTTTGGGGGCAGGGTTTGCATGGATTGTACACTCCAGCGTTGCCGCTGTTTTGCTGTTCGTCACGCTGGCAGGCCACCTCAATTGGCAAGATGTGTTCGATTGCCAACGCGGCGCGGATCAATCCGGGCAATCACCCCACATGGCGTGCAGTGCAGCATCACAGCGTCTATCGGGCCGAGGCTTATGGTCTTGGCGAGGACGACCATGAATTCTTTGAGTGGCGCAAGGCCGATTGGGTCACCATCGGGGATGATGTCTGGATCGGCCACGGCGTGACCGTGACCGCAGGCATGACCATAGGCACCGGCGCCGTGATTGGCGCGGGCGCTGTGGTAACCAGGGACGTAGCTCCCTATACGGTCGTGGGCGGTGTGCCCGCGCGGGAAATCAAACGACGTTTCACGCAAGAGCAAGCAGATGCCCTGATGGAGATTGCGGTTTGGGACTGGTCCCACAAGACGTATAAAGAGGCGCTGCCCGATATCAGGACACTCGACATTGATGCCTTCATTGAAAAATACCGAGGCTGATCCGCCACCAATCCGAAAGAAACGACAGATCATTGACGGCAGTCTTCTGGTTTTGTCTGCCTTTACGGCTCTTGCAGGGATCGCCGTTTTTCTCTCGTCGGGGGCAGGACGCGCACTTGAGATTGTCGCCGATACCTTTACCTTTCTCGCTGTCTTGTCGCCCAAAATCGCAGCAGGGATCTTTATCGCGGCAACGCTGCCCTTGATGCTGCCAAAAGAACACGTCGGCCGACTCATCGGCAGGGAAAGCGGTTTGCGTGGGCTGTTGATTGCGGCTTTTTGCGGTGCCGCGATACCCGGCGGACCAATGATGACCTTTCCCATCGCCGCAGGCCTGGGTGTCGCCGGGGCAGACCTGGGTGCTATGATCGCATTCATTTCCGGGTGGAGCCTTCTGGGCCTGAACCGCACCCTGATCTGGGAATTTTCGTTCCTTCCCGCTGATCTGGTCTGGACCCGCTACCTTCTCAGCCTTCCTGTTCCGATCCTGCTGGGACTGGCCGTCCGAACATTCTTGCAGGTGCGCAAATGAACATCATCATCGGGACCTTTGTCATCGGCGCTGCTGCGGTTTTGTTGTGGCTGAAACTTCCCAATGGAGAGTGGCGGTTGGCGTCATATCTGGCGTCGATTGACACGTTCCTCTTTACCGCGCCGCGTGTGCTGATTGCCCTGTTGGGCGCAGGCTTTTTTGCAGAACTTCTGCCTGAGAACGAGGTGAGGCAATTGCTGGGGGAGGAGGCCGGTATCGCCGCCGTTCTGCTGGCCGTTGTCCTAGGTCCTCTGACACCCGGCGGAGCCTTTGTCAGTTTTGCAATCGCGGCTGCCGCTTTGAAAACCGGGGCCTCACCTGTTGCCGCCATCGCCTATGTCACTTCATGGTCGTTGTTCTCTACGACTAAGATTTTTGCATATGAGTTATCCTTTATGGGGCGGCGTGCGACTCTGTTGCGAATTCTGGTTAGTCTGCCGGTTCCATTTGTCATATCAGGTCTGTCATATGCTTGGTGAGGCAA
>Ga0213868_10003607_pt1 | contig 14376 bp, 8 predicted proteins | sample PICome_9_FD_160087 | JGI IMG/M metagenome (GOLD analysis project Ga0213868, IMG submission 160087) | Coastal seawater microbial communities near Pivers Island, North Carolina, United States - PICO127 | ecosystem: Environmental > Aquatic > Marine > Coastal | place: USA: North Carolina | collected...
TCTATTCTGGACCAAATTTTTTACTTTCGACCTCACTCACTCTACGTACTTCCGAAAAGAACATCTTCATTTGAATATAGTATTTGACTGCATCCATATATGCAGCGCTTACTTCTGATATATGCAGTGGTACTGTGGCGATGCTCATGATTGGAAAATTGATGAAAATGTCGACCGCATTGGTCGATTCCCGCGTAACACTTTGTCCGTTTTCCGCGGCCTAGTTAATCCCTCCATCTGATGATCAGGACCAGCTAGCTGCACAGGACACAGCACACAGCTCCAAAATCCAGAGCAGTGGCAGAACATTTATCTTTTTTACACTAAGTAGTCTCCAGATAGATAGAAATACTGCATAATATCATTAATCATAGTGCAATATTGTCAGTTGAATAGAAAAAAATGAATTCACAGTTGAAGCCACTCTGTCGATTTCACCTCATGGTAAGAACCTAAAGTTAACCGTACCACGATCACTGTTCTTCGTACACACAACACATGAAACAACAAAACCTTTCCTATTTCTAACGTGTCCATCATGGTGCATACAGGGAAAATGTACATTTGATAAGGATTGCTGTCTACGGCATGATTACTCTCCAGAGGGAACTATTGAAACGGCTCGCAAGACAATTATTTGTGTTTACCTCTCCAAACCCAAAGGTTGTCAACATGGGACAAACTGTATATTTGCACATTCGGAAGAAGAAATACAAGAGGCGATCGCATCTAATGCAAGTCATCTTTCTCAAGAGGGTGTTGAGGTTCAACGTGAAAAAGAAGTAAGAGAAGCTGATAAGATTTGTGGGATTTGCCATTCTAATATCAAGTCGGAAGGCAAAAGATTCGCACTATTGGAAAAATGTTCGCATTCATACTGTTTGGAATGTCTAAAAGAATGGCATGCGGTACGTAAACAGAAATCGGGTAGTCAAAAACATCATTCAATACGCCATTCTTGTCCTGAATGTCGTGTTGAAAGTAAGAGAATTGAAGCATCGACAGAATATTTAGACGGAGAAGATAAAATCAAACTTTTCGAGGATTGTGATAGAAAACGAAATTCAAAGCCCTGTAAATATTTTAAGGGTACCATTGGGACTTGTAGATATGGCCCCGATTGTCGATATGCACACCTTGATGGAGAAGGAAACGATTTAAAACCTAAAGATGTCCGTAGAGTCCGTGAGAAGAAAACGACTTCATCTTTGCCACAACATTGTTGCTATAATGATCAAGGGCAACTAATTCGCAGGTGGGGATTCCCATTCACAGATGATGGTAGACCATCGACATTGACTGCACAGGAAATTCAACAAATGGATATAGAGAGACGCTTGGTAAGGCGTGGTTTGCTGGAGCCCCAGACTTTCATCGATTGGGATACTGCTAATCTTATGATGAACTCACTTCGCGCTCATGCTGAGTTGTTAGGTTATGATCTGAACGATTCCGATGAAGAAGAGTGTTTCAGTGATGTTTCTGACCAGTCTGACAATGATCCCACTGATCCCCCAAATCTAATGAGTAGGTTTTAGAATTAATAATCAAATATTGTATATTGATTGATCTTCGAAAAAATCAAATTGATGTTTCCCTCGTTGACTTTAGAATGACATCGAAATGACCAAGAAAATTCAAAAATGATGGAGGGAGCTACTCATTTTTGGTACCCCTCCTTGAGTTTGATCTTCATCAACCAGCACACCACCAGCCTCAAAAAAATAAAAAAGCGCTGCACAACAACCCACCCGGGGCAGACTAGCAAGAAGAGTCTTATAGACCGCAAAACATAAGTAAGTACTTAGTAGATTCGATGAGTGAAGTACAATCAATTCATCTATATTGTCTTGAAGCTTGTCTTGTTCATTGAGGAGGGGTATTTATACGATTTACCCAATAGGTCATGAGTTCAAATGTCAATTGCGCCAAAAATAGAGGAAACTCATGACCATCCGTGTGTAGCTTTTTTCTTTTCTTTGCTCTCTCCGTAATTGACTAACACCGGCTCCGTCCTTCATTTCATTTCGTCATTTAGAAATAAAGGCACTTTGCTAGCTTAAGGATATACACGATCTGGCCATCCCTATATTCTTTCACTTTAAGAACTACCCTATTGACTTTACTAAATAATCAAAATGTCCTCTGAACCTGTCGAAAATACCACTCAGGAACCTGTTTCCACCCAAACTTCAACCAACGTTGGAGAAAGCACTGGTTTCCAGTCTGCTTCTTTGTACGTGGGAGATCTCCTACCCGACGTTTCGGAAGGTTTGTTATTCGAGGTTTTCAACGCTGTGGGCCCCGTTTCCTCTATCCGCGTATGTCGCGACGCTGTTACCCGTCGTTCTCTTGGTTATGCCTACGTCAACTTCCACCAGATGGCCGATGCCGAGCGTGCTCTTGACACCATGAACTTCTCGGAAATTCAAGGGAAGCCTTGCCGTATCATGTGGTCACAGAGAGATCCTAGTCTCCGTCGTTCCGGAGTTGGGAACATCTTCGTGAAAAACCTCAACGAGTCCATCGACAACAAACAGCTCTATGATACATTTTCTCTTTTCGGAAATATTCTCTCCTGTAAGGTTGTAACTGATAAAGCCACTGGAACATCCAAGGGATATGGTTACGTGCACTATGAATCTGGAGAGTCGGCACGAGCTGCTATTGAGAAGCTCGACGGTATGCTTATCGATGGACAAGAGGTTCAGGTTGGTGAATTCATGGCTCGCACTGTCCGTCCTGGACAAAACGACTTCACCAACCTTTATGTTAAGAATATTCCTTATGAGTGGGATGATGCCAAGCTTCATGACGAGTTTGCCAAATTTGGTGAGGTTGTCAGTGCTGTCATTTCTCAAGGACCTGCCTCGAAGCGCGAAGCTGTTAAGGTAAAGAAAGAAAACGAATCTCAGAAGTCCGAAGGAAAGACCTCTGATAATGAAGCAAGTAAGGAAGAAGGAGAGGATGATCAGGTATCTCTTGGATTCGGATTCGTCAACTTCACTGAACACGAGTCTGCTGTAGCTGCTGTTGAGGCTCTCAATGGAACCGAAGTTGAGACCATCGTAGACGGTGAGACTGTCAAACAAGAATTATTTGTTGGACGTGCTCAGAAGAAAAACGAACGTGAACGCGAACTTCGTGCTAAGTTTGAAGCTGAAAAAATGGATCGTATCTCCAAGTTCCAAGGAGTGAACCTATATGTCAAGAACCTTGATGAATCCATTACTGATAACATGATCCGCGATGCCTTTGCTGAAATGGGAACGATTACATCAGCCCGTGTCATGATGGACCTCAAGACTGGCCGCTCGAAAGGATTCGGTTTTGTTTGCTACTCTACTCCTGAAGAGGCAACCCGTGCTGTTAACGAAATGAATGGAAAGATTATGGCTAATAAGCCCATCTTTGTTGCTCTTGCTCAAAGGAAGGAAGTTCGTAGAGCTCAGCTTGAAGCTCAGCATGCACGTGGAGTTCCAGGACAAATGATGGGACGCGGAATGGGCGGTCCCATGTACCCAGGTATGCAGCCGATGTACAGACCTGGACCTGGAGGAAGCATGCAACCAGCCTATCCTATGATGCCCCAGATGATGGGCGGACGAGGCCCTGCAGGGCGCGGTGGGTTCCCCATGATGCAACAGCCTCCTGGACGTGGAGCTGGATATCCCATGCCTGGTTACCAAGGAATGCCTGGACGTGGAGCTGGTGGCCGTATGCCCGGACGTGGTGGAAGAGGAGCTGGACGTGGGCCTCAACAACCTGGACAACCTGGAATCAAGTTTAACCAACAGGTCCGTAATGCTGGCATGCCCCAGGCCCCAATGCCACAGCAAGCTCCTGCTCCTCAGCAAGCTGTTCCTGTACCCGCTCCTCATGAACCTCTTACTGCCGCTGCCCTTGCTTCTGCCTCTCCCGAGATGCAAAAGAACATGATCGGAGAGAGATTGTATCCTTTGATCCACCAATCGCAGCCCGAGCTTGCAGGAAAGATTACAGGTATGCTTTTGGAGATGGATAACTCTGAGCTTCTTCACTTGCTTGAGAGCCCTGATGCCTTGACAGGTAAGATTGATGAAGCTATTCAGGTTCTCGAGGCCCATTCGGCTGCCGAGTAAAAAAAGTAAAGGGTAGATTCTTCAACCATGAGATTTGAAATAGAATGTGATACATAATGCCAGATCATCTTTAATCTAAAGAGTCCTTGAATGAAAACTATCGAGTATCGAGACATTTCTCTTTTGTGTAATTTGTTATATACTATCTAGGCCTGTATATGTAGTTTTGTACGAACGCTGCGCACCACAGTATTTTACAAGCACAATACACAATTCAATGTCTAGTAGAATGAATGGCTCGAAGATGGGATCATTTCCTTTTCTTCTTTCATCTCCGCTGATAAGTAATGCAGCTGCTGATCGAGCAGATGAGGAGGGAGAAAAGAGAAAGAAGGACAACGAAACTTGTAATAAGTATATAGCGAAAGGGCTCACGCGTGATGTAACGGTTCAGTTTCTTATTCAAAAATTGATTGATTTAGGGTGCCCTCCTCCTAAAGGATTTATTAAGTGCATTGATTGTGGTGATAAACCAGCTGGTGGTGGGTTTGGCGTTGTTGAAGAGGTTTTCTATTCAAAGAGTACTGCATCGTCCAACCTTCTTGACGACAGAAAGAATCACGATGAATATACAAACGAAGCTAAAAATCGTAGAAAGAGACAATGTTCAAATACTCAGACTTTAAAAGATCTACAAGAGCAACTCAAGGCTCAAAATGAGGGTAGGGCTTCTCTTCGCCTTCTGCCTGAAATATTTCTTTGCCAACAAAACTTAGTGAATGAGGACCATGCAAGGCAAAGGTACGTTTCGTTTTTACTTAGTCATAATATCGTAATATCAGTTCCTGAAGAGAAAAAAAAACTTAACTCTAATTATGTTTTAAATAGTATGGTGCATGAACTCATTCATGCAATAGATTTGTGCCGAACAAAAATGGATCCCATCAATAATTGTATCCACATGGCGTGTACAGAAATTCGGGCAGAAAACCTCAGTGGGGAATGCGGGGCAGTCCGTGAACTGATCAATGGTCGTGTATCCAATTTCAAAGGACATGGAGCAGAATGTGTCAAACGACGTGCAATACTAAGTGTCAAGGCGAATCCAAATTGCAGTGAAAAAGCTCACGAGTATGTGAATGCAGCTTTTGAACGATGCTTTAGAGATACCTTTCCATTCGATAGGCATCCGAGTTTAAGATAAGAAAGGCTATGACGGCCTGTTCTTAGGATGACTATTTCGATCCGATGCGATTTCATGATACTTTAATGTCCATTTTAATGGCTCGATAATATTATTCTTCAAATAATTTCGAATTACCATCAACTAAAAAAAAGGACTTTCTTTTGAATTCTTTGCTTACTGTGGTTCTTTAGTCTTCCTCAGTCCAATTTTAAAAATGAATTGGAATCTCTCAGATTCTGAATCCAATTTCAAATGAAAAGCTCGGTTAGTAAACTATTGCTGATTGATTCTATAGTTTTGGAGATTGAAGAGACTTGCATCTTTACAGAAAAAGCTCAAATGTTCTTTCTGTCTCGTCACTCTCATTTTTCTATTTTTTTCTGTGAGGTGTGAGGGCGTACGGCTTATTCTTTGTACCGTTCGCCGTCTTCCGACCAAGACCTTTCATTCGGAAATAACAAGTAGTTTCTGCCTCCTGCTTTTACTCTTTAGTACTTTTTCTTGTCCCAAGATTAGACCTCATTAAAGTATTCATGATCATGGACGCCCGCTCTTTTGTCAAACTCTTCCGATATTCCACCTCGATATCGTTCCGTATCCAACACTGCCGATTGTTATCTTCATCATCATCTTCCTTCACGGTGAATCAACCCACCAAACCTACACAATCATGGGAGCGTGGTGCAAAGATGGTCAAAAGCACTGAGAAGAATAATTTATATCTAGAACAAATTAGAGAAAGTCATGACCCATCCATGCAACTGAAAACTCTAGAAGATGAATTGAAACAAACTATGGGAAAAGCACTTGGAAAGCAAGGAGAAAAAATCAATAGAGCTTTACTATTGGTATTGGAGGAAAGGAAGAAGATAGAAACAATTCTTTCTAGATCATCAACAGACAAGCTATGTATAAACGACGATGACGTGCCTCGAATGAATGAAGAAACCAAAAAGGATATTTATTTCGCTGTTGAGCGGTACAATCGATATATCAAAGACGCTGAAAAGGCTCGTTGGGAACTTCTCGTTCATAGACAGGCCATCGGTTTCATCACCCAAAACCATAGATTTGTGCATGATACATTTCCAATACCAGACAAAATAAAACTTCCCAACAATCTAGGAGCGTTTCAGAATTCAACTGATGATAAGGCAAGTAAAAAGATAGAACTAAAGGAGGCAGTGTCACGTAACTTTGGGGATCAGTTAGATTGGTGGGAGAAGATTGGGCGATGGAGATAACAATGAGATATGGGATTGCCTGTTGATTCTTCCGTAATCGCTACTAAATATGGAACTACGAATAAAAAACGAGAAAGTATTGATTGACTACTGATACACTAGGTATTCCTTTATTTTTTTTATTAAAAAAGGGAGCTTATTCCTTCATCTGGTCGTACATGAAAGTAGTTCCAGACTTTCCACAGTAATAACGATCCTTGTGCTGGGCCATGAAGCATCCAACTCCAGCAACAGGAGAGTACTTACGAAGACGAACGACCTTTCCATCAGCCTCAACACGGTAGTACTTGAGGGTCTGAAGAGGAATGGTCTTGTTCACACGCTTAACCTTCTTGGGCTTGGTGAAAACCTTCTTCTTACGCTTCTTTCCACCTCCACGAAGACGAAGTACCAAGTGAAGAGTAGACTCCTTCTGGATGTTGTAATCAGAGAGGGTACGGCCATCTTCAAGCTGCTTTCCGGCAAAGATCAAACGCTGCTGATCAGGAGGAATTCCTTCCTTGTCCTGGATCTTGGTCTTTACGTTGTCAATCGTATCAGACGGCTCAACATCGAGTGTGATGGTCTTGCCTGTGCATTATGCAAAGGTTCGGTTTTAGCCATGCACACGATGTGTCCCAGACGTAAGATATTCATTTGAACGTTATAGACAGAAGGAAATTTGAATGGCATATCAAGTTGTCATTTGCAGCGGAAGTCAGTAAAGACAACAAGATAACACATAAAGTGGGACACGTGTAGGCATTATTGAAAGAATGCTATATCAAGTGAGAACGTGATTTGAAGAGAATTAACAAGTATACATTTTAATATAGGAGTTAATACGCACCGGTAAGAGTCTTTACAAAGATCTGCATGGTTGTGGAAAGGTAGTAGCACTTGAATGTAAAGTGTGAAAGAAAGGTCCAGCTTTGTCGGAGGACGGAGGATAAAGAAAAGAATTACAAAGTAAGAGGTAAGTGTAAAATCCCAACCAGAGAGGATTAATAAATGAGAACCATGAGGTACACTTAGTACCATAGGACAAAATTAGAAAACTTTTGTTGATTGTTGATTGTTGATGATCACTGATCACACTACCTCTATTTATTTATCTACCCACGAAGTAATTCTAAATACTTAGTAAGTAGCAACTATTGTATTAGCAGACTTCATAGATAGAGATATCTTGTGCAGTATTCTTTACCATTCTTAAAAGTGTTGTATTCATCAAGTCGTGAAAACAATTTATACTCTTCTATATCATGGAATCACCAACCAGACCACCCATTGGCAAGAGAAAAAGAACTTCTGAAGAGAAATCAAACAAGAGATCAAGGAATGCGACAAATTCTTTGAATAATTCTACAAGTAAAAATGTGAAATATCTTAACGGTCTAACGCTAGCCGTATCAACACAAGAATCATCGTCGTTACCGAATGATGCTTCGAATACATCTTTGTCTTCTTACAAGGATGTGTCTGCTCTAATTCAAAGTCTGGGTGGAATTGTCACAGCTCAGGTACATAATAGAGTATTTGGTGTCATCTGCAATCGATCTTCTGTCGTACAAAATACGCAGAGGGTTCGAAAGGCTGTTAAGAAAGGACTGGGACTGATTGATGTCGAATGGTTGCATGCGTGTCAAATGGAAAAGAAGAGGGTAGATCATACTCCGTATTTGTTAAATGATTTCTTTAAAATGGAAAGTGAACGGAACAAAGGCCTTAAAAACACAAAGCAACATGGCGCATTTGGTGATCCTACTGAAGAGGAACTATTTCTCATTAACAACGACGTTGGATGGAGTGAACCAGTTGATTTGGACTGTTGTTGTGTATGTCATGACGATAATCGAGATGATTGTAAGTGGTGCTGTGAGGAGGGTAAAGAGTGCAACAAGATATTGGAGAACAGAAAAATAATAACTCATTAAGTAGTCGGTACATCTTGATCGCTGTTATCTTTTCTGTAAGAGAAATGCCACTGTGTGATTGATTGCAAGTTCTTGTTGAAGTTCTTTTGAGATATCAGGTGACCCATTCATCTCAATGAATGGTCTTGGAACGTTATATGAAGCAAAGTTACAGTGATTTCCCCCTTTGATATAATGAATCCTTGACTTGGGTGGTAAAATTGATCGAAATAAATCCCAACTGTCATCATTATCAAATACAACTATACCATCATTAGAACCAAGAATAACTTGACTCTCTATATTTTCGTATGATGAAAGATCCGTGAAATATTGTGGATAACTTCCAAATGCCCACAAAATAAGTTTTAAAGACTTTGTACTATTGCCACGAAGATAAGAGGCTAAGCTAGGTGCTATTCTCATAGAAGCATATGCTCCATATGAATGCCCTCCTAAACTAAAATCCAAATTGTAGTCATCGCTTTGACATCGCTCATTCCAAAGAAGTTCAACTGTTTTGACTGCATGTAGAATTGTACCCATTTCAAGAAGCTCTGTTGCAGCCATCCGAAATGGTTCCAAAGATATAACAACAACAATAATACTATGATCACGGGACATTTTATCAGCTACAGTTGAGTAGGCTGAATGGTCCACTCCAGCTCCAGGTATAAATAATAAAACAGGTTGAGTGCCATTTCTGTTCTTCGAAGGAAAGTAAATATCAAAGGAGGGACTCCTAAACATTCTCCCTGTTTTTCGCCCAGATATGATGCAATTAATTGCATCTACGTCTGCTTCGGATTTCAGTTGTCTCCATCCTTCTATTTTTGATGTGATTTTACAAAGGTTGGGGACGGCATCGATGGTAGCGAATGGGATATCCAATGTTGTGTACGCATCATTGTTGAAATCGTTGATTTCCAAGAAGAATGAATTTTTACTGTTAGAAACGTCTGTATTTCCAACTGAAATTTTTGTTATGTACTCAAAAGGTATGGAGACTGAAGATCCTACATCAAATGTTGCTCTTGAATTACCTGCGGTAATAAAAAGTAACAAACAATATATGTGTGGTAACGTTAACGGAAACATTACGACGATTCATCAGTTTTTGATTCACGTTGTAGCATGTTCATGAACTTCTATGTAGACAAGTTCTGAGCTTTGGAAACTAAGTAGTTGATATTCTACGGCACGAATAAGCGTGTGAATATACTCTTTGGAATTCCTCGTTAGAGTGTCCGTATGTCCGTATGTGTTCGTACTTGTCCTATTTGGTATTTTTGTCGAACACATTTTGTGAAGCTAAATTAGCTGCATCAAAAACTATCGCTGAAATCATTGTTTTTTGAAGAGTACCGTTTGCACAAAATCAAAAATAAGAGAGAATAGAGATCAATTCAGTCAACCAAAATGGATCAAAGTGAGGTGCCAGATTTAGCGACTTTGCTCACCCAATCGGAAGATTCAGTGGAAACTCTCGCGTTGGCTAAAACTTTTGCTTCTGATGACGATGAAGTGAATTTAAATGAATTAGTTGATTTAATCAGTACAACAATTGGGGGGGCAGCTCCGATTCTACCATTACGGGAGGAAAGAATGAGCCTAGGAGTCGAATGTGTGTTTAACGCAAAAGGTGTTGCATGGAATCTCGCTAAGCAAAATAGGAATAAGATTTCATCGTCAGAAAAGACGTTAGAAATGATTGAAGTAGCCATATCTAAATTCAAAGAATTAGATTGCTCAGGTGAAGGCAATCACGATTCACGCACCCGAAACCAAAATTCTAAAAGAAAACAATTATCTGGAATGACTTACCCCGAGTATTTAAATCATCTAGCCAAATGTCAAGCAAAGACAAAACATGGAATTGTAAAAGAGCACAATGAGTTCAATGATGAAACTGATATGGATGAAGAGATGGCTGGTACCAATAATAAAAACTCAAAAGTCAACAGAAATATGGATAGTGATTTTTTGTCTCCAGAATATACTCGCTGGGTTGTTAGTGAAGAGGCGGTTGCTAATAGTTCGAACAATGATCTCGCTGAAGGAGTGCACGCACTTGAGACTAAGTCTGATATTGATCGCAATATGACCAGTGGACTTTCTTCATCTGATCTCACTGCATCGGCCATTGAAATTAATGTCGAAGGAATCCATGAAAGAGCAGCTGCTGCCACTCCAAGCAATGATCTTGCTGAAGGAGTGCACGCACTTGAGACTAAGTCTGATATTGATCGCAATATGACCAGTGGACTTTCTTCATCTGATCTCACTGAATCGACAAAAGAAATTAATGTCGAACAAATCCATGAAAAATCAGGTGATGTTACGTCAAGTAATGATCTTGCTGAAGGAGTGCACGCACTTGAGACTAAGACTGATATTGATCGCAATATGACCAGAGGACTTTCTTCATCTGATCTCACTGCATCGGCCATTGAAATTAATGTCGAAGGAATCCATGAAAGAGCAGCTGCTGCCACTCCAAGCAATGATGTCGCTGGTCTATGCAATGATAATATTCCCAATGAACGATGCTATAGTGATGACAATTCAAAAATTTACCCCTTAGAAAATACTTCTACTGGAAGTCCATTAAATGCTGATTCAACAAGTCGTTCAGAATCTGAGCTTCTACTTGTGACCCGAGATCCAGAAGCACGACTTGATAGCTATGAGCATTTGCTTACTGATTTTTCATCTCCCGATAACTATGTCAGTCCGTTCAAGGGCATTAAAAATTCGATTCCATTTTCTCCTTTTATCACAGATCCACGCCTGCAAGTCATGAAAAGGCATGACAATGAATCAGAAAAGTCATTGGCGGCTTGTGCAGAGGAACATTTTGTGATAAGCAATACATGCAGCAATAGGTCGTCGAAGATTATTGCGCAGACCACTGTCGTCAGAGAAACAAATCGACGTTCTAGGTCTTCTGAAATATGCAATACAAGCTTAGACAACAACGGTCTTGTTATTCAACCAAAGGAACAAAATGAGAATGAATCGGGCTCTCTAAATGTAAATTTCAACGAACAAGGAGAGAGGGTCGACCAGGCTTCTTTAATCACTGAGCTCATGTTATCAGCAAATCAAATGGTGGACTCTAGAGATGACGTTGAAATCAAACAAACATACCATGAAGAGGAGGAAGAAGAGTTCACCCAACAACAATCTCAGAAATTTCAGCACGACGTTGAAAAACATTACTTTGCTAAGAAGTTGTTAGAAGAAACGGTACAAAACTCAAGATTCCATTCTTCAATTCATTTAAATGAAACTATATCGAATATATCTTCTGATGCTCCATTGCAGAATCATTCCTTTAAAGATATTTTAGAGGACCGACTGTTCAAAGGTCGTGCAAAGCGCAGGAAATCTTATCAGCTGCATCGCCGTCCTCCGCTTTCCTCTTCAGGGGTCAAAAACAGCTCTAATGTTATTTTAGGGGAAAAGATGCTAATTGAAAACGGTTTTTGCAACGGTATCAGCGGTGAGATTCGAAGATCATTATCTATGCGATCTAATGCAACCAACGAATCGACTAGCTCAGTTTTGTCAACAGAAGACGTTCAGCAAAGCATTCAGTACACATATAGTGCTCTTTGTAGGATCAATGCAAGTCTTGACGATGCAGAAGTAATGTCCGTCGACTCAGAGGAAAGTGGGGATTATGATGCACTTTTCTTTGCAAAAGAATCCAAAAATGAGATCGCAGCATTGGCTAGAGCTATTGAATTGCAAATTGCTCAAGAAAGATGTGGACATTCAGTTGGTTCCGAAGCATCAGAACGTATTATGTCAAGTACAAGTTATGATACTGTAATTTCACGTGACACAACTTGTTCGCGTGCTTCGATAAATCAATTGATTCACGATGTGAATGTTTTATGTAATCAAATTGAGAACAAAGTTGATAATATTGTGAAAGATACAATACAACATTCCAGTCATCATAAACACAGTGAATTTTAAAGTAACGTTTATTGCAGACGAGATTTTCTATTTGCTGATTGCCGTCCACAAAAAGGAAAGTAAATATTGCAAAACATACGTTTCCAAACAAAACACAAAAACAGTACATTCATTCATAGTCATTCATCCATTCATTCATAGTCATTCATCCATTCATTCATCAGAGAGTTCATCATAAAAGCAACACAATGCTTCAAATACATAGAAGTGAAAATCAAATACAACGGAATCTTCCATTTTCATGACGATCAAGAATAGAGAGAATGTTCCAAGCAATAAATTCATTTGAACAACAAAAAAGATATCAATACATACCTGGGGGCTTTTCCCAGGTAGTCTCACCCGTTTTTGCGTTGTAATAGTATGTTTGACCTTCTGGAGTAGTAGCACTTTTCCAATCCGAGACAGGAACAATATTATGAACTTGATAACTTGGTTGAGAACCATAATATGCAGACGAAGATCCATATTGTATGGGAGGCTGATGCTGAATTTGAGGATTTTGTTGGCTGTATCCTCCGTAAGTTTGAGGCTGATATGACTGTTGAACAACAGGTTGTTGCTGTGGAATCACAAACTGCTGGTTTCCATACGGCTGTTGCTGGTAGTTGGTGTAATTTGGCTGTTGTACCTGGGGTTGCATCTGTCCAAAAGGTTGAACATAATGCTGCTGTTGAGGTTGATACTGTTGAGTCTCATACGTCACCTGGCTACCATAGCTACTGCTTCCTCCATACTGCTGACTGCTATACCCGACATTACTGCCACTCTGTCCACCAGCATAAGGGTGGTTTGGCCCCATGGAAATAATGTCGTTGAGCATTTGCTTCGCTCGCTCGATCCCCTTGCGACTTCCTTTTATAGTTATTTCGCAGTCTCTCCCTTGAGGTACATTTTGGTTTATTTGAATGTCACATCCAGACTGTTTTTGCAAATCATTTATGGTGACACCCTTGGCACCAATAATTCGGCCCATATACATTTTGGAGCTATAAAATATGTCGGTCTCGGTGGAAGAAGAGTGTCCGCTGCCGTAACTTTGCGAAGACTGATGTCCAAAAGTTTGCGAATATTGCTGCCCCTGGGACTGTGAAGAACCATATCCTTGATTCATTGAACTAACACTAGCATTTCCCATCATTCCCTGTCCTCCATTTGGCATGGTTGAATATGGCGGCCCACTGCCCCATTTACTTGCTCCCTGATTCTTTTCTCTTATGAGCAGATCAATGGTATTACTAGCATCTGCTTGAGGATTTGCAATAATAATATTCACCATTTCTTCGGCTCTTATCACAGCGTTAGGATTACCAACAACAGTAACAGATCTAGGAGCTGTAGGGTCATTTCCTTGAGAGTGGTCTACTTGGATCTTACATTGGCTTTTTGTTTGAAGCTCTTTAATCATGTCGCCGCTACGGCCAATAATTTTACCAATAACAGTTGATGGAACTTGCAGTTGCTTCTTGGTAGCGTATCCCAAAGGAAGCTCAATTTGACCCATTCCACTGCGATGATTACAGATAATCCTCACTAGTTTCTTGGCAAAATCAATCTTAGCGCGAGTGCCCTGATAAGTAATTATCTTCGGCGCTCCAGGAGGTCCTGATTGATCTACATCAACCTTGCAATCAGAACGCGCTTGCAAATCACGAATTTGTTCTCCTCCTTTTCCAATTATGCGACCTACGAATTCAACACTAACTTCTTCAGTTTCTGTCAGAATTTCATCGACTAATTCGTGGACAGAAACACTTTCGTTTGAAGTTCGAGGAGCAAAATCAATAGGAATTCCTGGGGCCAGAGGCACACCTGGAGGTAAGGCGCTGATAAGAGTCTCCATCTTTCCTTGGGCTGTAGTAGGTACATGAACCAAAGGTTCACTTGTTCTCGTGTCTTCATTTTCAACCTGTGCTTCACCGTTCGTAATAACGACTTCAGATTCCTTAGTAACTTTTCCCTCTTCTTCCTCATTGTTAGTTTCCTTAACTGGTGCGCTCTCC
>Ga0213868_10003609_pt1 | contig 14372 bp, 6 predicted proteins | sample PICome_9_FD_160087 | JGI IMG/M metagenome (GOLD analysis project Ga0213868, IMG submission 160087) | Coastal seawater microbial communities near Pivers Island, North Carolina, United States - PICO127 | ecosystem: Environmental > Aquatic > Marine > Coastal | place: USA: North Carolina | collected...
TGGACTTGGCGAGGTGAAGCGGGTTTCTTCGAGTGGAGGGATCTACGTTGATAAAAAGAGTATCGCTAACATTCCTGACACTCAAACTGCGACTTTTGTTTTCGAGGAGCTTGAGGTGATCTGGAACCATCGCACATGGGGGGATGCTCCTGATCCAGAATATCCTTGGGCTTTCTTTATTTATGGCGAAAAAGGTACGCTGAAAGCTGATGTTCATAAGTGGGAATTCATACCCCGAGGAAAAGGAAAGAAGTTGAGTGGAAAGGTTGTTTTTGAACTCGAGGAATACCCGGAGGATCAAACTGAAGAGGGGATTGAGACACACGTCGCTCCAGCAGTCCGTGAACATATGCGGGACCTGCTTTTAAGAACCAAGGATCGGGGGCGTCCAATCGCCGATATAGAGGAAGGGTGCCGATCGACCTCAGCTTGTATCCTTGCGAATATGTCGCAAAAGCTAGGCCGATCATTGGAATGGGATGCGGTCGCGCGGAAAATCAAGAATGACGAGGAAGCCAACAAGAAGTTAGCAAGGCCTTATCGGAAAGGTTACAGGCATCCGTCACTCGGGTTATGATAATTTGAGCAAAGATTTAGGTGAGACCGATAAGATCACTTGTTCATTGTTCATTTGTTCTTTCTGGATTGCTAATGGACCTTTTCTCTAGCCGCAAAAAAGCGACAGCCCGTGGACTGCCGCTCTTGAGATCTTTTTTTAAATTTAGCTCTCTTTAGGTTGAGATAGCTCCTTTTTATTATCGAGGAGTTTATCGACAAGACCATAGGCAACTGCTTCTTCAGCTGACATATAATTATCTCGATCTGCATCCTTCTCGACCTCTTCAGCGGTCTTGCCAGTGTGGTGGGCAAGAACATCATTAAGCCGGCGCTTCAAACTATACATAAACTCAACTGTCCGTTCGACATCGGCTGCAGTACCTTGGGCCCCTCCGCTGACTTGGTGGATCATTACGTGTGAATTGGGAAGAGCGTAGCGTTTTCCTTTGGTCCCGGCAGTCAAAAGAACTGAACCCATAGAGGCGCAAATCCCGATGCAATAGGTGTTTACGTCACAGGTGAGGAACTGCATGGTATCGTAAATGGCGAGACCAGCGGTGACTGAGCCTCCGGGCGAGTTGATGTAGATATGAATGTCTTTTTTAGGATCCTGCATCTGGAGGAAAAGCATCTGCGCGATGACCGAGTTAGCCACGCCATCATCGATGCCGGTTCCAATAAAAATAATGCGGTCTTTAAGAAGACGAGAATAGATATCAAAGGCCCGTTCGCCACGACCATCGGACTCGATGACGGTGGGGATGTAGTAATTGTTCTGCGGAGTTAAATCTCCGGATTCAGAGGTTGCGATCATGAATTATTTTTCTTCGGTTACAGGCTCTGCCTCAGTCACATTCGCGTGCTCTACCAGAAAGTCAATGGCCTTACTGAAGAGCATGTTTTGGCGAATGTTTCCCAGTTGCCCGGATTTCTGAAGCTCTTTCATGTATCCTTTGACGGGTTTCTTGGCTTGTTTGGCCATCATGGTGACGCGCTGGAGGACGTCGCTATTCTCAACTTTTAGTTCTTCAGTCTCAGCGATTTCGGTGAGAAGAAAGTTGGTCTTGAGGCTGTTCTTGGCACGGACTTCTGCTTCCTCAAAAAGTCCCCCCTGGCGCTCTTTGACTTGTTCTTCAGACATTCCAGCTTCCATGCCTTCCTTGACCATAGCATCGGCTTGGCTTTGGGTTTCCGAGGTTAGGAAATCTTCCGGCACATCAAAATCAACAAGCTCATTCAGCTTAGCGAGAACACCATTGATCTTGATCTCTTCAAGTTGACGCTTTTGGCGCATCTCAAGGTCATCGCGAATGAGAGCCTTTAAGTCGTCTAGCGACTTGCCCTGTTCGATTTTATTGGCGAACTCGTCATCTAAATCGGGAAGAGTTTCGCTTTTGAGCCCGGTTACGGTGACCGCAAAATCTGCGTCCATTCCGCGAATAGTCTCGATGGGAAAATCATCGGGGAGGGTAACAGAGATCTCCTTTTCCTCATTGGGCTTTAGTCCAATAAGGCCATCGGTGAAGCCGGGGAAAAAGGCTTCTTCGTCGAGTCGAATCCAGTAGCCCTCGTTGGAAGCAAGTGGTTTGGCTTGTTCGCCCCCAACTTCTTCGAGAGGCTTGCCGTCAATTGTGGCGGTATAATCGATCACGGCCAAATCGCCCTTTTCAGCGGCGCGATCTTCAATGTCTTCGTAATCGGCAAAACGTTGACGGAGTTGATCGAGGTTTTCATCGACAATCTCGTCGGTGACTTCCACCTTCGGCACCTCGATATCCAACCCTTTATAATCGGGGAGGCTAAACTCGGGCGAGGTAATGAGTTCGGCATCGAAAGTGAAAGACCCATCGGCTTGGTGCGTGACGTTTTCAGGATTCTTGACGTTGAGAACCTTGAGGTCTTCGTTTTCTTTGAGCGCTTCTTGAAAGCTGTTTTGGATGAGACGGGACTCCACTTCCTGGGAAATGTCTTCCGCGTGGGCCTTCTCGATCACGGCCCTAGGTGCTTTCCCTGGACGGAACCCGGGGATGCGGGCCTGTCTTACGAAGGCTTTTAAAATCTTGGCTCGCTCACTAGCGACTGTTTCAGCGGGAACCTCGATGCTGAGAGCAGCGAGGCACTTTTCTTTTTTCTCCAGACGGATATTCATGACTGCGTAAATATTTGAGCGTTTCGCGGGGGCGAGAAACTAGTGAGTAAGTGCGGAGAGGTCAAGGGAGGGAAAAGGGATTTCTTCCGGCCCGGTTTTAGGGCCAATGTGTTAGGGATGAGCGGTCATTGACCTTGACTGAATCGCTCGTGAGCGGCGTAATTGGGCCCAACTACGCTAAATCTCATTCTATGCGATCATCCATGACTCCGAAACAATCCCTCAGGGCTCTATCTCTGGGTGGCCTTTTATTTACTAGTCCAATTATAGTGAACTTCGCTAGCGGTCAGGATTTTCTGAGTGAGGCGACTCTTTTCGATGATAAAAAGGTAACGGCAGTTGAAATTCGCTATCGCGGGGCGAAGACCGTGAATGAGGAGCGTCTTCGAGGTCACATGGCTGTTGCCCCGGGAAAGAAATATTCTCAGACTATGCTGGATGGTGACATCAGAACTCTCTACGAGAGTGGCTTAGTCGATGATGTTGAATTTTTTGCCGAGGATGTTGCTGGCGGTGTCAAGGTTATCGCTGAGCTGGTGACGCGTCCTCTCATCCGTGGTGTTGGGTTCGACGGGAATGTGAAGTTCTCTGACAAGGCTCTAGCTGGGGAGACAGAAGTGACAGTCGGACAGATTTTGAGTGATGCTGAAATTGTGAAGGCTCGTCGGAATATCGAAAAGCATTACGAGGGCTATGGTTATCCGGATGTCACGGTCAGTCACCGGCTCCAGTCGACCGAAAAAGCCGGTTATGCTGATTTGGTTTTTTTGATTGGGGAAGGGGATAAGAATGAAATTTACGAGGTTCGTTTCGAGGGGAATCGCAGCCTAAAAAATGCCGACTTACGAAAGGAGATGGCGACTAAAGAGAAGGGGTGGTTTTCATTTCTACAGAAGTCAAACCGCCTCAGCTCCCTAACTCTTGATGAAGATATTGCCAACCTCCAGGATTTTTATAAAAGCGAGGGGTTCTGGCGGGCGCGCGTTGGTTCGCCAAAGCGAATTCCGCGTAGGGGAGGGGGGATCGATTTGGTCATCCCGATTGTGGAAGGACCCCGTTACATTGTGAATGATATCACTTTCCCTGATATCAAGATTTTCAAGAGGGAAGAACTCATGCCCGCGCTGAGTCTTATCGGAAATATGCCGTATTCATCCAAGAAAATGAGGGATGATATTCGAATGGTTCGTAGTTATTATGGTTCACGAGGGTATGCTGATGTCTCGGTCATTCCGGAGGTTAGGGAGCTGGAGGGCTCTAAGGTGGATATTCTCTATCGTATTACCACTGGGACGCGGAAGCGAGTTGGTCTAGTAAATATCGAGGGAAATACGAAGAGTCAGGAACGCGTGATTCGTCGTGAAGTTCCTATGCAACCAGGTGAATTCTATAATTCTGTGGACTTAGAAACGACGAAGCGTCGTCTCCAAAACTTGGGCTATTTTGAGGATGTTCAGGTGACTGGAGCTGCCAGTTCTCAAGATGGATATCGTGACGTGAACATTCTCGTCCAAGAGCAAAGAACAGGAACCATTAACTTTGGTCTCGGATTTAGTTCAATTGATAGAATTCTGGGGCGAATTAACCTTGAGCAATCAAATTTTGACATCACGAACTGGGGGCGTTTCACTGGAGCGGGACAGCGCTTTAGCGTGAATTTACAAGCTGGGTCCACCCGAACCGATTTTCGAGTTTCATTGGTGGAACCATGGTTCCTAGGGCAGAAACTTTCGCTCGGAACTGATCTTTACTATCGTGATCTCGTTTTTCTCAGCCCAGAGTATGATCAAAGAAATATTGGGGCTTCGGTTTTCCTACGTAAACCAGTCGGTCGCCGCAGTTACGTTAAAGGGGAATACCGGATCGAAACAGTCGAGATTGAGGCTGAGAGCGATACCACCCAAGCCTTCAAGGACGAGGAAGATGAATATCTTCGAAGCGCTCTTTCTTTGAATTATGTTTACGATAGTCGTGATAGCAACCAACTGCCTCGCCGTGGACATAAAGTTGACCTAGGTCTCATTTATGCTGGAGGCCTACTGGCGGGTGATGTTGACACGATAACCTTTACAGGTTCCGGAACCAAGCATTGGAGTCTTCCATTTGATGCGATCCTGACTGCTCGCGGTTCATTTGCGGTTGTAGATAGTCATGGTGACAACGACCGTATTCCTATTTTTGAACGTCAGTTTCTTGGCGGTGCTCGTGATCTTCGTGGCTTCGACTTCCGTGATGTCGGGCCACGTGATGATACCGGTCCCAATCCAACTCAGGAAGTTCTAGGAGGCGCTACCAGCATCTTCGGTTCATTGGAATTGACCTTTCCTGTGATCGGTCAAGTTAGGGGAGCGGTCTTCTATGATGCCGGTTTTGTGAACTCGGATTCTTGGGATTTTAATACTGGTCGGTTGGCCAGTGATGTAGGCGTTGGGGTTCGTTTGAATCTCCCGGGTATTGGCCCGCTGGCTGTGGATTTTGCAGTTCCCGTTGAAACTCCTGACGAGCAAGCAGATGATGGATCTCAAATCCAATTCTACATGGACTATCAATTTTAATAGGGTATTCCTATTTTTAGATCAACAAAAAGATCGAGCCCTTTGAAGTGCTCGATCTTTTTGTTTTCGTAGCCTAGTAAGAGACTTTTAGGCGGAAAAACTGCTTTAAAGATACATCCATTGGAGTGTTAAGCCGATAGGTATGGCGAGAAATGCCATCGGGATTATTTTCCGTGCTGACAAATATAAGAGAAGCTCCGCTGCCGTCCCAAGAGGCAGTTCCTAAACTAGGGGAAACTTCTAATGAAATGATCGCATCTGTGGCATCTGGATCTTCTCGGAAGCTTACCGCTGGATAAATGATTCCACCGATATCAATCGAGGAAGTCTCGAGATGTTCTTGGGATGAAAACACCGCGTCGGATAAGCCTTGAGCGTATTCGATGATTGCGACAAAACCATCACCATCGAGGTCGGCAAGAGGGTCGCCAAGGAAAGGAGTGCCGTCAGCCGTCCCGGGGCTTCCGCCTATTTTTGGGCTAGAACTCCAGCTTGTGGAAAGAGTTGGATCGAGGTCTGAAGAGGGGTTGTTTCGAATAAGGGAAGGTCCTGTCCCATCCGCAGCCTCTGGCCATGGGCTGATGTCATTATATCGAAAGCTATCAATTATATTGCCATCCTTATCAACTAGGGTGATCCATTCACCAGTATTTGAAAGGCGGTTTGAGTAGTCACCAGCAAAAGGAGTTCCCGGATATCTTGTGGCAAAGGCGGTGGTGTTAGCTGCAATGATGAGGCGTTGCTCGGAATTAATTAGGGTGCCAGGCGGAAAGGTGAATTCTACTCCTTGAAGTTCATTCTTAATTGGGATCAGGACAAAGGCAGCATCTCCAAGATCGACGGTTTCGGATCCAATGTTTAAAATCTCGATAAATTCAAAGTCGTCTTGATCGAAGGTTGGATCGATCAAGAGCTCGGCAGTGGTTGGGTTATTGGGGTGGTAGTGAACTTCGCTGATGACGATATCACTTGGTGCCGCTGGTTTTGCGATCGAAAAGAAGGCCTGATTCATAGCGCTCCATGTTCCGGAGGCGGCGTTGTATGTTCGTGATTTGATCCAGACTGGCTCGTTAATGGTGTCGGGAAGGTTGAGGACAATAGTTTCTCCGCCTCCTTCGGGACGTCCAGTAAGTGAGAGATCAAAACTTATATCCGAGCTGCCTGAATTACCCTGATGAATTTCCACCGCGATCGTGTTCTGTCCCGCAGAGAATGCGGAAGTAGGGATAGAAATGGTGTCGATCGCATTATTTCCGACTGTGTTTCCTGAATACAAGTCGAAGGCCGGATTGGAAGGAAGGTTCGCATGGCGGGCTGCTTCGATTCCATTCACATAGACCACATAGGCATCGTCGTAAGTGATTGTAAGTTGGAAATCACCGAAGACCGAAGGGTCGGGAATGGCAAAGGCCTTTCGAAAGTAGGTCGTTGGAAATTTTGCATTTGAGGGACCCGAGTTTAAAACTGTCGCTTCGTCACCATCACCATAACCAAGTTCGGCGGATCCTGCAGCCCACGAGTTATCGTTAAAGCTTGAGGTCCGCCAAGCCGTCCCCTGATTGCTTCCGTTATCGAGATACTTCCAGTTATCGCCGTTATTGATGTAGTCTGTTTCAACAACTCCCCCAGGTCCGCCACCTGTGATCGGTAACACTGAAGCGGATGGGTTCACGTCTCCGCCGACCAGCCTGGAATCAAGAGGGTCCTGCCAGCTGGTTCGTTCGGGGTCGCCGGTTCCAATCATGTAATAGAAATGCGTTCCTGACGTGGGGACGATAGCGCCTATAGACGTTCCTGGCGTAACATCGCCTCCATGCTGGGAGTATTTTGGAGCGGCGAGGTCAGGGTAAAGATCGGCAAGGCGGAGGTGTCCAAGGAAGTCTTCACTCCTATTGTTGATCACACCAATCAGACTATTCACAGCATTGATCCAATCTTGCTCGTCGAGAGGGTCACTTCGTTTAGAATCACCCCAGCGGGCGGATTCCGCAATAATGACATCGGAGACGGTAGAGCGTCGTGCCTCCATGAGGTTGAAGACCCGGTCTCTCGTTAGTTGTCCATTGTTGAAAAGAGCAAGGTGGGCGCGATCAGCAAAACGTAATCGATATTCCTCGGTGCGTTCAGCGAGATCGAAGTGAATAAATGAAGGATTACTCTTGTTATAGGTACCTCGGCTACCGGAACCATTGGAGGTATTGATACGATCGTTGGCCCCATTCCATTTTCCTCCTGCCCCCATCGAGTGCTCGCCATCGTGGATGAAGAACTGGAAGCCAAAGCTGTCCCGCTCGCGATCCCGAACGGTATACCAATTATTAGAAGCGCCCACGAAGTCGGATAATGGAGCATCGTAGTTGCCTGTATATCCGATAATCATTTGGTAATCGATGAGGTTATCGACATCCAAATAAATTGGAAGTGAGGGGTTTCTCGAACCATCGGGATTCAGCCCCTGCATCATCATAAAGTTTGTGATGGTAGGGCTTGATCTCTGTGTCCTAGCGATATTCCAAAGCTGGTTCCAGTCACTTCCGGTTGCGAAGGATCCGTCGGTCGCTTCGGTGTTATATCCTCCGCTGCTACCAGCCGACTTGATGGTGTCGTAACTCTGATCATCTCCTCCGAGGTAAGCTTCTCCATGATTGGCTTCAGCTCGTTCCTGTGTCATGTAAAGTCCCCAGTAAATGCCGTTGAGGTAGAGGTGGTAATACCTGCTACGGGTGTAGGGGCGATAAAAGGAACTTTGTAAATCTCGCCCCAAAACCTCTCGGAGGAAGGTGTTCGAGGTGCTGTTTTGGAAGGCCCAAGAGTAGTTTTGCGAGGTCCGTAGATCGAGCTTGTCGAACTTGTCAACACCCTCGGCTCCGAACATTGGGTAGCTCAACTTTCCGTCGCCGTATTCATTTCTAAAGAAAATGCGGAAAGCATGTTTCGGATTTCCGGTGCTGCGACTAAACCCTCCTCGGACACGAATTCCGCAGTTGCTTTGCAGGTTTGTCGCAGTGTCATCCGGGTGAATGACTTCAAAAGAAGCGGGCCGTTCCCAACCTTTTCCTCTGGATCCTGGGTTGACATAGATCCCCTGACTGCCACTTCCCGTGAGATTGCTTTGGTCGGTTGAGATCGAGATCGAAGGGATTGCCGAGAGGGCGTCGATCATCTCTTGGGCTGAATAACGATTGACGATATCCGGATCCATTCCGTAGTTGAAGGTCTGGCCGTTTACGGATCCAGATGGCCAGCCGCTCGGGGCAGCTCCACTAGCGTATTGAGTCCGTATGTCATCCAGAAAGAAATAGGTATGGGTGTCCACGTTAGTTGCGAAAAAACCAGACTTAAAGGCGGCTGCCCGAATCGTCCTTGTCGAATTGATGCTAATTGGGCTGGTGTATATTCTTCCGTTGCTTGCGGTCGGCTCTGAGCCATCAGTAGTGTAGCGAATTTGTGCATCTGGGGTTGCGGTGCTTATTGTGAGATTGAATGGCGTTGTGAAAAATCCACGATCAATGTCAAAGGTAGTGTCAGCCACAAAGCCTTCTCCGACCGGGCCATTGATGGCGTTGGGGGTTGGTATTACAAGGAAGCCGAGGGTGATTCCGTCAGCGGCTAATCCATAAGAGAGCCCTTCTTCCTGTGCTGGATATTTGGGAGGAAAATCTCCGACGACTTGAAATCCGCCGTTGTCGGCCTTACGCGCGAGCGCAAGATACTCGCCACTTGAGGATAATTTAAAATTTGTATGCAGCTGACTGCCAATAGCCACTTTGTTTTTTCCAGATGCAAAGACAATAAGGTAAGAATCTGGCTGCATCGTAATAGCAGGAAAAGCCCACTCGTTGAGAGAGGTAGGGTTGTCGGTTAGATAGAAATTTGAGAGATCGGCGGCATTTGGACCGGGGTTATAGATTTCAATCCAATCTTCGTTGTCGCCATCTTCATCGGTCAGTCCATCTGTGGCGGTATCAGCTGAAATTTCATTGATGCGGGGAGTTGAGGGATCTACATCGACAAAGAGACTGCTAATTTGCGTGGTCTCGCCATCCTCGTTGGCAGCGGTGATCTTGTAGGTTGTGCTGGCGTTCGGCGAAATAGAGAGGCTCCCTGATCCGCTTCCATCGGTCTGAGTGAGGACGCTACCAATTCCATTGTCGATCGAGATTGAGGTGAATGGTGGGGTGACTTGCCATGAGAGCATTGAGCTGTCACCGGAGTTGATGAAAGTTGGACTAGTTTTGAAGAGGGGAACGGAAGGTCCGCTGACACTTGGGGGCATCTCCACTTGGATTTGTGCTGCGGTGAGGGCTTCGTTGAAAATTTTAACTTCGTCAATTGCTCCGTTAAAGCTTTGTCCAGCAGGATCAGCAGCGTCGCGTCCGTGCCCTCCGACGATCACTGGGAGAGCGTGTCCTGCCATGGTGCTACCTGCTCCACGGGAAGTCTCGACTCCGTTGACAAAGACAATTTTATTGGTGCCATCGAATGACCAAGCGACATGAGTCCACTCTTCAATAGGGACGGTGCCAGCATCGTTGAGGTCATTTCCCCAGCCACCGTAGTGAATATTTGCGGTGCTATCAGCACGGATCCCGTGATGAAGTTGGCTTGCGTTTCCAGGGCCGTCTTCCTGACCGAAGACCATGTGGTCAACGTTGCCACTGGGCCCAGACCAGTTCACCCATGCCATCGCAGTGTAGACGGAGCCTGGCCCTAGTCCCAGCTCAGTTCCAGCGAGGCCGGTTTGGACATAGCCGTCATTGGTTCCCGTGCGATTTCCATAAAATGCCTGACCAAAAGTCGTGTCTTTACTTCCGCCATAGGTCGCACCACCGACCATTGTCCCATTTTTTTGAGTTCCCTGATTTGCGACGATTGATCCGTTTTCATCATTAAAAGGATAGTGGACGAGGAGTTCAGCGCTGGTAGGGAGGATAAGAGAGAAAAGGAGCAGGCTGATAATTAGAGGGCGAGGTGACATAGGAGTGAGCTTCTAAAAGATGGAGGCTAAGGTTCGCGGTGGGAGTGGGTAGAACAATGGTTTTCTACGCTAAGAGTTACAGAGAGTATACGCACTATTTAAGTTGCCTGCCAACGGAAACATCAAATCCTCTCCCTATTGAGTTCTCAGGACTCAAGGAAGTTTACTCTAGCTGGCTGCCTCAAACCGATAGCCTCTGACGTGCCGATTTAGACGAGGGTAGCCTCAGCAGTATCAATGAGTTGGGCACTGGTTAATTTGTGTGAAAAAATCATTACCCTTGTCGTCGACTAGAATGAAGGCTGGAAAGTTTTCTACTCTAATTTTCCAAACGGCTTCCATGCCAAGTTCGGGGAAATCGACGACCTCTTGGCTTTTGATGTGCTCTTTGGCGAGTAAAGCAGCAGGGCCACCGGCTGAGCCAAGATAAAACCCACCGTGTTTATTGCAGGCGTCGGTGACTTGTTGAGAGCGGTTTCCCTTGGCAAGCATGACCATGGAAGCGCCGTTTTCTTGGAAGATGTCGACGTAAGGATCCATGCGCCCGGCAGTGGTTGGACCGAACGAACCTGATGCCATACCTTCTGGCGTTTTGGCAGGGCCCGCGTAGTAGACGGGATACTTTTTGAAATAGTCTGGAAACTCTCCCTTGGCTTCTAGGATTTCTTTAAGCTTCGCGTGTGCAATATCGCGAGCCACGATGATATGGCCGGAAAGGGAGACGGCCGTGGTGACGGGATATTTTGAGAGAGTGGAGAGAGTTTTTTCCATCCCGTCGTCGAGATTGATTTCGACGCCCTTGAACTTCCAGTCTCGAAATTGATCAGGGATGAATCGGCCGGGGTTTTCTTCGAGTTCTTCCAAGAAAATACCATCTTTGGTAATCTTGGCTTTGGCCTGGCGATCAGCAGAGCAGGAAACGCCGAGTCCGACGGGGCAGGAAGCACCGTGTCGGGGGAGGCGGATGACACGGACGTCATGCGCAAAATATTTCCCGCCAAATTGGGCACCTATCCCAATTTTACGGGCGGCTTCAAGGAGCCTGCCTTCGAGTTCGATGTCGCGAAAAGCTTGTCCGTGTTCGTTCCCTGTCGTGGGAAGTTCGTCGAGGTAGCGGGCCGATGCGAGTTTGACGGTTTTAAGGCAGGCTTCTGCAGAGGTTCCGCCGATCACGAAAGCGAGGTGGTAAGGTGGGCAGGCTGAGGTGCCAATGGATCGCATTTTTTCGATACAGAATTCCATTAGGCTTTCCGGATTTAAAAGGGATTTGGTCTGTTGGTAGAGGAAAGATTTGTTGGCCGAGCCACCACCTTTGGTCATAAAGAGGAATTTGTATTCTGAACCTGGGGTGGCGAATAGATCAATCTGTGCAGGAAGATTTGTCTTAGTGTTGACCTCATCGTACATGCTTAATGGTGACACTTGGGAGTAGCGGAGGTGCTCTTCCTGGTAGGTTTTGTGAATACCGGCCGAGATTGCTTCGGCATCATTGGCGCTGGTCCAAACGCCTTCGCCTTTTTTGCCCATTACGATTGCAGTGCCAGTGTCCTGGCAGCCCGGAAGGATTCCTCGAGCGGCGATTTCAGCGTTTTTAAGGAGCATTAGCGCGACCATACGGTCGTTTTCAGTAGCCTCCGGATCGTCTAGAATGGATGCGACTTGCTCGAGATGGGAGGTCCTGAGTTTGAAGGAAACGGCCTTGATTGCCTCGTTAGTCAGCAGGGTGAGGGCTTTCGGATCGATTTTCAGAATTTCGCGATCTCCAACCGTTTCGGAGGTGACAAACTCCGAGGTAATCTTCTCGTATTTGGTGGGATCGGGGCCGAGCGGGAAAGGGTCCTGGTAGTGGAATTCGGTCATGGCGGTGAGTGGGTTAGAGGCTTCGTCCTTCGTCGACTTCGATGTAGTCCATAAAGGTTAAAATATCATCGCGATCAGTATCGGGATTTTCTTTTTTTCGTTTAGCAAGGCGCTTGCTCAGATCGTCGCGGAAACCACGGTTTTTCATGTATGCCGAAAACCAGGCTTTTTCGTAATCTGGACGGGTTACGCCATTTTTTCGGGCCCAAGTAAGGACGTCTTCGTCAGTGTCTCCTTCGATAATTTTAGCTTTGAGGTCATTGTAATCAACTCCAAGGAATTGGCAGGTCCAAAGGTCCATGCCGAGACCAAGGTTGGTATGGAACTCAGGATGAAGAATTCCGGCGCGATGTTTTCGGATTTTATCGCAAAGGCGCGGAAGGTAAATGATCCCGTCGAGTTCGTCGCGGGCGGAACGTGGCATTTGATAACCTTCAGACATGTCCTCAATGAAGCGGGCAACAGTTAGTTGGGCGAACGAAAAACCCAGTAAATCAAGTTAGGTTGAATTTGACCTGCCTAAAAATTCTTCACGAAGACCCACCCATCTCTTTGGTGGAGTAAAAGTTTAAGTTTGAGGTGGTGGGGTAAGTGACTGTGCAAAGGTCTAGTTTCTTAAGACTCGAGCATTTTAAGTTTATCTTACGATATCGACAATAGATTGGCGATCCTCCGAAGGTTCGGAAGAATCGTTCTTCACTGTAATCAATCAATTTAGGATTCTTCCTGCCTCTCTTTGATGAAAAAGGAAACAGTGCCAACCACTGCAAGAAGGACCAGGAAGCCCATTCCGATCATGCCGACCGGAACTTTAAATGCTTCTTTGTGGCTGACGGCGGTGAAGGAGCCGATGGTAGCCATCGACGTGGCGAAAACCATGAGGACATTCCAGATGATACGGGTCGTGCCTTTTGGACGTTTGTCTCCAAGGATCTTTTTGGAGTTCATCATGAGAAGGAAGGTAAAGTAGGCGATGGGCAAAAGAGCCCCGCCGATCACGGAAGTCGGGACAGCCAGGGCGGTAAGGGAATCGCCGGTCCATAGGAAGGGGAACATGCAGCCTGCGAGCCCGGAAATAGCACATCCAAGAAAGTAGGGTGATGCGAGCTTGGGCTTTTCAGGCGGGGTATCACTTGGGGATTTTCCTTTTCCAAAGAGCTCTTGAAAAGCGAGCCCGTTGATGAGCATTAGAATGATAATGGTGGATAGCGCCATGCCAAGAACACCAATTCCGAAAATTTTCTGGGCCACGACTTTTCCGGTGAATGGCGCGAGAGTGACAGCGAGAGACTTGGTGTCGCGCTTATTCATCATGGCTGCGAGCTTGCGATCTGCCTCAGGCAGAGCGTCAAGAGATGTTTTGGTGAACGCGGCTTTGGCTTCGTCGTCACCCTTGAATTCTAAAATGGATTTTTCGATGGCAGGGACTTTGAGAAGGGTTTTTTCGCCGGCACCTTCTCCGAGTCCTTCGGTGCTGCCGTGAAAGGAAGAGGCTGCGGCAATAACGACGCAGGAAGTGGCGATGAAGAAGGGGACAAAAAGTCCGATTGAGAGGTCGGTGATCGAAAGTCCGCGATGTTTGGGTCCCCACTTCTTTTTAAGGAGAGTATAGGGAAGAAGGAAGGTCATGTTGATTCCAACGGCGGTTCCAAAGGCCGTAAAGAGGACGTCCTTCTGTTTTGAAAGAAGGAGGTTCTCCCACCACTCGGGGTTGGATGAGGCCGCAATGAGGGGCTTGTAGCACTCCGCTGGACTGCTCAGCAGTGAAAAATTGGGAATGTATCCCGCGAAAATTTTGCCCCAGGGAAGAGTCGAGCCAAGGCTAATCACCACGGCGAAGAATGAGAGGACGATGATAGCCACCATGATTTTGATGATCTTGTCGAAGAGTTTTGCTCCGCTTCCTCCGGATTGGTAGAGATAGTTCACGTAGAGTCCGATCGCGAGGAAGACGGCAATAATGGGCCACTTGCCAATGGCATCAGAGAACAGGTTTTGTTGAATGGCGGCGGTTCCCAGGGCGAACTGAGGCATGGTCCAGACGATATTTGCCATGATGGTGGCAATGACCCATGACCAACCAAGGAGCGGGTGAAGGTGCGTGTTGATGGCCTGGAGCGGCCTTTCTCCGGTTGAGAGTGTCACGTAGGCAATGGCGGAGAGCATGATGATTCCGCAGATCATCGCGAGGGGTTGTACCCAAAGAAATCCGTATCCGGAAAGGACGCCGAGGTAGAGGGCTCCCGCCAATGATCCTCCTCCGAGCGTGATG
>Ga0213868_10003615_pt1 | contig 14365 bp, 14 predicted proteins | sample PICome_9_FD_160087 | JGI IMG/M metagenome (GOLD analysis project Ga0213868, IMG submission 160087) | Coastal seawater microbial communities near Pivers Island, North Carolina, United States - PICO127 | ecosystem: Environmental > Aquatic > Marine > Coastal | place: USA: North Carolina...
TTACGGGCATTTGCAGGCCCTTGGCGTCAGCGACCGTCTGGCGCGCCAATGGCTGGCCGAACATGGCGAGGATCACGTCGCCACCAAGATTGCCTACCTGGGCAGCCAATCGGGCATCAAGAACCCGGTCGGTTATCTGTCTGCGGCTTTGACGCAGGATTTTGGCACGGCGGCGCGGGGGGCTGTTGTCTCTTCTGATCGGGCACGGGTGCTGGAGCGGGTGCGCGATCTGGTTGCCGCCCGGACGCCCACGCAGCGCGATGCGGACAAACGATTGTTCATGTCCCAGATAGAAGACGCAAATGCCCGCGCCGATTTTGAACGGCACGGGTGGATGTCGGCGCTGAATACTGGCGCGATCAGGGCATTTTGGGAAGAACTGGCACCCGAGGCCTTTGAGGGGCTATAGGTCAGCCCCTCAAAGCCGTAGCAGGGTTCAGCAGACCAGCCGCCATTTTGGCAGACGGATGCAGGCAGTTGTGCTGGTCTCAGAGGTGCGCACTTCGAATTCGCCGCCATGCAGTTCGACCAGTTTGCGGGTCAACGGCAGGCCCAGACCCAAACCGCCCTGCGTGCCGCGTTTTTCAACATCACCGCCCACGACGAAAGGTTTGTACAATTGGGCCAGATCGACATGGTCATCCATGTTGCCGTCATCTTCGATCAGGATCTCGATATGGCCGTCCGCGCAAAAGTTGGTTTTGACGGTGATGGTCTTGCCGCCATGCAGGATGGAGTTCAACAAGAGCGACGTGACACAGATGTTGAGATGTTCGCGGTCGGCCAGAACGGGCCCCACAACGCCAATGCCAGAGATGTTGAGTGTTTTTTCCGATGCCAGCGCTGTTGGCTCATGCTCTTGCAGGACGCTCTCAAGAAATTCGTCCAGCGAAACGCTGCTGGGGTTCAACTGCAACTCGCCGGTTTGCAGATTGCTGTATTTCAGGATTGAATCGTTCAATTTGGCCAGATGGTCGCTGGATTTGATCGAACTTGCGGCCAGTTTCTTTTCTGCTTCTTCCTTGAGCCGGAAATCAAGGATGCGCAGCCCGCCTTGGACGATTGTCAAAGGGGTCCGCAATTCGTGACTGACCAAGGTCAGAAAGGTGTTCTGCCCCTGATCCGTCAGCTCTGCGGCGTCTTTGGCCGGGGCCTTTTCCAGGGCGGCGACCACGGCCTTGCCCAGATCTTCGAGAATGGACATGACTTTTTCTGATGGGGCCTCATGCGGGACAAGGTCAAGCGCGCAGAGGCTGCCAAAGCGATAGCCAGAGGACAGGATCAGCGGCACACCGGCATAGAACCGCGCTTGCGGTCCGCCTTCGGCGACCATGGGATGATCTACGAATTTGGGATCCTTGCTGAGATCGGGGATCACCATCGGGCCTTCGCTCATGATGGTATGGGTGCAGAAGGACTGGTTCTTGGGCATCTCGGGCAATTCCATGCCGATGACGCTTTTGTACCATTGGGTCTCTTCTTCGATGACGCTGATATGGGCGATGGGGCAATCCAGCAGTTTGGCGGCGGCGTGGCAAATCATGTCAAAGACAGCGTTATTATCGCGGCTCAGGCCAGGTACATTTTGTACGGCGGCAACGCGTGCTTCTTCGTTAAATGGCACCGGGAACGTTCTCATTCGTAAACCTCGTCATGACAAAATCGGAATCTCATATCCCACGATTAGCCAGATATTTTGGCCGAAATTTGACCAAGGGTCGGCAAACTATGGGCCAAAGAGTGCAATTTTGAAGGTGGAACGGGTATTTTTTTGAAAGAGAGCATATCGCCTTTGATACATCCCTAGGATGAATAATGCCTATTGTCTGCCGCGGGGTCAAAAGCGGGTGAGGATGCGACTTTGGCAATGTGTCGATGTTGCCAGTATCCATGGATGCCGATAGGCTGGCCCTATGAAACATGTCCCCAAAGATACCACAGATGATGCGCTTATTCAGGAATTCCTGAACAAGGGCGGCAAAGTCAGCGTTGGCAAAACCAAACCGATGAAGCCCGAACTGGGCCTGAGCAACAACGTTTGGAACAACAAGCTGACCAAGGAAGAAAAAGCCGCGCGCGACAAGAACAAAAAGAAGAAGTGATCCCCCCGGGGATCGGTTCGATAGCCGCAGACCTGCACGCAGGTCTAACGTGCGGCCAATAAGGCCGGTATGTTCTGTAACGCCTGTTTGGCGGTAGGGCCCATGCGGCCTATCAGCGCCGATTTTTCCGGATCAGCAGGATCAAATCCTGCCATCAGATGATTGCCGGCGTGCAGGCGGGATTGGCCAAGCCAGTCCTTGACAGCCGGGACCTTGGACCACGCCGCCTGGTTCATCATGCCGGGCAATTGCTGTGCGATGTATTGGGCCGGCGTGTCGTGGAAATCAACCAGATGGGTACAGGCGGCGCGGCTGGCAGCATCGCGCACCCGCGCCTCAAGCAGCGCGATCAGGGCGGCACTGATGATCGGCTGGAACGGGCGGATCATTGAGATGTTGATCGTGTCCCCGTCAAAGATGGGGCGCTGGTCCTGTCCCATGATGATCCCGGCACGGGCGGTGCAATCAATATAGAGAGTATTGTCGGGCATATCCACGCCACCCTGCTCCAACAACAGGCGGCGCGGTTCAATCGCCGTGACATGGCCCATGCGGATGACATTGCGGATCTGCGCCAGTTTCTCTTGCTCTGCGATGGAGCAGACGGCGGCGTGGAATTTCGTGGGTTTTACATCCGGATCAATGCGGTGCCAGATGCCGACGTCTTCCATCATCGTGCAGAATTCATCGACATTTGTGGCGTTTGCGAGGCTTTCCAATTCTCCCAGGAACGCCTTCATGGTTGTGGTGAACAGATCGGGATGGTTCAGGATACGTTCGCGTTTGAACAGCCAGTAGTCATTGGGCCTGACCCAACTGATCTGCGCGGGCGCCACGCCCTGTTGCAGCAGCCAGATCACCGCATCCATGCCTGTCTTGCCGGCACCGATGACGGTGAAATGGTCATGCCCCGGCGCGCGGCGGGGCAGATCGTTGATCGGGATAAAATCGGCACCTTCGGCAATGTCGAACTTTGGCTTATGGGTGGCGGGGATGCTGCCCAAGTCACCCCATACGCCGGCATTCACGATCTTTTTGCGGACCTCGACCTGGGTCTGTTTGCCCGTGACCAGATGGCGCACAAGGCCCCCACCCAGATGTTCAGAGTTGCGCAGGTAGGTGACCCGGCCAGAGGCCAGATAGGTGTTTTGCATCAGGTCATGAAAATAGTGCAGGATCTCTGTTTTGGTCGCCAGCTCAAAACTGCCAGCATCAAAACTTTGGCCGGGGATGCGGGGCGGGGCCAGTGGTCTGGAATTCACCCCGTAAAAGGAGGCTGATTGGTGCAGGCGGACGAAAGGATAGGCATCGTTCCAATGGCCACCCGGCGCATCGCGGCGGTCTAAGATGACGACATTGGCATCCGTTTCAGCCAAAAGCACATCAAGAAATGAAAGGGCCGACGCCCCGGCACCAGAAATCAGATAATCGGCTTGCATGGGGCGTCGTCCTTTGTGGTTCAGTCCTTGAAAATAGCAAGCCCCAGCCATTCTGCGACAAGAGCGGGTGTTTCGCTGCCCTCAATCTCTATCGTCAGAATATTGGTTCGCAGCATGTCGTTGGCACTGCGGGCCTTGACGTCTTGCAGGGTAAAGCGGCCGCGCAGGCGTGACCCGGCGACCACGGGTTTTAGAAACCGTAGTTTATTCATACCGTAGTTGATACCCATAACCTGTCCGGGCATCATTGCAAAACAATCATAAGCAAACCGACTGGCCAGCGACAGCGTCAGGAACCCATGCGCAATTGCCCCGCCAAAGGGCGTTTCGGCCGCCGCGCGTTCGGGGTCAACGTGGATCCATTGTTCGTCAAAGGTGGTCTTTGCAAAATCGTCGATCATCTTTTGATCCACGGTGATCCAGTTGGACACGCCAACCTCTGTGCCGATAAGGGATTCACTGTGTTTCAGGGCGTCTGCGAGAGAGGACATATCTGGTCTCCTTAGCTTGGGTCTGCGGCAACACGCACCAAGCGTTTGCCTTTGTTGTCGCCAGCCAAAAGGCCGATCAGGGCATGGGGTGCGTTTTCCAGCCCCTCTACGATGTCTTCGGTCACCTTGATCTGGCCGGTGCTGACCCAATGCTGCATGGCGCGGATGCATTTGGCGTCATTATGGGCAAAATCCATCACGATGAAACCTTCCATCTTGAGACGTTTGACCACGATCACACCGGGCAGGTTGCGCGGGCCGGTTGGCGTGTCCGTATCATATTGGCTGATCGCGCCACAGCAGACGACGCGGCCTTTTTCATTCATGAAGTTCAGCGAGGATTCGAGGATCTTGCCGCCGACATTGTCAAAATACACGTCCACGCCATTGGGGCAGGCGGCGGCCAGCGCCTTGCTCAGCCCTGCTTCGCGGTAGTCGATACAGGCGTCAAAACCCATTTCATCCACGACCCATTTGCATTTGGCCGCACCGCCCGCAATGCCGACGACACGACAGCCCAGAGCCTTGGCAATCTGGCCCACATAACCGCCGACAGATCCAGCGGCGGCAGAGACCAGAACCGTTTCGCCCGCCATGGGTTGTCCGATGGACATCAACCCGTGAAAGGCGGTTTTTCCGGCGATGCCATAGACGGACATAAGGTGGGAAAGTGTCTCTACTTTAGGGAGTTTTTGCACTTTATGCGCTTTGGCGGTGATGAAATCGGCCCAGACGGCTTCGGCTGCGACAATGTCGCCGGGCGCCAGTTTGGGGCTGTTGGACTCCATCACTTCGCAGATCGCATAGGTGGGCATGGGGTCGCCCTTCTTGACCGCCGCGCGGTAGGTCGCCCCGCGCAGCCAGGACCGGTTGGCCGCATCAATCGACATCAGGATGACGCGCAGCAGCACTTCGCCGTCGCCCGGCACCGGCATGGGGGCATCGGAGAGTTTGAAATGTTCCGGCAGCAGCGCATCTGCGGGGAGTTCTTCAACAGTGATCTGGCGGTTTGTCATGGGATATGTCCTATTGCTGGCAAAGAGGGAAAGGTTGGATATGAAAGAGGCAAGACAGCACCGGTTTACCCCGCCTAAAGGGGCGGCAGATTTGCTGCTGATCCGGCACGGAGAGACGCAAGCGGCGGTGCGCGGCGAAAGTTTTCCGATGGTCGAAGGGCAGGGGGATCCGGCACTGAGGCCCGAAGGAGAGGCGCAGGCCCATGCGGTGGGGCTGCGGCTGAAAACAGAGCCTATCAAGGCGATATACGTGACCACCATGCAGCGCACCCATCAGACGGCGGCCCCACTGGCGCAGCATCTGGGGCTGGTGCCCCGGGTGGAGCGTGACCTGCGCGAGGTGTTTCTGGGCGATTGGGACGGCGGCGAATTCCGTTTTCGCGCGGCAGAGAATGATCCGGCGTTTCTGCGCGCCCGAGAACGGCATGAATGGGGCGAATTGCCGGGGGCGGAAACCACCGCGCAGCTGCAGGCGCGGGTGCGTGCCGGCCTGTTGCGGATCGCGGCGGCCCATGCGGATGAACTGGTGGCCGTGGTCGTGCATGGCGGTGTTGTGTCGGCGGCTTTGGCGATTGCGACAGGATCGCCTGCCTTTGCGTTCAACGGTGCTGACAACGGGTCGATTTCGCGGCTGGTGGTGCATGGCGACCAGATGATCATGCGCGGGTTTAACGATGTTTCGCATTTGTAGAGACTGATCTGGCAGGCCTGAACACAGGCCGGACAGCGCCCAAGGTCCCGCAGGGGCGGGGGCATGACCCCCGACCCCGGTCGGGGGATGTCCTTGGTTCAGCCGTGCATCGCGCATGTGCAGATCAGTCGATCGTCACAACGACTTTGCCCAGAACCTTGCGGTCTGAGAGCAATTGCAGCGCCTCACCCGCCTGCGCCAGAGGGTAGCTGGCCGAGATGCGCGGCTTGACCTTGCCTTCGGCGTACATGCGGAACAGATCGCCCATGTTTTCGGCGTGGTTTTGCGGTTCGCGCATGGTATGCGCACCCCAGAAAACGCCGACGATCTGGCAGCCTTTGAGCAGCGTCAGGTTCAGCGGGATTTTCGGAATGCCCGCCGGGAAACCCACGACCAGATAGCGGCCCTTCCATGCCAGGGCGCGCACGGCAGGTTCGGCGTAATCACCGCCCACCGCATCATAGACCACATCGACACCTTCGCCGCCTGACAGTTTCTTGATCTGGTTGGAGAATTCCTTTTGCACGGCCCGGTCTGACATGTCGCGGGAATAGATCAATGTTTCATCGGCTCCCAGATCGCGGCAGAACTGCGCCTTTTCCTCAGAAGAGACTGCGGCGATCACCCGTGCGCCTGCGGCCTTGCCCAGCTCAATCGCCGCGGCACCCACGCCGCCCGCAGCCCCAAGGATCAGCAGGCTTTCGCCCGCCTTGATCGCTGCGCGGTCCTTGAGCGCGTGATGCGATGTGCCATAGGTCAGCACAAAACAGGCCGCTTCGTTATAGGGCATGACATCGGGGATCTTGATGACCTTGGCGGCGTCCAGCACGACATGGCTGGCAAAACCGCCGAAACCCGACATGCCCAGAACGCGGTCACCCACAGCAAGACCGGTGACCCCTTCGCCCAGGACATCAACCACGCCTGCAATCTCGCCGCCCGGCGCAAAGGGGCGTGGCGGTTTCATCTGGTACATGTCCCGGATGATCAATGTGTCAGGAAAGTTGACACCAGCGGCGTGAACTTTGATTCGGACCTGTTTCTTGCCCGGTTCGGGGTTTGGCAGTTCCTCCAGAACCAGGGTTTCCGGTCCACCGACTTCTTTACTCAGCATCGCTTTCATTGACGTGCCCTCCCTTTTTGCTTGGCCAAAGGGTGAGACGTGGCGTCCTGTCTTGTCAATCGGATTTCGGGCGGTCATTCTGCATAGCGGAATGGATGTCCGCAAACTGACGCGACGTCTTTAGGGAGGAAATCGAAAATGACTGTGAACTCCACAGATGAATTCCGCGCGGAATTGCGCGACTGGCTAGAGGCGAACTGCCCCCAAGAGATGCGTGACGGCGCGATGACCGAAGACGGGATTTGCTGGGGCGGCAAGAATTGGGTGTTCACCAGCGACGCACAAAAGCTGTGGCTGGAGCGCTGCGCGGCCAAGGGATACACGGTGCCCACATGGCCGGTTGAATATGGCGGCGCGGGCCTGAGCCGCGATCAGGAAAAAGTGTTCCACGAGGAAATGGGACGCATCAATGCGCGCACGCCTTTGCAGAGCTTTGGCATCTGGATGCTGGGGCCCGCTTTGCTGCATTTCGGATCACGTGAACAAAAGCTGCATTATCTGCCCCCGATTGCGCGGGGTGAAATACGCTGGTGTCAGGGCTATTCAGAGCCGGGTGCCGGATCGGACCTGGCCAATGTGCAGACGCGCGGTGAGGACAAGGGCGATCACTGGTTGATCAATGGTCAGAAGATCTGGACCTCTTATGCGGATAAGGCAGATTGGATTTTCGCCCTGATGCGCACGGACCGCGAGGCACCCAAGCACAAGGGTATCTCGTTTCTGCTGTGTGATATGGAACAGCCCGGAGTAGAGACGCGCCCGATCAAGATGATCAGCGGTATTTCCCCGTTCTGCGAGACGTTTTTCACCGATGCGGTCATTCCCAAGGAACAGATCGTGGGCGAAGAAAACAAAGGCTGGGACGTCGCCAAATACCTGCTGACCCATGAGCGCGAGATGATCTCTGGCGGTGGTCAGGGTCTGGGCGGTGGTCGTGCCCTGGGGGCGGTCTTGTCGGATACGATGGAAGATATGGGTGCCACCTTGCGCGCCGATGCGCTGCGCTGCGAGATTGACAGCCTTGCGATCGGTCTGACGCTGGAACGCTACAAGGATCAGTCCGAGGCGGGGCAGGGGGCCGGTGATGCATCTGCCATGCTGAAATACATGGGCACAGAGCTGAACAAACAGCGTCACGAGCTGATGATGTCAGCGGGTGGTTCGGATGCCCTGGAATGGGACGGGCCCTTGGGCAACCGCGCGGGCGACTGGCTTCGCACCAAGGCAAACTCAATCGAAGGCGGCACGAGCGAGGTGATGCTGAGCATCGTGTCGCGGCGTGTGCTTGGGCTTCCGGCGTAGGATCATACAGATGACAAAACTGGTAATGACAGAAGAAGAAACCATGCTGGCCGATATGGCGCGTGGGTTTCTGGATGGTGCGGCCCCGGTGTCCAAGTTCCGCGAAATGCGCGATGTGGGGCAGACCTTTGACCGGGCCTTGTGGCAAGAGATGGCCGATATGGGCTGGGCCGGTGTACTGGTCCCCGAAGACGCAGGCGGCTCAGATATGGGCTATGCGGCGGCCAATGTGATTGCGCAGGAAATGGGCAAGACGCTGGCGGTCTCGCCGTTTATCTCAAGCGCGGTGATCGCGGCGACCGCGCTGCGTCAGGTGTCAGATGCGCGGGCAGTGGAGGCATTGGGCCGGATTGCCTCGGGCGAGGCCACTTACGCTTTGGCGGTGGATGAGGGGATCAAGTTTGACCCCGAAGCGACGGCCTTGCAGGCCAAGGCAGATGGCAATGGTTTCCGTCTGAACGGCAAAAAGCAGTTCGTGGTGGATGGCGCTTTGGCGGATCGTTTGCTGGTGCTGGCACGCACAGAAAACGGGCTGACCCTGTTTGATATTCCGGCGGATCGTGCGGGCGTGCAGCGCAACGCCTCCAATATGATTGACGCCCGCGATGCGGCGCGGATCACATTCGATGATGTTGAGGCAACGGGCGAAGACGTTCTGGGTGCCGTCGACAATGCGATGCAGGTTTTGAAACCGGCCTTGCAGGCGGGGCAGGCGGCGCTGGCCGCTGAAATGACCGGGCTGTCGGCGGGTGCCTTTGACATGACCGTCGGCTATCTGAAAGAGCGCAAGCAATTCGGGGTCGAGATTGGCCGCTTTCAGGCGCTGCAACACCGCGCCGCGCATCTGTGGTGCGAGATCGAGGTGACGGCAAGTGCCATCCTGAATGCGGGCCGGATGCTGGACAGTGATCCCGAGGGTGCCGAACTGGCGGTATCGCTGGCCAAGGCGCGCGCGACCGATACCGCGAAACTGGCGGTGATCGAAGGTGTGCAAATGCATGGCGGCATCGGGATGACCGATGCCTATGACATGGGCTTTTACATGAAACGCGCCCGTGTGGGCGCAGAATGGCTGGGGGATTATTCCTACCACGCCGAAAAAATCGCAGCAGCGAGGGGGTTTTGATGGATATCCAGACGTTATTTGGGTTGGACGGCAAGGTGGCCCTGGTCACCGGCGGGGCGACGGGCATTGGGCGTATGGCCTGCGAGGCGCTGGTGCGGGCGGGGGCGACTGTTTTGATGGCCAGCCGCAAAGGCGATGCCTGCGAAGCAGTCGCGGCAGAGTTGAACGCGTTGGGGGCCAGCGGCAAGGCGATCGGTTTTGCCGGTGATGTGGGCAGCGAGGCGGGTGTCGATGCATTGGTCGCGGCCGTGAAAGAGCGGACCGACAAACTTGATATCCTGATGAACAATGCCGGCATCACTTGGGGCGCGCCCCTGGGCGAATTCCCGCACAAGGCGTGGGAAAAGGTGATGAACGTGAATGTGGCGGGCATGTTTGACCTGACGCAGAAACTGCTGCCGATGTTGACCGCCTCTGGCACGGTCGATGACCCGGCGCGGGTGATCAACGTGGGCTCTGTCATGGGCGAGCGGGAAATGGGCGACGGGGCCTATTCCTATTCCATGTCCAAGGCAGCTGTGCACCATATGACGCGGATCCTGGGTAAAGAGCTGGCTGGTAAACATGTGACTGTGAACGCGCTGGCACCGGGGCCGTTTGTGTCCAAGATGACCGCCTTTGCCACCCATGACGAAGATATGCGCGAGAAGGTGGGCAAGGATGTTCCGGTCGGGCGCGTGGGCCGTGACGAAGACATTGCGGGCTGTATGCTGTTTCTCTGCGGGCGCGGTGGTGCCTATGTGACCGGCGCGATCATTCCGGTGAGCGGTGGCATCAATGTGATGTCGGGACCTAACATTTTTGAACAGGCGCTGCACTGATGGCTGAGATAAGATTTGATGGGCGCGTCGCCATTGTAACCGGCGCGGGAACGGGTTTGGGACGCAGCCATGCATTGGGACTGGCGGCGCGCGGGGCCAAGGTCGTTGTCAACGACCTTGGCGTGTCACGCGACGGCACGGGATCATCGTCAGAGGCGGCAGATGCCGTGGTGGCAGAGATCATCGCCATGGGCGGCGACGCCATGGCACATGGCTGCGATGTCTCTGATGAGGACGGTGTGATTGATATGGTCGCACAGGCCATGACCGCATGGGGCCGCGTGGATATCGTGGTGAATAACGCCGGTATCCTGCGCGACAAGACATTCGCCAAGATGGACATGGCCGATTTTCGCAAAGTTGTGGATGTGCATCTGATCGGGTCAGCCAATGTGGCCCATGCCTGCTGGCCGATCATGCGCGAACAGAAATACGGGCGGATCGTGTTCACCTCCTCGGGCTCCGGTCTTTATGGCAACTTTGGCCAGTCCAACTATGGGGCAGCCAAGGCGGCGATGATGGGGCTGATGAATGTGCTGCACATGGAAGGCGCGCGTGACAATATCCGCGTCAATACCCTGGCCCCGACGGCCGCGACCCGCATGACCGAAGAGCTGCTGCCCGCCGAAGCTGCGGCACTGCTGGCACCCGAAACAATCACGCCCGGCCTGCTTTATCTGGTGTCGGAGGATGCGCCGAGCCGGTTCATTCTGGGTGCAGGGGCAGGCAGTTTTGCCCAGACGCGGGTCTATGAGACCCAAGGCATCACCCTGTTGGATGATGACAACACACCCGAAGCCGTGGCCGCCCGATTTGCGGAAATGAGCGATCCTTCGGGACAGCAAGAATTGCAAGACGCCTTTAGCCAGACCAAGAAATACGCCCTCAATGCAGCATCGGCCCGTGGCCTGAAGCTGGATTGGTAATCAAATTCAAAGGAGAAGACATATGCGTGACGCAGTCATCGTATCGACCGCCCGGACGCCTATCGGCAAAGCCTATCGCGGCGCTTTTAACAACACCACGCCACAGGCGCTGGCGGCTCATGCGATAGAGCATGCCGTGGCATGGGCGGGGATTGATCCGGCCATGGTGCAGGATGTCATTCTGGGTGCCGCTTTGCAGCAGGGCCATTCGGGCGGTAATATTGCCCGTCAGGCCGCCATCCGCGCGGGCCTGCCGGTCAGCGTGGCGGGTATGTCGCTGGACCGTCAATGTGCCTCTGGCATGATGGCGATTGCGACGGCGGCCAAGCAGGTTGTCATGGACGGAATGGACGTGGCCATCGGCGGCGGCGTCGAAAGCATCTCAATGGTGCAAACGCCAGAGATGCGGGTCAAGGCCGATCCATGGCTGATGCAGAACAAGCCCGAAATCTACATGTCGATGCTGGAAACAGCAGAGACCGTCGCCGAGCGCTATAGCGTCAGCCGCGAACGTCAGGATGAATATGCCGCACGCTCGCAGGAACTGACGCATCTGGCGCAAGAAGCGGGCAAGTTTGACGACGAGATCGTGCCGCTGACCTCCAAGATGATGGTGCAGAACCGTGAGACCAAGGAAATCAGCGAACATGAGGTCACGCTGGAAAAGGATGAGGGCAACCGCCCCGGCACATCTGCAGAAAGCCTTGCCGGGCTGCAGCCGGTGCATAAGGACGGTATCCACATCAAGGAAGGCAAGTTCATTACTGCCGGCAATGCCTCGCAATTGTCGGATGGTGCATCGGCGTCGGTGGTCATGGAGGCCAAGAAGGCCGAGCAATTGGGCCTGCAGCCGCTGGGCCGCTATGTCGGTGTGATGGCCGCAGGGTGCGAACCCGACGAGATGGGCATCGGCCCGATCTATGCGGTGCCTGCCTTGCTCAAGGCGCATGGGCTGACGATGGATGACATCGGCCTGTGGGAATTGAACGAAGCCTTTGCCGTGCAGGTGATCCAGTCACGCGATGTTCTGGGTATTCCTGATGAGCTGTTGAATGTGAATGGCGGTGCGATTTCCATCGGTCATCCCTACGGCATGTCAGGTGCGCGCATGGTTGGTCATGCGCTGATTGAGGGCAAGCGGCGCGGTGCGAAATACGTGGTCTGCACGATGTGTGTGGGCGGCGGCATGGGCGCTGCGGGCCTGTTCGAGGTTCTCTGAACCTTGCGATTTGCGAACAAGAGGGGCGGGTTCAGCCGCCCCCTGACTGTCAACATGAACCACTTTGGAGGGTATATGCCCCGCGACGATTCACATCTGCCAAGCGCGCTGCAAGGTTTGCGCATTCCTTTGATTGCTTCTCCTTTGTTCATCATTTCGGTTCCCGAACTGGTGATTGCGCAATGCAAGGCGGGGATCGTCGGGTCCTTTCCGGCGCTGAATGCCCGTGAGGGCGAAGGCGAACATCCGATGCTGGACACCTGGCTGACCCGCATCAAGGAAGAACTGGACCGCCACAATCAGGCCAACCCCGACAGGCCCGCCGCACCCTATGCGGTAAATCAGATTGTGCACCGTTCAAACGCGCGGCTGGAGCGTGATCTGGAAATCTGTGTCAAACACGAGGTACCGATCTGGATCACTAGCCTGGGCGCAAGGGTTGAGGTGAACGAGGCGGCGCATTCGTGCGGCGGGGTCGTGATGCATGACATCATCAACAACCGGTTTGCCAAGAAAGCCATTGAAAAGGGTGCCGATGGTCTGGTCGCCGTGGCGGCAGGTGCCGGTGGCCATGCGGGCCAACAATCGCCCTTTGCCCTGATGCGCGAAATCCGCGAGTGGTTTGACGGGCCGGTGGCCTTGTCCGGCTCCATTGCCACGGGCGAAAGCCTGTTGGGTGCGCGGGCCATGGGCGCGGATCTGGGCTATACCGGATCGCCGTTTATCGCCACGGATGAGGCGAATGCCGATCAGGGTTACAAGGACATGATCGTAGAGTCCGGTGCGGAGGACATCGTTTATTCGTCGCTCTTTACCGGGGTCTGGGGGAATTACCTCAAGGGGTCTGTCAAGGCGGCGGGAATGGACCCTGACAATCTGCCGACGGCAGATGCGTCATCCATGGACTTTGGCACCGACCGCGAAAAGCCAAAAGCGTGGAAAACCATCTGGGGCTCTGGTCAGGGCATCGGCGCGATCAAATCGGTCGGGCCTGCGGGTGCGATTGTCGACCGGATGGAACGGGAATATCTGGCAGCTGGCAAGAAGCTGGCAGCCGAGTTCCTGTAAGGTGGCCGAACTTCTGGTCATACGCCATGGGCAGGCGTCTTTTGGGCAGGACAATTACGATGTTCTGTCCGATCTGGGCCATGCCCAGGCACGGACTGTCGGTGCCTTGCTGCGGCAGATGGATTGGGTGCCGGACCGTCTGGTCACCGGCACATTGCAGCGGCAAAAGGAAACGCTGACGTCCATGGGATTTGAACAGGGCGGTGAGGAACACGCAGGGTTCAATGAATATGACTTTGGCGATCTGCTGCATGCGCGGTTCAAGGGCAAGGTGCCCGAACTGGTCAAAGGTGACCGCAAGGTGCATTTCCGCACCCTGCGCGAGACGGTGTTTGACTGGCAAGACGCCGCATTTGACGGCGCGTCTGAGACCTATGAAGAGTTTGTCGCACGGGTTGAGGCAGCGCGGGCCTTTGCCGTAAAGACCGAAGCCAAGCGGGTGCTGGTGGTGTCATCCGGCGGGGTCATCGGCCAGATGACAGCCATGGCGCTGGGGGCACCGAACCGGCAGATGATGAACCTGAACCTGCAGATCAAGAACACGGCCATGACGCGTTTCATGTTCTCGGGGGCGTCGTTTTCGCTGAATGAATTCAACGCAACACCGCATTTTTCCACACCCGAGGGTGCCAGACTGTTAAGCTATAGCTGAGGAGATATCATGAGCGCGGATACACAAACACTCGATGAAGCGGCCGTCAGCAGCTATCTGAAAGATCACCTGCCCGGGTTTGAGGGACCGCTGGAAGTTTCAAAGTTCCAGACCGGACAGTCAAACCCGACCTTTTTGTTGAAAACGCCCGCGCACAACTATGTGCTGCGGCGTAAACCGCCGGGGGTGTTGTTGAAATCAGCCCATGCGGTGGACCGCGAATACCGCGTGCAAAAGGCGCTGGCGGGTACGGACGTGCCGGTCAGCAAGATGCATTTGCTGTGCGAAGATGATGATGTCATCGGGTCGATGTTTTACATCATGGACCATGTGCCGGGCCGCAATTTCAACGAACCTGCGATGCCGGACCTGCCCAAGGCGGACCGTGC
>Ga0213868_10003616_pt1 | contig 14364 bp, 14 predicted proteins | sample PICome_9_FD_160087 | JGI IMG/M metagenome (GOLD analysis project Ga0213868, IMG submission 160087) | Coastal seawater microbial communities near Pivers Island, North Carolina, United States - PICO127 | ecosystem: Environmental > Aquatic > Marine > Coastal | place: USA: North Carolina...
GTCTGGTATTTAGCCCACCGCAGGGACCATCTTTTCATTGGAAACCCCGTCCGCCATTTCCAACACTTGGCCTCCCGGATCTCCGGAGACCATGCTAGACTTCGGAGCTGGAGAGCCTGGGCTTGTTTTCATTTGGCGGAAATTTCACTTCCTTGGTCTGACTTCCCCCGCGATCAGCAGCAAATTGATCGGGAACAGCTTCAAATTCCCGTTTTTAGCGATATCGAAAAAAAATTACCCTCTTGTGACTCATCAACCTTGTCTGTCGCCAAAGCTCTCGCTAGAACCCTTGCCTCCAAGTGCCCATAGCTCAACTGAATAGAACATCTCACTTCTAATGAGCCCAGGGGATTCCACTGATTGCTTTTTCCTTGTAGAATCAAGGGTTTAGAGAGTCGAAATAGTTGAATAAACGCAATAATTACCAATATTTAGCGTTTTGGGTTACCAACTAGGGTTACCAACTAGACGATTTTTCTAGAGGTTCTTTTTGATGCTCTCGAGCTCCTTTTCAGGAGTGTTAATATCAAGACGGGGCCGAAGGAACTTCCCTCCAAGCAGGACCTTGTCTGATATCAGTGCTCACGAGCCTAAATTTCATTGCAACCACAAAGGTCCCAGCTAGTTCTAGAACCGTGGAGAATGGACGGATATCACCTTTCAGGACCCTACGAATAAATACTGTTCTGCTCACAAAAAGGAAAGCCATGAAAAGGATTTCACCAACTTACGCCATCTTGTTCAGTCTCATTGGCCTGATTGTCCAGATCACTTGTGATATCCTTCGTTTTGACCAGCCCAATGATCCGGATGTTATTCTCCTTGGGGGGATTGTGCCGATCCTGGCATACCTTCCAGCTATCATTGCTGCCATGATCCTGCACTACAGATGCTGGAAAGCAATACCGGTTGATATTGCCCGGACAACCCCTGGCGCTGCTGTCGGCTTACTTTTCGTTCCGTTCTTTAATTTCTACTGGTATTTCGTCTCGTATGCGGGCCTGGCCGAGGACTGCGCCAAGGCACTGGGCTCGAAAGGAAGCTCACGAGGATTAGGAATCACACTGGGTATTCTCTCAATCACCTGCTGGACCTTTGTTGCTTTAATCCCATTGGCAACTATTCCGCTCGGGATCGCCTATTTTATCGTCTGGTTGGTGTACACACTCAGGATAGTCGCTGGCGCCAATGAGTTGACAGGCAGAGAATCGCCACAAGCGTCAAACTCAGCAGAACAAGACGTCGATCCTAACGCCTGACACGCCCCGCGTCGAAAGTCTCATGACCATTCACATATCAACCCAGAAGTCGGAGCGCGCCCTCGGTCAGGCGTAGGATGACTTGGACGTTCTCTGAAACAATCTTACAAGATGCCGCTCATCATGAATTCCACGCCTTTAATTTTGATTTTTGGGATGATTTCCATCCTCTCTCTGGGTAATGTCGGTGCGGAACAATGCGGTCTATTCACCTACGACGAGGTGGATGGGACGGTTGAAATCACAGGTTTCCCCAAGGACTTGGAGATCCATGTCGATATTCCTGCGTAAATCGATGGCAAGTCGGAAGTTGCCATCACAAGTATGATGAGGAGTCGAATCACTTAGTTGACGGCATAGTGCCAACAACAGATCCATCACCTGTGAGAACTGGATTTATGGCGATACCGCCTTTAAACCAATCTTCCCATCCATCTTCTGTTAACTTTCTGAAATAGGGTGACGTTCCAGCTTCTTGAAAATCTGGGATAAAGACACCAAACTTACCATCTGCCGTCTTAGTGGTCTTTTCATCCCCACTAATTTTCACAACAACCGTTCCTGGAAGGTCATCTACAACATCCCTACCTTCTTCCTTAAATTCTGATTGAAGCCCCGATGGATAAGTTTCAGTCCAATTTCCATCCTCAGCTCTTTCCCACAACCTGTAGCCTGGTTCGACTGAATGGTTTGGAATATCAAACCAAAATTTAGTTAGGGCCTTATCGGGGATACTTTTCCCAGAAAAGACGCATGAGGAAAAAAGAAAGAGGGAGATCAAGGTCGCAACTGTTATCTTCATAATATTTATTTTTGTTAGATACTTTATAGGGAGTCATGCGTGCTAGAAGCCATTTTTGTGTCATGAAAATGAAGCGTTTCTTTTGTTTACCCAACTTGCTACCGTGAAAGGGCATGAGCAAAGAGATCGGACAGGTTCAAAACTGGCGCTCCCGGTAGCAGGTGCCACCACTTCAACGTTCGCTGAAAAGAATGCATGAGAACTACGATCATTACCGCTGCCATTTTGCCCATTTTTTTCTTAGCGAGTTGCATGGCTCCTCACAATGAACCGCCCATTCAGGACTTGATGCGGCAGCACCGCGAGAAGAAGAACCCGCCGCCGGAGGAGGTATGGAACAGTACAAGGGTATGGGTAAAAGTATCCGCAAAGCCTCCCATCTATATTCCGAATGGCTATCCATTGAAAGCTCCACGCACGGAGGCCGCAGGCGAGTGGTTCGAGGACAAGCGGGACGGGAAGAGGCTATTTGTTCCAGCAAATGGGGTGGCAGTGTGGTCGGAGAGCATCTTGCGAGTAGAAGCCATCAAGGCGACCACTGTGAGAAAATCAAAAATAGAGTTCGAGAGCCCCTGGGACAACTTCTGGAGACAGTATGGTGCCTGGCAATCGCGAACAAGGCATCGCACACCAATCCACTACCGCGTCTTGAGTTGAAATTAATCTCCCTGGTATCGAAGCTTTCTAGATTGCAAACGGCGGAAGAGTCGCGACTTCGCAACAGACATCGATTTCGTCTCGAGAAGGCCCTGTCGGACCGATCCATTTATTTTGGCTTTCCAATAGTAATTCCCGTACGTAGAAACAAACAAGTTCGTGATACCCGTCGATTTCAATCCCATGCCAACCAATAATCCAACCAAGGCCAACCTGGCGAGGTCTTTTGGAGCTAAGGTTGGCCTTGGAGGTTGGCCTTGGTTTTTTGAGATTTTCAGAAATCACGATAAAGCCATAAATTTTAACACTTTAAGTAATAAGCGCCCATAGCTCAACCGGATAGAGCATCGCACTTCTAATGCGGGGGTTGCAGGTTCGAGTCCTGCTGGGCGTGCCACTTTTTTTCTTCCATGTTTATTGTCTTTGAGGGGATCGACGGAACCGGCAAGTCCACCCAGGTCAAGCTGCTCGCCGAGGCGTTCAGGGCGAAAGGAAGGGAAGTCATTCTATCAAAGGAACCAACCGACGGTCCACACGGGACTCGCCTCCGGCAATCGGCAGAGACCGGGCGACTCTCCGCTCAGGAAGAACTTGATCTTTTCCATCTTGACCGCCGCGAGCACGTCGAAACGCTAATCAGTCCAGCCTTGGCACGAGGCGCCATAGTCCTGCTCGACCGCTACTACTTTTCAACAATGGCTTACCAAGGCATTCGCGGTTTTGATCCAAGCGAAATTCGCAGAATTAACGAGAAATTCGCTCCGCTTCCTGATCTTGTCTTTATTCTTGAACTCAATCTCGACATCGCTCTTTCCCGAATTGGCGTCAGAGACGGTCAGGCAAATGAATTCGAACAACGCGACGCTCTGCAAAAATGCCACGATGTCTTCGCCTCGCTAACGGACGGATTTGTTCGCCGCATTGATGCCGAACAATCTCCAACCGAGGTTCACGGGAAAATCTTAGAATATCTCGAGCTCTGATTGCGGAGGAATCTCTTGTCATGACAAGCGATTAGGGCGAAGCTTCCTAGCATCATGACTGATGCATTTGCAGAAACCCCTGATGCCGGCTCGGCTGCTGACGATCTACGCGCCGCCGCAGAAGGAAAAACCCCCGAATATAAGCCATCTAAAACCGAGCAAAACGCCCTTGCGCTAAAACAGGCTGCGGCACAGAAGGCAGCCCAGTTCCGTGAACTAGCTGGAGACAAAGCCAACGACCTCAAATCGGTAGCGAGCGAAAAAATCGAAGTAATTCGTGAAGGAGCCGGTGAAACTGCCGCTCAACTCAGAGGAGCAGCGACCGATCAGTGGGAGGATACCCGCGAAAAGGCACGCGAACTCCACGTCACCATGGAAGATTATGTTCGGGAAAACCCAACCAAAGCAGTTCTGGCCGCAGCAGGGGCAGGATTTGTTCTCGGGCTCCTGATCCGCCGCTAAAGGAAAAATATGGGGGTTGGCCAAAAAAACTCTTCATCTGACGACAGTTCGTCAGGGTTGAAGGAGGAACTTGGAGCTTTTGTTAATAAGGCTTCAGCCCACACTCGTGTGCGCGCCGAGCTTTTCATGATTGAAGCCAAAGAGGCTGCGGAAGTCTATGGGCGTAGGTTTTACTTCTCTGTCATAGGGGCGGTCTCCTTTACGATCGGATATTTTTTATTATTGGTCGGAATGATCGGTTTACTTGGCTTCTTTCTAGATGGATCTTCGTTTTCATTGAAAAATTGGGCCGGTGTAACGCTCGGCGTAGCACTTCTCCATTTGATTATTGGAGCAGTTTTAATCAAAAAGAGTAAGAAATTTAGCAAGGACAGGCCAATCTTCGAATACACTCGAAACGAACTTAAAAAAGACCAGCAATGGACCAGGCAGAAAAAGAAGCCCTAATCACAGAACTGGATCAACAGCGTGAGGATCTTTCTAATCGCTATAACGGGCTTCGAGTGGAATTAGACCTCGCGTATCAACTTCGTTTATCAGTCAAAAAGCACCCGAAACGCTGGGCTGCAGCAGCAGCAGGAGTGACCTTTCTTGGGATAAGGCTCCTCCGTAGTAAGAAACTAATCTACGAAGACCAGCGAAAAAACCGGAGCCTCCTTTTTCGCACGGGGAAACTCGTCTTTAATCTCGCCCGCCCAACACTCACGACGATAGCTCTGAATTACGCCCGTAAATACGCTGAAGCGCATTTGCATCCGGAACAGGAGAATTCGATGCTTGGCGGCCCGCCGCAAAAGTGATTTCTCTTCGTGGTCAATTTCCTACTTTCCTTCCTTTAATCACACACACCATCCATGTCAGAACACGAAGTCCTCGCCCACGTTGACGAGTATCTCCAGATCGGAATCGAATACGATTGCTCCGATATCCACCTTCCGACCGGCTATCCTCCTGCTTGGCGGCGATTCGGAACCCTCTCTCCCATCTGGGACACTCATGCACCTCTCACGGCTACAGACACAGAACGACTCGCACGTTCATTCCTAGATGACAAGAGATGGTCACACCTTCAGGAAATCGGCGATGTAGATTTCGCTTACCAAAACACCGCTGGCCGTTTCCGTGCCTCAGTCGTGAAGCAACGTCTTGGATACGAAATCGTTTTCCGAATCATCTCCACTACAATCCGAACGATGGAAGACCTCGGTCTTCCCATCGAGCACATCAAGCCCCTCACTCGTTATCAAAATGGTTTGATTCTCATCACTGGTTCGGTGGGTTCGGGTAAGTCTACAACCATGGCTGCCCTCGTTGACTTCATTAATAAAGACCGCGAAGACCATATCCTTACTCTTGAGGACCCTATCGAATATGTTTTTGAATCACAGGGTTGCCACGTTAACCAACGTGAGGTTGGGGCGCATACCGAATCATTCCCACGTGCCTTGCGTGGAGCACTCCGAGAGGATCCCGACATCATCATGGTGGGAGAGATGCGCAATCTAGAAACAATCCAACTTGCACTCACTGCTGCGGAGACCGGTCACCTCGTTTTAGCCACCCTGCATACTGGCAACGCACCTCGAACGCTTGATCGAGTTCTCGACGTTTTCCCTGTTGAGCAGCGAGATCAGATTCGCATTATGGTTTCCGAATCATTGCGCGGCGTTCTTTCCCAGCAGCTTGTGCCAAAGGCTGATGGCAGCGGACGCGCGCTGGCACTCGAGTTACTCGTCAACACCGCTGCCGTTGCAGCAACGATCCGTGATGGAAAAACCTTCATGCTTCCAGGCATCATGCAGACCGGAAAAAACGTCGGCATGATCATCATGGATGAATCACTCCGGAATCTCTACACTCAGGGAGTCGTCTCCCAAGAGGAAGTCATGTTCCGCTGCGAAGATAAGCAGCAGATGAAACTCTTTTTCCAATCCTAATTTCACCTCATAAATACCACACTTTTTGGCATGGCTAAAATTGACCGTCTTTTCCAATACCTCGTCTCTTCAGGCGGGTCCGATCTCCACCTTTCAGAAGGTGCCCCTCCAAAGGTTCGCGTTCATGGCGGAGTCTCCGTAATCCCCGAAGAAACCATTCTTGATGGCGAGGATTTTAAAGAGCTCCTCTCTGAGATTTGCGAACCAGGCCCTTTTGCACAATACCTCGAATGTGGGGATCTTGACTTCGCCTATGAAATGGATGAGCAATCCCGCTTCCGTTGCAACTACATGAAACAACAAAACGGACTCGCTGCCGTTTTTCGTCTTATCCCTACCGAGATTGCTTCAATCGAGGACCTAAACCTTCCTCCTGTTATCAAGGAATTTGGCCATATGCGTTCCGGACTCGTGCTAGTGACTGGTCCAACCGGATCTGGAAAATCAACCTCACTCGCAGCACTGATCGACTACATCAACAGTAATTTTAATCGTCACATCATTACAATTGAGGAGCCGATTGAGTTCGTTCATAGCAGCAAGAGCTCCATCATCACACAGCGTGAAGTGCCCATCCAAACCCCAGAATTCTCCGACGGCTTACGGGCCTGTCTCCGAGAAGATGCTGACATAGTTCTGGTTGGTGAGATGCGTGACCTCGAAACTATTTCACTCGCTCTTACCGCAGCAGAGACCGGCCTTTTGGTTTTTGGAACCCTGCACACCAACAACGCTCGAAAGACGGTTGACCGTATCATTGACGTTTTTCCTTCCGATCAACAGTCGCAGGTTCGAACCATGCTCGCAGCTTCGCTCCGAGGTGTCGTTGCTCAGCTTCTCTGCAAACGCGTCGATAAACCAGGTCGAGTCGCTGTGAATGAAATCCTTTTCGCAACTCCAGCAGTCGCTGCGATTATTCGCGAAGGTGCCACACAGAAGCTCTATGATGTCATCATCGGAGGAAAAGCCCTTGGCATGCAATTCATGGACGATGCCATTTTTGAAAAGCTTGAATCTGGCATGATCTCCCCACAGGAAGCCTATATGAAATCGATCGAGAAAGGTCGCTTTGCCCCATACCTCCCCGAAGAGGATAAGGCTCTCGCGAACTCCGGGGGAGGAGCAGCCTAACCGACACCAAATAGTCTCATTCACAAGAAAACCAGAGGGTAAATACTCTCTGGTTTTTCTTGTTCGATCATAAACTATTTTGCGATCTCCTTGAGTAACCGAAGCCGCTCAAAGGCACTTCCGTCAGCGATCACCTTTCGGCCTTTTGCCAATCCACCTTCTAGGTTGTCAGCGAGCCCAGCACAGGCCATTGCCGCGGCGGCATTCAGAAGAACCATGTCACGCTTCACCCCTTTTTCGCGACCAGCAAGAATGTCCTCTAAGATCTTGGCATTCGCAACCGCATCCCCACCCTGCAAATCTTTCACTTCCGCAAGATCAAGACCGAAGTCGGAAGGCTTAACCTCCTCATCAACCTGCTCCTGATTACGCCCCGATTTACAAATTCGAGTTGGCCCCATCAGGCTCATTTCATCGACCGCGCGACCATCGATCGTTGCCCCGTTTACCACCCAAGCACTATCGCGCCCCAATCGCTGTAGAATCTCAGCAAACACCGGGCAAAGATTATGATCAAAAACCCCAACCAACTGGCACTCGGGATTCGCGGGATTCAGGAGAGGACCTATAAGATTAAAGATGGTTTTACGCCCCTCCTTAGCAAGCATCTGCCGAACTGGAACGACGGCCTTGAAGGCCGGATGATATTTTGGAGCAAAAAGAAACCCCACCCCCGCTTTTTCAAGACACATACCGACTTTCTCGGATGGCAGGTCAATCGAAACACCCAACGCTTCCAAAACATCTGCACCGCCGCTCTTCGATGTGATACCCCGGTTCCCATGCTTAACAACCACCCCCCCAGCAGCGGCAACCAAAAACATACTCGTCGTTGAGACATTAAAGAGATCAAGCTTATCTCCCCCAGTGCCACAAACATCAATTGTCGGACCATTGAACGAATGATCATAAAAAGAAGGTCTTTCGGCTTTCTCAAGAAAGACTGAAACAAACCCCGCAATTTCCGCAGCGCTCTCTCCCTTTTCTGCCATCGCTTTTAAAAAGCGGGCTTTCTTAGCAACATCGCCTGATTCATCCAAAAGAAAATCGGCCGCGACAGCGATTTCCCGAGGCGTTAATTCCTCCCCTTGGTTGAGATGATCTATCAACTTGTCCATGAAGCAGAAGCTAACATAATTGCAGATTGGAACCAAGAAGTTCACCTGCTATCTCCCTACCTCGCACCCCCAAAGCCGAACACTGCTGACCCGCAATTCACATAGAACGACACCTCGCGACATTTTACCCGCGACCCAATCGCTTAATGATCCACCACAATCCCATCCTTAATCGTTAAAACACGATCCCCCAAGGTTGAAAGACTGGCATCATGAGTGACGACAACCAGAGTAGCTTTTCGCTCTTCCACGACTTCCATCAAAATATTCATAATCTCTTCGCCATTCGCAGAATCGAGATTCCCGGTCGGTTCGTCGGCAAAAATGATTGAAGGAGAATTAACAAGCGCTCGAGCAATAGCAACGCGCTGTTGCTCACCACCCGAAAGTTCCGCCGGCAAGTGATCAAATCGCTCGGAAAGACCAACTCGACACAAGGCTGACTTAGCCAACTCACGATCTGCTTTGAGCCCAATCAATCCAGGCACCATTACATTTTCAATTGCAGTCAGCTCTGGCAATAGAAAGTAATTCTGAAAAACATAACCAATTTTTTCGTTCCGTAGACTTGCCTGATTGCTTGATGATAATTGATAAAAATCCGTCCCATCAATGCGCACGCGCCCCTTGTGAGGATTCTCCAACCCCGCTAAGGTATACATTAAAGTTGTCTTTCCAGCTCCACTTGGACCACACAGAAAAACCTTTTCTCCAGACTCAATCTTCAAATTGACCCCCCGAAGAACCTCAATCTTTTTCTTAGCCAGAGTATACGAACGATAGACCTGATCAGCCTCAATCATCGGCTACCAATACTCTCGATGGTTTGGAAGATTGCGGTAATCATGAGATAGGCCATCGAGCCAATCAGCACCGCCATGACCAATAAAACGGCCGGCATAATCAAAGCCATAATTGCCTGTAGGGAATTATTAAGCTCCTTATCAAAGCGATCCGCAGCCTTTCTAAGCGATTTATCGATTTTACCAGTTTGTTCACCAACCGAGACCATATCGATCAGAAGCGGAGCAAAAGCACCGGTCCGACTGAGCGAAGCCGAAAGCGATCGACCATCACCCACCCATTCGAGCATTTCACCCAGATGCTTCTGCAGATAGAGATTCGGAGTCGCCTCCTTAGTGAGCTCGAGAGCCCTTAAAAGCGGAAGCCCATTGCCTACGAGGTTTGCCATTGTCTCCAAAAATTGAACGTAAAAACGATGCTCAATGACTCTCCCGAAAAGAGGAAGTTTGAGTTTCACCCTGTCCCAAGTTGGCCGGTTAGCTTCGTTTTCTTTCCATGCCTTGAAGAGGACTAAGCTCGCAGCGATCACCAAAAGGAGGACGATCCACCATTTCATAAAGAAATCGGAAGTCCCCATGAGGAGCTTAGCACCGAGTGGAATCTGACCACCGGCACTACTTTCGATCAGGCCAGTTAGCTGAGGAATAAGCTGGGTCACAAAAACAATTCCCACTCCGACTCCAGCCAAAACCAAAAAACAGGGATAAATCAGGGCGAGAACAACCTTCCCCTGCAGTTCTTGCAAGGTTTTGAGGTAATGGGCTTGGCGCTCCAGAATTGTATCGAGCGCACCGCTTGCCTCCCCTGCAGCGGCAAGATTACAGTAGAGAGAGCCAAAACTTGGACTGACACGTTTCAAGGCCGAAGAAAAGCTGTTACCGTCCCGGACCAGCTGACGAATCTTACAGGACACTACTTTGAGGTTGCCCAGCTCTTGACGGTTTTCCATCGCTTTGAGAGCAGGCTCCAGCTGTAATCCAGCAGCCAGCATATCCGAGAGTTCTTCGGTAAAGAGGACAATTTCACCGCGTTTGAGTTTTATTGGCCCCTCTGGGATAGCCTCCTCTTCCTTCGCCGCTCCAGCCGCTGCTGGAACACTCTTCCCCTTGACCTTTTTAGGTGAAACCACGCTAGCGGCATTCTCGCTCATCGAGACCGGTTGCAGTCCCTTTCTGCCAAGCTGGCGAAGCGCTTCACCCCGATCCACCGCATCAAGAGACCCTGACACCACCGAACCACCTCCGTTGAGTGCTTTGTAAGTAAAACTAGCCACCTTTTTAAATCTTAAAGTTCTTAGTGGCCCGATGCTAAATCGGTTGCAGTTACCGAGACAACTTCCTCAATAGTAGTCATGCCCTTCATTACCTTACACCAGCCGTATTCTCGCATTGGAATATAACCATCTTTCACCGCCTGTGCCTTCAAAGTAGGAGAATCTGAGTTTTTTGCCACGAGTTCCTCCATTTCATTACCAATGAGAATCACTTCGTAAATCGCTAACCGCCCTGAGAAACCGGTATTTCGACACTTATCACAACTACATGGCTCATAGGCTTGCCCAGTGACATGATCTGGAATTCCAAGGCGCGCTCGTTGATCAAGTGGAACTTCTACCGGCGTTTTACAATGGCTGCATAAGCGCCGAACCAATCGCTGGGCCAGAAAAGCCCGGACTGAAGCGGCGACCAAGAAAGGCTCAACCCCCATATCGACTAATCGGCTAATCCCTCCGAGAGCATCATTAGTGTGCAAGGTCGAGAACACAAGGTGCCCGGTGAGGGAAGCTCGGATCGCAATCTCGGCAGTCTCAAGATCGCGAATCTCACCAAGCATAACAATATTTGGGTCGGCACGCAGGATCGAACGAAGCCCACTTGCAAAAGTCAGACCAATCTCACTTTTAACCGCGATTTGCATCACACCCTCCAACTTGTTCTCTACCGGATCCTCGATCGTTACAATCCGCGTATCAGAAGTATTTAACTCGCTTAAAAAAGAATAGAGACTTGTCGATTTACCAGAACCAGTCGGCCCCGTGATTAGAATAATCCCGTTAGGAAGACTTAAAATACTTTCAATCTTCTTGAGAACAAAATCCTCCATACCAAGTAGTTCCACATTGAACTTTTCTTGGTTCAAAAGACGCAAACTCACAGACTCTCCCTCAACCGTTGGGACGGTAGCAACACGAACATCGATTGAGGACCCTTCAAATTGAAGATTGATTCGACCATCCTGAGGAAGACGCCGCTCAGCAATATCGAGATTCGACATAATTTTTAAACGAGCAATAACCGAAGATTGCAGTGATTTAATTTGATCAGGGACGGCAATATCAATCAAGCCCCCATCAACACGATAACGAATCCTAAGATTGTCCGCTAAAGGTTCAACATGAATATCAGTCGCCTTCTGATCGAGGGCTTCGCGAATGATTTGATTGACGAATTTAACGACACTAGCCTCTTCGTCCTCAACCTCGTCAATGACGCTAGCCTCATCCTTCATTTCGAGGTTATCGAGATCGAGATCCCTCCCTTCGAGAAGTTGCTCAAACGTATCAGCACCAACGCCGTAAAGCTTCCGGAGTGCCTCATGCACCCGGCGACGCGAAGCCATGTGCCATACGATTGGCATATCAATTGCCTGAGCTGCTGCCTGACGCGCCATTAAATTAAGAGGATCGTAAGTTGCCATGTGCAAACGCACGCTTTCTCCCTCGCCCTCAATCTCAAGCGGAAGAACACGATATTTGAGGGCAACCTGCGGTCCACAAGCAGCACGAAGAAGCAGTGGACTTTCGAAAGTCTCAATCTCAGCCAGCCACTCCATGTGGAGATCCTGTGAGAGCTGCTGCATGTAAGGCTCCTCGTCAACCAGACCGCTGTCTAGAATATCGTCGAGGGGCGAACTTTGCCGATGGCTCGCCTCATCCACGGCCTCTTGAAGAGCAGTGAGGTCGGAGCAACCGGTTTGGCGGGCGGGCTTGAGAAGGAGCTCGGTCATTTGTTGTCTAAGTATTGATAAAACGCTCGCGGTGGAAAGTTCTGTCTGCCCCAATGTTGATGAATTCGAACTTTTCGCAAGCAAAGTGATTTTCATTTGCGCGATTAGTTCCTTCAGAGTAGGATTCAGCACTGCCTGATACGCCAGAAGTGGTTGATTGGCCGACCCGATATTATTATAAATGGGGGTTGCCCCGGATAATCAATGTCATGCCTTCGTTGGAAGACTGCGATTTGATGGAAACCCCCAACCTACTGGGCTTCGGGAATGCGGCTCATGTGCCACGGACGGTTAGGCAGTAATCCTAAAACCCGCTCTACCGGAGCGGGTTTTTCGTTACCCGGGCCTAGTTCCGCTAACGAACCGGAAAACCGCCCGATTGGAATCGACGGCGCTGTTGGTGGAGCTCCCACCTACTCGTGGCGCGGCCCAAAACCTCATTTTTAAGAGCAAGAGCACTCCACTTCAGTGCTTTCCCCCGATCTTTCCTCGCAAAATGAATCTCACCCATGGTATCAAGGTAGGCTGCCGATTGAGGTTTCATTTCTAATGCCTTCATTAAATACGCCTCAGCCTCTTCCAGACAACGATTAGCACGGGAAGCTAACCACGCGAAATTATTGTAGGCATTGTCATCCTTCGGAAACCTTCGGATTACCTCCCGGGCATACTCTGCTGATTGGGCGAAGAGCTGGTCGTGCAACTCGATTAATCCAACCTCTCGAAGAACTGGAAAAAGTTCATTCGCGAGATAGCCATCGCGGGGAAGAATACGGTGGGCTTCTGAAAATGCTGTGACCGCCCCAGCAATATCCCCCTCCTCCATTGCGACCGCACCTTGGGCTACCAAGACTTGAAACCGGTCTCTCATCAGGAAAATCCCACCAGTTACTCCGGCGTAACTTGAGGTCACAGCTGCCACTTCACGGTAAGCCAGTGCTTCTCTCCAATGACGAAGAGTCGCAGCACCAGCCGAGAGACCTGCGATGACGTCGTCAATCCCACTATAATCTCCAGGGAGAGGAACAACCTCACTCCTCAAAAGCGCCTCTCGCAAACTTTGATGACTCTCCCCAATGAATCCCACTTGAAGTTGCTGGGCGGCGATCGCCTCGAGATCTTTCACGGTTCCCGATGAGAGAACTCGCGCACGTTCGATCATTTCCTTCCACCCCTTTTTACCTGCCAATTTGAAAGCCAACCCTTTCTGCATCATGAAAACTGAACTTACAGTCTCAGCTTGAAATTCGACCCTTTCGAGATTGTCGATGGCATCATCAATTCGGCCCCCATCAAGCGCGATAAGGTAGCGAAGAAAATTACTGTCAAATCCTAACTTTGACTGTTCCTCACAAATACGAACCAACTCGCTCTCCCGATTACGGTATTGAAGAATCTGAAATAATTTCTTCAAACCATCCAGAGCCTCTTCGGACTTCAGGACAGTCAAAACCACCCTTTCAAAAACTTCGTCATACTTCTCTGGGGAAACCAGCAAATGACGGTTCGAAAACGAACATGTCAAAGCCAGTCGCTCGTCCATCGATATTTTCGGCATCATTTCTCCAAGAAGATTAAAGACCCAAATATGCTCTTGATCACTGTAAAGCATCTCACCTAAAAAAACCGAGGCGGTTGCATCATGCCCCTCGATTTCGCGCGCAACGGCAGTCACGACCGAGAGGGGCGCTGAGAAATAGATTTCACGAGCTAAGGCTGAATGACTAATTTCGGGCTTCTCTCGAGCAGCGTCAAACAAAGCTAAGGCTACATCTTTCGCATCATCAAGCCTGCCGCGCCCTTCTAAAAACTCAACTGCAGAAATCATGCGATCGGTCTCAACCCCACGCCCCTCATTCTGCAACTCCTCTTCAACCTTTAAAGAAAGTGAGGCAATCCAACCTTCCAGCTCCAATGCTTCCGGCACCTCAATCAGGTTTTGGGCGTTAAGATATTCCTCTTGCATCAAAAAATAACTGATTTTTGCTGCCAAATATCCATCTCCCAGCCGCTCAACAACCTCCTTACCTCGCCCCATACGAAACAAATTCATTCGGGCATCGCGCTCCTCGCCCTCCTGTTTGCTGAGATAAAGAATAGACTCATAGGCCTTTTTCTTAGCCTCAGTATCCCCTTTATGATCAGCGAGAGTCCACTTGATGTAGTTCTGAACCGGCAATCCGAGTTTCCCGATCTCAAGAAGAT
>Ga0213868_10003617_pt1 | contig 14361 bp, 11 predicted proteins | sample PICome_9_FD_160087 | JGI IMG/M metagenome (GOLD analysis project Ga0213868, IMG submission 160087) | Coastal seawater microbial communities near Pivers Island, North Carolina, United States - PICO127 | ecosystem: Environmental > Aquatic > Marine > Coastal | place: USA: North Carolina...
AGGTACCGAGTCCCGAGTCCAACTCAAAACTCAACTGTCTAAAGTTTAATTTTCAAGTAGTACTGAACAGTATTGCCATGAAACAGTTTATTTTAACAAATCAAATCAACACATCCCTCGACGATGATGAAAGTATTGATAGCAACTTTGATCCTGAAACACCAACGTTAGCTGATGGAAGCATTGACAGTACCTATGATGCAGCAACGATACGATCTGAGTTCAAAACTTATCAGTCTATTCTACCCAAACCTGACGAGCTTCTCCAAGGAAAGCATTCCTTTACATTCTTACGTAATAAGATTCAGGAGAATAATATCGAGTTGCCCCGTTTTTTAAAGTATAAATTTGAGGGAGGAATCAAACCTCATCATGCACTATGCTGCTTATTGTTAAGTGAATATGAATCGGAAGTACATAAAGAAAAGGATAGAATGATTGCGAGCAATAAATGTTTTTTCCCTTTCTTAGTAAGAATACTATCATTTGGATACTTGCACACTCAATTGAATAATCCGTCAGAGTTTATAAGAGATCAATTTGATAGAGTTGCACCTGTAGTTCCAACTGCTATGGTCAAGCCGAGTGTCTTGCGAAAGAAAATAAAGGATAGAGGCTTGCCAGTGCCAAATTATTTTTTGGATCCAGAGGATAGCAAGCAGTTTCCCCCACATATTGCCTTGTTGGTAATTCTCCAAGATGGTGAGAAGGAGTCAAGAAAATTGGACAGCTTTTTCAATCGATTGGCGTTTTCTGTATTTGCTTTCATTGCTTTATTACTACGTTTAATCCTAGAGGTCATAGGAGCTGCTGGAGCTATCTGGGGTGGTTCAGAGGTCGTAAGGCTTCGAAATGCGGATAACAAAGAATTATGGCGATGGATATCCATTGTAATTGGTATATTATCGTTCTTTCGCTTCATCACCTTACATATTCCGCAGAAAGAAGATGAGGGGGATATTCTTGGCCCAGCCGGACCATGGAGTCTACGCTTGCCTGTTAGATTGCGTGCAGTTACCGAACATCCCTTTCACTATTTTGTACGTGCATTGCCACCGTCTTCTCTCCGAAAGAAGAAAGATTAAACAGGGCAGAAATGTGACATGTTCACCACTTGTTCTCCGATGTTCTCCACGGAACCACGTTTTGATTTTTGATGCAGTCCGAGAGGAAACTCTCTTCGATCCATGCGCACCAACCGTCCTCTCCACGCTGAAGGAGAACAACGAAACTAATGGAACGTTCATTCAATCGTGAACATTGAAAGTTGCTTCATTGGAGAAATGACGAATTCACCTGCAAAGGAAATAGATGATGTTTACGGAAAGGAAGTAGGGGAATCGACCCCTACGACTGTGAACGAAGACAGAGTAATAGATAATGAAAATAGAGTCACCATTCCACTCGACTTTTCAAATGATGATGACAATTATCAAAGAACCAAGCCTAGGTTAATAAAGCAAGATTCAAGTGTAAATCAAGCTTTTGCCCATATTAATATTTTACAGACAGATATAAATGATTATCACCCTAATGAGACTCTCATTCACGAAGAAATTAACCCCTTTGCAGTCCAATATGTAGAAGTTATGCCAACGGATGAAAAACACGATAATGAGCATATTATTACAGATGTTGAGGATCAGATTCCTTTTGTAGAGGAAGGAATGGTAAGATATACGGAGATTGAGTTTTAAAATTATGCAAAACATCGAGTATTCTGATTCTAAACTGGTTTTCCCTTTCGTGTAGCAAACTCATGAAGACGATAAACAGAGAAACACTATACTTCCAAAACTTGTGGAGTATCTCAAGTATTTTTACTCTGCAGCACTTCTTGTGTTCTGCGTTGTACTTATCAACGCAGGAATTCTCAAAAGACAGAACAAGTTGGATATTCACCCTGCCGGGTCTTTCATTTTATTCTGGTTTCTCATCCTTTGGCTTGCCATGATGGAAGGTGGTCAAGGGTGTCTTGTTGGGTTGCAACCAATTGAAAAATCTAAATATTCAAAGTCTCATCCTATAGCATTGAAAAATACGATTCTTGCACATAAAGGTGACAATATGGAGCGATTCATCGTTGGGCGACAATTTTTGGTCGTACTTGTTGTATTCCTCATCAACATGAGCGGTTCTCCGAAATTAGGCGTGAATCCTCTAGATCTTCCACCGTCCGTCAACTCTATCTTTCTTGACAATGGTGTTGCTTTGATGATAACCTCGATTATACTTGGTAACTTGACATCTCAAGTCAATGCTGCGACGTGTATGGTGGACTTCATCAACAACTATTTTATGCTTTTCACAACATATGTATCCATTGGAATAGAATTTTCTGGATTATTGCATTCCGTGTATTTGTTCCAGTATGGTTTTGCCTACCTAACAAAAACGCGAATTATATCAAATGAGGTACGTTTGTTTTTGTTTCAACTTCCTTCATCGTACATATCAATCTTGTGCTCATAATTTTGTAACTTCTTCTGATATACATAGCCTCCTCGCTCAAATGTGGCGAACATATTCTTTTGGATACGCGTTGCAGTATCTAGTGGTCTTCTTTGTTTTTCTTTAGCAGTGACGCTTGAAGCTTTGTTTAAAGGACAGTCCGGTATTTGGGACGGCACCCCAGAATGGGCTTCCGTCATTATCTTTTTAGTGTTTTTGTGCATCGTGGGTATCATGGAAGGAATGCAAATAGCTGCGTTTGCGTTGTTGAATATTCCCAATGAAGAGCTGAACAAGCACGGAGTTGCAGCTGCGAACTGCATGCTCATGTTTGAAGGATCAAATTTACAGGCATTTTTGATTGGTCGCCAAATGTTTGTCGCTAGCTTGATGTTCATTGTTGCGAAGATTGCCAGTATATCTGTTGAGGAGAACGAGTCAAATATATTTGGAGTGTCTGACGGTTTCCAAAATTTTTTGAATACTGGTCTCTTAGGAGCTCTTGTGCTTACTGTCATGGGTTCACTAGCATGGCGTATAATTGCATCTGCCTATCCTTTGGCTTTCATGAGCAATCCTCTTATCTATATTATCATTCGAGCTTGTTTATTCCTCGAAGTGATTGGCATTTGTTCGTGTGTATGGCCGCTCGCCAAAGTAATCCGAATGATTTTCCAATACAAGCCTGATGGAACATATTTTGAACAAGCAGACAAAACGAAACAAGCAAACGTTCCATGTTCTTCTGAAAAAATGGATGAGGTGGTGATTCATGAGGGTGGATACTTTGCCTCGTGGGTCAACAGCTTCGAAAAAGTAATGAAAAGATTTGGGTGCATGTAATATGTCTAATATTTCATCTTTTTGTTTTGTTTTTACTATTTGTTATCTTTTTACAATTCCATGAATGAATGTGGAAATATCTTTGCGAGTGCGACATTGAATTTGATGGGGTCCAATGTGAAAATACATTTCATTGTGATATCATATTTCTTTATTGGATGTCTATCAGTTCAAGTTGATTACAATGGTACAGGATGGAACCTGGGCATCATCCATGAGCCCATCAATAGGCCACCAATACAACTTACAACTAACACATATACAGAGTAGAGAACCTGGATCTCATTCACGTTTATCAAGGTTGATAATTTGATCGAAATAAATCAGTCTGTATTGCCTTGTCCAATATTGATCAAATCGTCCAGGATAGGACACAATCTCGATCTCTCTATCTTATCGACAAGCTAGTATCTTCAATATATCCTGAGATGAAACTCCATGCTACATGCATAAGACATAATTTGTTTGGATTGCATTCAAGTTTCTCAACGTTGATCCTTTGATCGAAATAAATCAGTCGGTAGTGCCTTGTCCAACATTGAGTAAATGGTCCAGGATAGAACACAATCTCGATCTCTCTTTCGTTTCGATCATTATGAGTGCGTTTGCTAGCAACTTACATTTACTTCATCACTAAGGCTCATACTTACATCTAACGATTTGTATTGCTCTAACGCAACTTGATTCTTTGATCGAAATCAGCTTGCGTTTCTTCGTCCAACATTGAGTACATGGACCAGGATAGAACCGAACTTTGACTTCTGAGTGTTAGCATCAAGATTATGTATACCTTAATACTAATATGCATACAAAGACAAATTCTATTCCTAGTATATTGAAGGAATGCAAGTCAAGCCTTTCCATAGAAATCCGCCTTCTGACCTCGTATGATACGAAAGTGATCAAAGATGGAGCTTAACCTTGTCCTACTATGTTCTTTCGAGATGAGCTACGCGTGGTTGAATGAACGCATCATCAATACTCCCAATCACAAACAAAATGTATAGATATAATGTTTTGAAGTGTATTGAAGGTAATAAAAGGTCCATGCTTCGATCACAACACAGAGATGAAGTCAAGGTCAATGTCAAGGTTCAGTTCCATCCTGGACCATTTTCCCCATTTTAATTGAAATAACACAAAATGATTTCCATGAAAGCGTTTTCCAAAAATATATGAAGGCACTGCGCTTCATTAGCTTTGTCGATTAGGAGGTATATTGAAGATGCTAACTTTACGCACGCTTCGTGATCGACGCGATATATCTACAAGTCAGATATAAGCGTCCTCCGTCTTGTAATCGGTTGTACTTTGCAGTCTAGTTAGTCTTCAGCCAGAGCAGAAAGAGGCAGAAAAACAGCAACGATCTGGATAACTACTTAGGGTCTAAAAGAACAACAAGCAACCAAAAGAACCAAAGAAAGATAACATGCAGCAATCCCTTTTCGATATATTACTGTTCTGTGCAAGCAGTGCATTATTTGTAATGAAATCAAAGCTACCTAGTAATTGCGGCTTCGCGGACACCACAAACGAGGATAAGTTAATGGAAGCCCTGAAAAAGGGAACTACATTGAATGCAACAGAAAATGTTTGCACTGTTGACGAGAACAATGTCCCATCTGCAAAGGGTCATGCTCGCTCTGAGATGCGATTGAAGAAGATGTGGCATCGAGCAACGTACATAGTTGTTCGTCACGTAGACCCTGATGAAAGCTCTGATGTAACAGAAGATAACACGTATTTGCTCATACAAAGAAGATCTTCTATTAAGGACTATTGCCCATCGAAACTTGATCCAACTCCTGGTGGAGTTGTTGGGTTTGGAGAATCTTATGAGGAAAATGCTCAACGTGAAATGCTGGAAGAAATGGCTATCGATGTAGGAGCCGAGGGTAATTCCATGAGATATCTTTTCAGTTTCCCTTATCAAGACGAAAAGGTAAAAGTTTGGGGTGGTATGTTTGAAGTTGTGTATAAAGGACCTCTTTCCGCTATAAAAATGCAACCTGAAGAAGTATCGGAAATTCTGCGACTAAGCATTAAAGACATTCGTAGAATGGCAAAAGAGGACCCTGATGATTGGATGCCTGATGGTTTGTATGCCATTCAACTCTATCTACAGAAGATTCGCGACGAAAAACTGAATCGTCGAATGCTCAAGGGATATAGCAGTGGTAACTTGAGTCATTATTCCCTTCGGCCGAAGCCAGAAGTCATCTTCTTTGATTGTGACGACTGCCTTTACTTTGACGGTTGGATTCTTGCCAGTCAACTAACAGCGAAAATTGAGGAGTGGTGTACACAAAAGAAAGGATTGAAAGCTGGTTATGCTTACGATCTGTATAAAAAGCACGGAACGGCTTTAAGAGGTTTGTTGGCTGAAGGTCACATGGATCACATTGATGAGGAGATTGATCAATATTTGAAAGATGTTCACGACCTACCTATCCATGAGCACCTCTCAATAGATAATGAGCTGAGAGATATGATATTAAAAATCGATCCATCCATTCCTAAATTTATATTTACTGCAAGTGTTCGTGATCACGCGGAAAGATGTTTACGTGCCCTTGGTATCGATGATCTTTTCGTGGACATTATCGATGTGAAAAGCTGTAATTTAGCAACAAAGCATTCAACAGAGTCCTTTGAAGCTGCCATGCGAATCGCGAATGTAAAAAATCCTGAGAGCTGCATCTTTTTAGATGACAGTATCAAAAATATTGAAGCAGCAAGGGCTGTTGGATGGAGATCCTACTTGGTTGGTCGCGTAGGAAGAGACTGCGGACAACGCATTTCTACGGAGCACTCCGAAGGGGAGATTGACAAAATTCACGATTTGCCTCATATCTTACCAGAGATTTTTGAGTACGAAAATGAATAAAGCTTTTATTATGTTAACCCTCTGTATCAACAAGAACTAAAAAATCCTTCATAGAGCTCCTGCTGATTTCCTTTCTAGATATTCTTGAATACTTAGACCCTTGCGAACTCTTGTTGCAGCGGATTTCTTTCCTATCACTCCATTTAATCCAGTCGTAAGAGTTTCTTCTTCTATAGCAAGATCGTTAATTTGATCAACAAGTTTGGCTTTGCGGCCATTGCCAGCTTCACGCGTGTCCACCTTTTCGCTAACGTTGTTACTGTCGTCGCGAGCGGCTTCTTCATTTTTGGAAAGATCGGCCTTATCCTTTGCTGCCTCATCTTCTTTTTCTCCGTCCACCTTTTGTCCAACTTCCCATAGAATTTGGGGTTTGACTTTACGTCGAGCAAATAGATCTTTCGAACCAGATTCATGCGCTCCCTTTTCGTTTTTATATGCTTCCTGGTCAGCGGCTTTGTTAGCAGCTTTCGCTCGTTCATTGACTTTGGCCCAGTTTTGCACTTTGTCACTATTTTGAATGCGTTTGATTCTTGAAGCCTCGGCGTCAAGGATTTTCTTGTGCGCTTTCTGTTTCTTTTTCAAGTCATCCATCAAGTCTACCAGTTTGCTTTGGAGAGCTTCAATCTGCTCTTTAATATCTTCTTCTTCCATTTCGTTTGCTTCAAATAACTTATTTTCAAGCTCGTCTTTTTCCTTCTTAGTTTCCTCATACAATGCTTCAGCAGCTGAAACTGCGATCAAAGTGCGGGTTTTATCTGCTCCAATATTGCTAATTTTCTTACTCAGAGATTTCTTTTCCTCCACGGCACGTTGAATATCTTCGGTAGTGTATGTGTAATTATTGACGAGGTCGTCTTGTAATTTCCTCATTTTCGTAGCATCTTTCTTTGAAAGAAGGTTGGTTTCACGACGATTTTTAAGCTGACTGACATGTGCACGAACTTCTTCTTCGTTGGGGCTTGTATCCGAAATATAAGAAATTTTAAACAATTTCACGCTATCGCCAAATGATACATTAAGGTATTTATTGGTTTCAGTCTGAAAGAAAGGATATAACATTAGTTGACGTCTACTATTTCAAAGCGTTGATAATGTGACAGGGCCATGTACTTACCAATTTGCTGATAGCTTTCCCCACCTTAGGGTATTGATTACTTTGATCATCAATGGTATACGGCTCTTTCTTAGAAACGATACCAACAATTTTGCAGAGTCGATAACATGGTCTCTGTGTAAGCTTATCTCTTCCGATTGCTACACGCACGTAGAAGTTCAATACAGCTTGTTCAAAGAATGGCTCGTTGCACCATCTGATCAATCTTCTTCTAGGAATTGTAACCTTGGCGTAATCAGTTGTATCCGCTTCAACAAAAACTTTCTGTGCTCTTTTCCTATCTTCTTGGCGCTCATCATCACTAACATCGTCTTCTTCATCTGGCAAAGAGGCTAGGCGAGATGACTTCTTTTTCTTCTGCCAAGGCTTTACTTCTTCCGCATATTCTTCATCATCATCTGAATCATCGTCGTCATCATCTCCGTAGTCTAGATCACTTTCCTCGTCCTCCTTCTTGTTTGTTGCTTCAGCACGATCCTTGCGTAGTTGATCCAGTGCCGCCTTTCTTTTTGCCTTAACTCCAGCCACATCTTTATTCTTTGCTGCTCTGTCAAAGCCCAAGTCTTTTGCAATTTGAGCATCTTTTGACGTATCCTCCCTCTTATTAGCCTTTGCCCCTTTCTTTGCGACTTTCTTTCCTTTCGTACCCTTTGCTTTCTTACCACTTTCGAGACGCTTTCTTTCGCGCTCTTGACGTCTATCAGAAGCGAAGTACGATTTTTAAACCACCGTTAGTAACATGATCATCACCGTATAATTGCATACAAAAGCAGAAACACAGAGAAAAAAGAAATGACTTACTTGTTCTCTCTCAATGCCTTTTTCATATCCGCTGCATTCTTAAATTTCTCAAATCGCTCAGCAAGAATAGACTCACGCTCAATTTCAGGCAAAGCATCTAACATTTTTTGATCCTCTTCATCTTCAATCAATTGATTATAATTGAAGGTCTCCATATCTAATTCCTGTTCTTCTTCGCTGTCAGAGTCATCGTCCGATGAATCTTCAGAAGATTCTTCCATGTCATCCACTTCTACCTTTTTCTGAACCGTTCTAGTTCGGGTTGTTGTCCTTGTGGATCGTTTCGTAGTAGCAGCAGTAATAGTAGTGGGAGGAGGTGCAACTTCTTCCTCTTCGTCTGAATCATCAATGCTCATACTATCTTCATCTTCAGGTGATGGATTGTATGGTCGTAGCATTTTCCCTCCTCTTGGATTATGAGTAACACGGATGGGTTCTGATTTTTCCTCTTCTTCGTCTTTATCACCATCTGAACTAAGAGTTTCAGGTTCCACGGGTCTTCGTAGCTGTTTCCCCATTCGTTGAAGGCTCTTGCCCGTACCTCTATTGTATACGATTGGTTCAGGTTCACTCTCATCATCATCATCATCATCATCGTCACCACTGGATTCTTCACTGTCTTCTGGTTGGGCTACATGATGAAATTGTTTCCCTCCACTTGGACGAAATTGTTTCCCTCCTCCAATGGGACTAGGACGATCATACAACATATCTTCATTCTCACTGAGATTGTTATCATCATCATCGTCGTCGTTATCCTCCTCCTCACTATCCTCTTCCTCAGTCTGGATACGAATTTGTTTCCCACCTCCAGTCATGGGACGAATTTGTTTCCCTCCACCAAAGGAACTTCTGGGAAATGCAGTCGCTTCTTGGGCAGAGGAATGATTATTATTATTATTATTATCTAGTTCAGTATTATCTACTAGCTCATTTGTGCTGGAGATGTCTTGTTCTCTCTCGTCAAATCTTCGTTTCGTCCTAGGCTGTATACATTAAAATTACAAATACAAAAATTAGGATCATCATGATCATGTCGAATATAGTTCAGTTTGTGTGAATCTTGATACGATTCAAGATGTGGACTCTTTCTCCTATATATTTTCGTATGTTTTACACTCCTAAGGAATACAAGAACTGCCTTGCTTTGCAAACAATAGGTGCTTACCATGATAAGAGTTCGTTCGTGTCACTATCTTTAAGAAGAAGAATAAAATCACAGGATGTATTCCAGTGAAATATTTAGCTTTAGGTCGAAGGATGTAAAATGTAAAATCTAGCGGTGTTTGGTGTTTGTATCCATCTTGACTCTTGACCGCAGAGCGAGGAAGCCTCGTGAGGGTGGGCACGTTCAAGAATTCACCCCCTAGCCCCATCGGAGGCCGCATTGACACAAAAAATGATGCAGACCTCTCGCAATGCTGTAGATACCGGGTTTGAACGACGAGACACGTGAACATACGTTGGATGACGATATATGTGAAACCGTTGTAAACGTTATACACACCAACACAAACACAAAATACGCACACGCACACACTCAAACGAATTTAGTTTCAAAATTTGATGAAAGAGATATAAACAAAGGTGGAAATGATCACCTCATCAAACAAAGATTTCAAAACATGGAAATTCACAGAAAATGATCCTAATTCATACCGATACCAAAGTGACGATGATGATCGCTCCACTTCCATCCTGGAAGATTCGTTTGAAGTAAATCCCATGAAAGAAATTGAAAAAAATGAAATGGAAGATAGTTTTCTATTGCAATCGACATTGTCCAACACGGTTTTCTTAGTTGCCGGTTCCTTCTATTTGACTGTGTCGATTTGGGATCTGAAACCACCCAAGAATGAAGTGGATATAGCGGCGTATGATATTATTGCATATTTGGCACCCTTTACGTATTTACTGAATAGTTTCATAGATATTCATCTAGCCAATAGAATTCGTATGTATAGAAAATTAAAACGGAGAGAAACCATGTATCTTCAGGAACAAATGGTAACAATGACGAATTCATTTCATAATTACAATCAGAATGATAATAACAACGATCCATCATTATCATCATCGTACATAATCGGAGAACATCCCATCAAACGAAAAAAGAAGAAATCCAAACGAAAACGATTGAGAAAATTTGCTGCTCATAGGCGTGACCTTTCCGCAGCCATATCTTTCTTCCTTGCGGCATTTGCAAGTGTACTTTCAGTTATAGCGGAATGGTTAGGGGCTAGTGATGAAACATTGGCAGGGTTTGATGGGCTTTCGGTACACTTGTATATGTTGAGTGCAGTCATTGCTATATTGGGATCACGTATCTTTTCCAAAAGTGAAAATCGATGTTCCTTTCTGTTGATGAATTTGCAAGATGCGGATACCTTAGAAACATTGGGTGATTTGTTCTTCTTGATTGGATCTTTTGTAGATTCCGTATTGTTTGACTTTAGTTTTGACGATGATAGGATAGGTTGGCCAATTCTATCGTCTACTTTATGGTGTGTTGATGCTTTACTATATCTAAATTCAGATTGGATAGCAGCAAAATCGAGACAAATTGCAAGTGAACCATTTTTCAATACATCTACTATAATATAGTGGATAGATTCAGATAGGATTGTTGACAAAAACCAAAGCATCAAAACGTAATATTTTGATACCCTCTAGATTATGATAATATTTTGATACCCTCTAGATTATGCACATTTACTTATTTCATGCACTTTTTACCTACTTATTTACTTCATTTCTTTGACTTCTTGCCCTTCTTCTTTTTCTTTGCAGATTCAGTGACTATTCCTGCTTCTTTGTCGATGTCTTCTTGATTTAGCTTTCTCTTCACTTTGCCACTGTTATCCTTTCTCTTGACTTGTACGATTCCTTGACCGTCAATCATACCTTCTTTTCCATGTAAAGCATCATTCCAATCTGCATCTGAGCCTTTGATCACATATTTCAGTAGATCGCCGTCACCGGCAAGTTCTGAAGGAAGTTGGCTCAAATCTACTTTGGTCTGCATCGTTTTCAAAGCATCTTTTGCACCTTCTTCTGCATCTTCTTCCAATGTCTGACGAGAAACATCTTTCATCTTCTCCACCTTTCGCTCGGCTTCTTGACGTGCGTTTCCACCGAGCAATTTACTCTTTTCATCCTTTTCAATAATTTCATTTAAAGTAATAGAAAGCTTACGAATTGCCTTGTTGAACATAGCCAGAACTTGATTGGAAGGGATACCAAGAGCCTTTGTTACAGCATCGACATCCTGATTTTGTAAACCTATCGCGCACAGTAAAGCGCCTTGAAGACTAGATAACTTGAAGTCATTGCCCAAACGTCCAGTGAAGTAGATTCGGGCAAGTGTGGGTAGCATATCAGCAACGAGGTGATGATCGCACAAATTTCGTCCATATAGTTCAAGTCGTTTCAGATCATGTGGAGTTAGATAATAATTAAGCTCCTCAACTGTCATCTCTGCCGAAGAAGCACCAGATCGTTGGACAATAGCATTGCTTGCATCCTCATTTTCTTCGAATGCCTTACCGGGAGAAGATTCGAATTCATCCAACAATGCAGTTGCGAGCTTGATGTCAATATCTCGGAATGGTCCCGACATGAGAGAAATAACCCTTCTTTGAGTATCGACGGCAAATGCTGGCAACCAAGCATCGTCGAAACCAGTACGTTTTGGTAGCGCTCGAACCATGATAGCAGAGTGTTCTCCAGTAAGGTCATTCTTTGTCTGTCGAAGGTATAATAATCTCATTCCGCAACGTCTCCAGAACCGATGAAGGCCACCAGTCAAACCAAATGAAGTTCCTAGCCAATCAAGTCTTGGCGCTTGAACATCTGTTAATGGTAACAACAGTGGTGGTAGTTCTTTTCTTGGTACAATTTTTTCTCCTTTAATACCCTTTTTCGGATCATCTTCGTCACTCTCATCAGATTCGTTCGCTGATGGTAATTCCTCATCCGATGTTGCTCCTTCTTCATCGTCGTCTTCATCATTTGATATCAAATTTATCATTTCTCCGTTGTAGAAACGAAATAGCAACTCAACAGCTCTAGATCCGTAACCCATCCCCTGTACAGATGGGTGTACTGCAACGCGCACGATACGAGCTCCAGAAAGCTGAGCGAAATTAGAATCACCAAACTGTTGACTGACTGTCCATGGAATCAGATCACCTGCTGCTCGATGCCCACGAGCCAGTTGAGCTTCTACAGATTTACGAGAAATTTTCCCCTCTAGTGCAACCTGAATAACCGCCAAAACGTCTGGAAGGGAATTCGAATCTTGCTCCGCAGAAGGAGATAGGAGTACAAATATAGAATGTGCCGGAGCGTCGGATAGCATTTGCAAGTCGTTTGGTGTGTTTTTGTAGTGAGCACTTGAGTACAGACCCATCATTTTCTGCAAAAATGATTCGGATAGTTTGTGATATGAAAATAGAGCATCGCGATCTACATGGTATAACTCACAATCTCCAGGAGCAGGAGCACCTCCAACTAAGTTCATGTTTGAAGTTGAGCCAGAGTCCAAACAGAGTAATTTATTCAACCATGATTCAACTGCATCACCCATAGAATAACGAATAGGGGTAGACAGCTCTATCTCTCTCAACGGACCTGCCATGGAAAGATTGGATGATTCAGAAGCAGCTGCGGCAGCGGCTGCCCATCTTTGTTCATGTACTTTTGCTTCACCTTTATTCTGCCTTGCACCAACGATTGATTCTGCGGCAAGGTTAGCTGCGTCGACACCGCTTCTACATTTCAAGTCGCGTAGTTCCTTAATCAGCTTCAAGCTCAAAGCTCTACCAGTACCCTCATAACCATTTACTGTAGAACTCATAAACGTGAGTCGATCGCCGATGAGCGCTCTTACAGTTGGTAAAGGAATAGCAGCAGCCTCATCAATGGCTACTAGCTCCGCAGATGCAAATTTATCTGGCTCATCAGGACGATTGTACTTGATGACTTGTCTATGACTTTTATGTACCTCTACAGAAACAATGCACTTGATCTGATCGCGTCCCTTTGAATTATTGTATGTAATAGTATAATCCAAATGTTCTTGGTATTTTAAAGCCTTAAGCCCACGAAGAACGAAATCAAACACTGCAACCAAGTTTTCAGGTTCGGGAGCTGTGACAATGATATTGGAGTAACCAAATGATAAGGCCCCTGCAAGACACAGTCCAATCGCTGCTGATTTACCTCTACCACGAGCAGCTGTCAATGCCACTGTTGACTTGGAAGTTTTTTCAGCACATGCCTCTAGGAATGTCAATACTGCCTTAGCCTGATCCATTGTCTTTGCCAGTTCCACCAACACCCCCACGTGTGGAGTATCTCTCAATGTCTCCTTTAATGCGTCGAGTTCAATATCTTCTTTCGACTTGTACGTCAATACCTCCCCCGCATCTCCTTTCCTCACATCATTTTCTCCACTTAATTTCTTGAGAGATGTTTTGGAAATGGGCAATACATTCAACTCATCGTCACATACAAGACAGTTGTTACATTTTCCTAAACTCAGAATAAATCTCTCATTGAATCTAGGTACTACATCACCTGTAGCTTCTGTACGATATCTAGAATGCACGTCCATACTCATGGTATACAATTGTTTCAAACTCTTGACCGATCTCATTAAGAAGATGACTAGACCACCACCTTCTACTGTTTCAATAGTTCTAGCCATCAGATTCGGAGTCAAAGCTTCAAAATCCTGTAATACAAGCATTCCAACAGTACTTCCAAGCACACGATGTGAATCCTTATAATAACACCAATTAATATCCGTCGATGAAATGAACAATTCAAAGTTATCCACCGATGGATCATCTTTCGTCAAACCCTTGGCTTTATCCTTTTTAATCTTCTTCATTCTCTTTTGCCTATGTGTACTAAATCCAAGCTCTTTCTTGTAACACCATAGGACTTTAGGACGAGATCGGACGGACGTTTTGGTGAGCAATTGGAAAATGTTGGGAACTTGATCTTTGCCGTGATCACCGACGAGTACGAGCATGGATCGTTCGTTTTGGACGACTCCACGTTCGATGAGTGTACGGACGCGTTCGTCTAATTTTTTACGGACCATGGTTGGATAGGAGTTTGTGATTTGAGATGGATGGTTGTATGAGAATGGATATTTTGTAATCTTTTTATTGCGGTCCGGAGGACCGCAAGTAGATTCGCGCAAAAACTGATATATTGCAAGGTATATCAATTTTTGCGATTGAGGGAGCTAAAA
>Ga0213868_10003618_pt1 | contig 14356 bp, 19 predicted proteins | sample PICome_9_FD_160087 | JGI IMG/M metagenome (GOLD analysis project Ga0213868, IMG submission 160087) | Coastal seawater microbial communities near Pivers Island, North Carolina, United States - PICO127 | ecosystem: Environmental > Aquatic > Marine > Coastal | place: USA: North Carolina...
ATCCTGATTTTTATTCAGCTAATCAAGGTCTTGACATACCGCCTTATTCTGGAGAATTCAATAGTTTTATCATAAATAATTATAACATTGATGGAACTCTTGGCTATAAAGTTCATGAGTTTGCTAACGGATCTCATGAAGCTTCCTCTGCAGATGTTGATAATGATGGGGATCTAGATGTTTTTTCAAAAGGAAGTAGAGACAACTCTCCACAGAATGGATATACTAGTAAGTTTTTTGAGAATCAAGGTGCTTTTAACTTTCCAATATGGACTGACAGAATGCAGCCAGAAAATGGTGATAATTTTTGGTACTGGAATTCTACTTATCAATCTGAACTAGTAGATGTTGATCAAGATGGGTATATAGATCTTCTAGTAATGGGGCATGAATGGGATTATTATTATGATTCGTGTCAAGATAATGCTGATGGAAATTGTGGTAGAGGAAAAATTTACTGGGGTGATGAAGATGCAAAATTTAGTGAGGACAGAAAATCATTAATACCAATTGTTAGAAACTTTGGAACTTCTACAGATTTTGATATTATAGATTTAGATGGAGACGGAATTAACGAAATAATTGTTAGTAGAACTGGAGGAGATATTGATTCTTTCCCAATAGAATCTTCAAATGTGAATGACAATATTGGTACATCAAACTTTTATGGAGGCCACTACATACAAATTAATAAATTAGATTCAGATAGAAATATTATAGATTTTTCTGATCAATTAATTGAAAGTAATTATGATGATAGCCCTAATTTATACTGTAGTAACCCAGAGACTGGTTGGTTCATTCAAACACGAGTTGAAGACTATGAAGGAGATGGAACTTTAAATATCTTTAATAGCCTGGTTAGTCATAAGGTCCAACATATTTGGGAATGGAATGGTTCAAAGTTTCTTAAGGTAACTTATTAATGAAAAACTCATTGAAATATGACATAATTTTATATCGAGTATATAATTAGTAATCTCTATTCTCAAAATCTTCATTTTCTTCCTTTATTATCTTTCTAATAAGAAGATATATTAAAGAAACAATGATAACTAACCATATGACAATACTGAATATCATTTCTGAGTTGTCCATTTAATCAAGTTTAACTGCAGTTCCATAGGCCATTATCTCAGAGCATCCTTGCATTATCATTGAAGTAGTTATTCTTACATTAACAATAGCGTCAGCATCAAGATCTTGAGCATTTGCTATCATTCTACTAATAGCTTGTTCTCTTGACTGGGCTTGTAATTTAGTGTATTCATCAATTTCTCCTCCAACAATATTTTTTAAAGCAGCGAAAATATCTCTAGCTGCATTTCTTGATCTAACAGTGTTACCTCGAGCAATTCCTAATGTTTTAGTAACTTTTTTTCCTCCTATGTTAGGTGATGTAGATATAATCATACTCAAATATACAAACTTAGCTAAACATATCCTGTTTTACATAATATTAATTATGGGACATTTATTGTTTTATTAGCTTACCACCAATAATCTTCCATTCTAGATAATTGTCTAAATCATTATAATGATAATTTCAAAAAGATTATTACTAGATTATCAGTTAAAATTTAATTAAGAAAGTCTTTTAATCATTTGTGTTTGTAAAATTTGCTGAAAAGCTAATATTTGAGTTTAACTTAAAAGTTATTGGATTTACTGTCCAACCATTAGACCAGCCAGAAAATTCAAATCCCTCAGCTGGTGTTGCGCTTACAGTTACTTCGGTTCCAGCTGGGCGATAAACATAGTACCCATCCCTACGTCTAAGAGATGTTTCTCCAAAATTTACCCATCCACCTCGGTTTGCACCAACTGTTAACTTGTATTGTATAAGTCGTGGAGCAGATGTAATTGGAGTTGTTACCAAACCACCAGGGTTGTACTTATATGTATCTAAATTTTGTGAACCAGAAGTAATTGGTGCTAGTGAATCCTCCTTAGCACAGCTAAGAAGAAATAGTAATGAAAGTAATGATATATATAAAAGTCTTTTAATCACTTGTAGGTTTAAAGACTGCTGTAATGTCTATATCTGAATTCATCTTAAAAGTTATTGGATTTGCTGTCGAACCATTAGACCACTCATGAAATTCAAATCCCTCAGCTGTTGTAGCACTAATAGTTACTTCTGTTCCAGCTAATATTTCTCTTTCAATCATTCCATGCCCCAATACATAGGTCTTTCCCTTCTTGTTCTTCTCCTGGTATTCTAAATTCACCCATCCTGCTGGATTAAAACCATATCCGGGGTGATTATTTGCTTGAGGATCGTGTGAATACGAACCAGGGACGTAAGGCGTAGCATTTAAACGAGTTCTCTCAACTAATAAATCATACATTACTGTAGGGTCAAAAATACCAGCATAATTTGAATCTGGTAATTCTCCTTTAGAACAGCTAAAAATAAATAGCAATGAAAGAAATGATATATAAAGGGCTCTAATCATTTGAAGTTTTAAATACTGCTGTAACATCTATATCCGAATTTAATGTGAAAGTTACTGGGTTTCCTGTCCACCCATTTGACCAATTTTCAAAGTAATACTCTTCTTTTGGTGATGCACTTATGGTTATTTCAATTCCAGATGGAAGTAATGGAGAAATACCTGCTCTGTCTTGTACCCTTTGATATTTAAAATATTCGGATGGTTTAGTTAAATGTAAGCTTACCCATCCATTAGAACCAGCATATCCATTAGGACCAGCAATAAGGTTTAATTGGTAAAATGTAATATCTGGCTGTGAATCAATACTTTCTGGAGCCTGTAAGTCTACTTTTGAACACCCAAATAGAAAAAGTATGGATAGTAATAGTATTTTTTTCACAGTTAAATTTATAAATTATTTAAAAAAAAAAAAATAGATATTTGAAATATGAATGATAGACCTAACGATTTAATTAAAATCAGACCAATTTTAAATTTAAAAAAATCATCTCAAATATCAGATGAAGAATCTTTTCAAAATGATACACTAAGACCAATAATTAAACTTCAGTCCCCTTTGTTAATTGAGACATATAAGAATTATATAGATAAACACAAAAATGTATTTTATGATCTATCAAACGAAAAGAAACTGGATTACATTGAAAATTCAATAAACAAAAATCAAAAATTTAGGAATCTTTTAAAAGGTATGATAACTGGTTTGTTTACTGTTGAGGAATATTTAGAGTATAAAAAAAATTCATCATCCTTAAATAAAAGAATGATGAATATTATTCTTAAAAGACTACAAGATAACTTGCAGATTTTTAAATTTGATTAGTTATTTCCTCCTAAAATAATAGGTAATCCACCTTCACCTGAACCTATCACAATAACTTTTGCGTTAGGTGATTCAGATAATTTTAATGTTGCTTCTATACCTTTCTCTTTAAGAATTCTTTCAGTTAATGATGCACTTAGAATTCTATTCGCAATAGCTTTACCTTCAGCATCAATTCTTTGTCTCTCAGCTTCTTGTTCAGCTTTAACAAGTCTAAACTCATATTCTAGAGATTCTTGTTCTTGTACTAATTTTCTTTCAATACCTTCTTTTATAGCAGTTGGTAATGTTACATCTCTAACTAAAACAGAGTTTAACTGAATATATTGTGATAAAACATTATCACGTGTTTCTTCAAAAATTTCATTTTGAATAGCATCTCTTTTAGTTGAGTATAATTGTTCCGGTGTATATCTTCCTACAACACTTCTTGCAACAGCTCTAATATTAGGCAGTAGAACTGAGTTTAAATAATTTTGACCTTTAGTTTGGTGTAAAAGACCAAGTTCGTCGTATAATGGTTGATATAAAATAGAGATATCTAAACTTATTTCAAGACCATTTGATGATAGTACCTGCATTCTCTCAAGAGCTTCTTGTTGTCTGACATTATAAGTTATAACCCTATTCCAAGGTGCAATAATTTTAAAACCTTCTCCTATTGGAGGAGCATCAGTTACTACACCACCACCTATTGTTTTAAATAAGACTCCTGCTTGACCTGACCCGATGTTCACAGATGATCTAGATATAAATACAATTAAGAATAGTGCTAATAAAATAATAGGTAAACCTATATTTGGTAAATTTTTCATTTAATTTTTAATTTTTAAGTTAACATTCCTCCATCTATATGGAGCACTTGCCCAGTAATATAACTAGACATATCTGAAGCAAGAAATACACATGCATTTCCTACATCACTTGGCTTTCCACCTCTTTTGAGGGGAATACTTTCTTTCCAAGAATTAATAACATCCTCTGATAGAGAGTCTGTCATGTCAGTTTCAATAAATCCGGGAGCAATTACATTACTCCTGATATTTCTTGAACCAAGTTCAAGAGCAACAGATTTAGAAAAACCAATAATACCTGCTTTAGAAGCAGAATAATTTGATTGTCCTGCGTTTCCTTTAACTCCAACTACAGAACTTATATTTATTATTGAACCACTTCTTTGCTTTAAGAAAGTTCTAATTGATGCTTTTGTAAGATTAAACACAGATGATAAGTTGGTGTTGACAACAGAATCAAAATCCTCTTTATTCATCCTCATAAGTAGATTATCCTTTTTAATACCTGCATTATTAACTAGTATATCAATCTTACCAAAGTCATTAATAACATCTTCAACAAGTTGAGTTGCATCGTCAAAGCTTGAAGCGTCACTTTTGTATGCCTTAGCATTAATTCCAATATTTTTGAGCTCTTTAGCTAAATTTTCAGCAGATTCTTTAGAGTTATTGTAGGTAAAGGCTACATCACATCCATTTTCAGCAAAAGTTTGACAAATAGCTTTTCCAATACCCCTACTGCCACCTGTTACTATTGCAACCTTTGATTCAAGTAGTTTCATTATTTAAGTATTTGTTTTACTGTTTTACCAATATCAGCAGGTGAATCAACAACATTTATTCCCGATTCACGCATTATTCTTTTTTTTGCAGATGCAGTATCATCTTTACCTCCAATTATAGCGCCAGCATGTCCCATTTTCCTGCCTTTTGGTGCAGTTTCTCCAGCAATAAATCCAACTACAGGTTTCTTATTCCCATTATCTTTAATCCACTTCGCAGCATCATTTTCTAGTTGACCACCAATCTCACCAATTAACACAATAATTTCAGTTTCATCATCATCCATAAATAATTTTACCGAATCTAAAAGAGTTGTACCTATTATTGGATCACCTCCTACTCCAATTGCTGTAGAAATACCGTAACCAGACTTTACTACTTGGTCAGCAGCTTCATAGGTAAGAGTTCCAGATTTTGAAACAATTCCAACATTACCTTTCTTAAATACAAAACCTGGCATAATACCAATTTTTGCTTCTTCAGGAGTAATTATTCCAGGACAATTTGGACCAATAAGTCTAATATTCTTTCCATCAATATAAGCTATCACCTTAGTCATATCGCCAACAGGTATTCCCTCTGTAATTGTTACTATAGTCTCTATATTTGATTGTGCTGATTCCATTATTGCATCAGCTGCAAACATTGGAGGTACAAAAATTATTGAAGTATTAATATCCTCAACCTTTAATGCGTCTTCAACACTATTATAGACAGGTTTGTTAAGATGGCTTGTACCACCTTTACCTGGAGTTACACCACACACAATGTTTGTTCCATATTCAATCATTTGTTCAGAGTGAAAAGTTCCTTCACTTCCAGTAAAACCTTGAACTAAAACTTTAGAGTTTTTATTAACTACAATACTCATTTACTATATTTTTGACAAATTTATTTTATTCTTTCAATATACTGACCTTTTTCAGTGTCAATTTTTACTTTATCTCCCTCATTAATAAACAAAGGAACATTAATAGAAGCTCCTGTTTCCAAAGTGGCAGGTTTTGTAGCATTTGTAGCAGTATTTCCTTTAATTCCTGGTTCTGTATGAGTAACTTCAAGTACTACACTAAGGGGCATATCTACAGATAAGGGGTTATTGTCGTCTGAGTTGATAATTATAGAAACATTTTCACCTTCTTTTAAAAGACCTGGATGATCAATTTTATTCTTATCAATAGTTATCTGATTATAGTCATCAGTATTCATAAAATGAAAATGATCTGTATCATTATAAAGAAACTGATATTGACTAGTAACAACTTTAACTTCTTCAATCTTATGACCGGATGGGAAAGTATTGTCTAGAACTTTACCATTTGTAACACTTTTAAGCTTTGTTCTAACAAAAGCAGGACCCTTACCAGGCTTTACATGAAGAAATTCAATTACCTTATAAATGTCGTGGTTATACTTAATGCATAAACCTTTTCTTATATCACTACTAGTGCTTGCCATATTTTAATTTCTTTGAAAATATCCTTTCATTATACCTCTTTGAGAATTTTCAATAAATTGAATTATCTCATCTCTTTCTCGAGTTGCATTTAACTCACCTTGAATAATCTCCATTGCCTGAGTATTATTATATTTCTTTTGATAGAGTATTCTGTAAATATTTTGTATTTCGTGAACTTTTTTAACATCAAAACCTCTTCTTCTTAATCCTACAGAATTAATCCCAACATATGATAATGGCTCTCTAGCAGCTTTAACATATGGAGGTACATCTTTTCTTACAAGAGATCCACCAGCAACAAAAGAGTGAGATCCTATTCTACAAAATTGATGAACAGCAACAAAGCCTGATAAAATAACATAATCACCAACAGTAATATGTCCAGCTAGCGTACTGTTATTTGAAAAAATACAGTGATCTCCTACAAAACAATCATGAGCTATGTGAGAATAAGACATAATCAAGCAGTTTGATCCAACTTTTGTAGTTCCCCTATCTTTGGTACCTCTATTAATAGTTACACATTCTCTAATGGTAGTATTATCTCCAATTTCACAAAGTGAGTCTTCACCTTCAAATTTTAAATCTTGTGGGTTACCTGAAATAACAGAACCAGGGTATATAAAACAATTTTTACCAATTCTAGCACCTTCCATTATGGTAACATTTGATCCTACCCATGTTCCTTCACCAATTTCCACATTATTATTAATTGTAGAGAATGGTTCAACTACAACATTTTTAGCAATTTTTGCTCCAGGATGGACGTAAGCTAATGGTTGATTCATAATGTATCTTTTTTAATAATTTTTGCCATAAACTCTCCTTCACTTTTAATTTCACCTCCCACAAAAGTTTGACCTTGCATGTGAATTATCCCTCTTCTTATGGGTGATATAAGTTCTAATTTACAAATAAGAATATCACCTGGCACTACAGTATTTTTAAATTTACATTTATCCATTTTCATAAAGAAAGTAAGATAATTTTCTGGATCTGGAACTGTGTTTAACACTAAAACACCTCCAGCTTGAGCCATAAATTCTATTTGAAGTACTCCAGGCATAACTGGTGCTCCTGGAAAATGTCCTTTAACCCAAGATTCAGATTCTTCTACTCTTCTAAGACCTATCACATGTGATTTTGAAATCTCTAAAACTTCATCAATTAGTAAAAAAGGATGTCTATGAGGAATAATGTTCATTATTTGATTCGAATCCATTAATGGCTTTTTATCAAAATCTATTTTTGGCAAAATATTTTTTTTATCTGCTTTTATCACTTCACAAACCTTTTTAGCAAATTTAGCATTTATTGAATGACCTGGTTTTTCAGCAATAACCTTCCCTCTAATTTTCATTCCAATTAATGCAAGGTCTCCAATTACATCTAGAAGTTTATGTCTTGCAGCTTCATTAGGATAATGTAAGTTTAGATTATCTAATATTCCATTTGGGGTGACAGATATAGACTCCTTATTAAAAGCCTTTTTAAGTCTATCCATATTGCTATTTGCAAGAGGTTTATCAACATAAACAATAGCATTGTTAAGATCACCTCCTTTAATCAAACCATTTTCAAGTAGTGCTTCTAACTCATGAAGAAAACTGAAAGTTCTTGCAGCTGAAATCTCATCTTTAAATTCATTTATATCTTTAATAGATGCGGTTTGAGTACCTAACACTTTAGTGTTGAAATCAATTTTAGTTTCTATTTTATAAGTCTCATCTGGTATTATAGATAAAACACTACCTGTCTCCTCACATTTATATGAGATTTTTTCAGATGGAAAGAATTCTTCCCTTAATGCATTCTGCTCAATTATTTTAGCTTCTTCAATTGCTTCAATAAAAAATTTAGAGGATCCATCCATAATTGGAACCTCAGGGCCATTTAGAGATATATAGCAATTATCTACATCTAATCCTGTTAAAGCTGCTAAAACATGTTCTGAGGTGTGAATTCGAAATGAACCATTATCAAGATTTGTTCCTCTATCTGTGTTAGATATATATTTAATATGTGCCTCAATTGAGTTGTCGCCAGTGATGTCTTCTCTTATAAAAACTAGACCTGTATTTGATGGAGCAGGTTTAAATGTAAGTTTAACATTTTCTCCAGTATGCAATCCAACACCTTCAAGGTATGATTCTTTTGAAATAGTCTTTTGGGCAACAGTTCTTCTAATCATTAGTCTTTATTATCAATTTTCTTTACTATTTCATGTAGATTCTTAAAGTGAACATAAGATTTGTTATAATTCATATATGAAATAGCTGGTGTTCCAGTTATTCTAGAGTTGCTTTCAATGTTTGTCGTGACTCCAGCTTGAGCTTGTATTTTAACATTATCTCCAATCTTTACATGCCCAGTAATACCAACTTGACCGCCAATCATGCAGTTCTTACCAATTTTAGTTGACCCTGCAATGCCAGACTGTGCAGCTATTGCTGTATTTTCACCAATCTCAACGTTATGAGCAATTTGAATTTGATTATCAAGTTTCACTCCATTATTTATAATCGTAGAACCTAGTGTAGCCCTATCTATTGTAGAATTTGAGCCAATCTCAACATTATCACCTATAATTACATTACCTGTTTGAGGAATTTTTTTGTAACTACCATCTTCATTTGGCGCAAAACCAAATCCATCTGATCCAATAGAACAAGAACTATGAATTATACAATTTTTTCCAATTATAGTATCATTTAAAACTTTTACACCTGGATATATGGTTGTTCCATCACCTATTTTGACATTATCACCAATAAATACTTGATTTTCAATAACACAATTATTTGATATAATAGAGTTCTTTCCAATAGTCGTAAATGATCCAATAAATGAAGTTTCTGATATTTTAGATGATTTATCTACGACACTTAAATTACTTATGCCCTTTCTTTCTGAATTATCTTTATTAAATAATTCTAAAATAGTCGTAAAGGATGAATAAGGATCTTTAACCTTGATTAAAGTTATCTTAATTTTTTCACTAGGTTTAAAATCATTTGAGACAATCGCAGCAGATGCATTTGTTGAATAAATATACTCGGTGTACTTTGGGTTGGCAAGGAAAGTCAATGAGCCTTTAGAGCCTTCTTCAATTTTCGAAATAGCAAGAATATTGACATCTGGATCACCAACTATTGTTCCATTAATTTGATCTGCAATTTGTTTGGCAGTAAAATTCATATCTGCAAAATTAAAAAATTATGTTAAATGCTTATATTTAGCCATGTTAATATGAAGATAAAATTTCAAATAAATCAATTAAAAGAGGTTTCAGTAAGTGTTAAAAAAAATATTAACACCAACATTGTTTTAATAAGTGGTGAAATGGGTGTTGGGAAAACGACATTAATTAAAGAGATTTTTTTATCAATGAAAGTTATTGACAATGTTTCCAGCCCTACTTTCTCAATAATTAATGAGTATAGAACAAATCAGAATAAAGTAGTTTATCATATGGATCTTTATAGGTTGAAGAATATAACTGAAATAGAAGATATTGGGTTGTTTGAATATTTAGAATCTGGTAATCTATGTATAATAGAATGGGGAGATATAATTGAGAAATTAATACATTCAAACTATGATAAATTTATTATCTCAAAACAAAATGAATTAAGAATAATAGAAAAAATTAAATGAGCTTTTTAAAAAGATTATATTACTACTCAACTGGATTTATAATAGGTATCATTTTTCTCTTTTTTATCTTTAATGGAAAGAGAACCTCATGTAATTATGGTCCAAGTGCTAGAGTTCTAGATAATATTGTATCTAAGGAATTAATATTAAAATCTAATATTGATTCTATAAGTGAAACTGAGTTGATTAATATTATTTCTAATGGAAAAGTGATATTTAACAAGAGCGTTCCTAACGAAGAGCCGTGCGGTATATACTTTGTTGAAACAGATTATAAAGATCTGTTGATTATTAATTGTGAGGATAATGCAACTATTGAGATTAGATAGTTTTTCTTCTTTTTAATTCAGCTTTAATTAATTCTAATTCTCTTGAAGTCTGACCTTTTACTGAAGTATTTTCCTCAGCTCTTCTTATTAAATACGGGATAACCTTTTTTATAGGGCCAAAAGGGAGATATTTAATAACATTAAATCCATTCTTAGCAAGATTAAATGATATATTATCACTCATCCCATACAATTGTCCAAACCAAATTTTTGAATCATTGTTATCAATTTTTTTTGAGTTCATAATATCAATTATTTTATAGATACTTTTCTCATTGTGAGTTCCTGAGAAAAAGGAGAACAATGTTAAATTTGATAAAATAAATTCAGCCCCATTATTAAAATTAATATCAGTTAAATGCTTTGAAGAACATATTGGTGATTTGTAATTATTTTTTAAAGCCCTTTTATTTTCTTTCTCAATATACGCACCTCTAACTAACTTAATGCCAATGAAAATTCCTTCTTTTTTGGCAATTTCTTTTAAACTATTGAGATATTTTAGCCTATCATGTCTGTACATTTGAGATGTGTTATAAACAACAGCTTTTTCTTTGTTATACTTTAACATCATTTTCAAAACTATTTGATCAATGGCATCTTGAATCCAGGATTCTTCAGCATCAACTAATATTTTTACATCTCTTTCATGAGCTAGTGAACATATTTCATTAAATCTTTCAATAGACTTATCAAACAAGTCTCTTTCACCATTATCTAGTTCTTTATTTTCAGAAACCTTTTGAAGAATTTTAGAACTAGCAATAGCAGTAGGTTTAAATACTGTAAAATCAAGAATATTTCTTTTAGCTACAAATTCAATTGAATTCAAAACCTCCTTTACGGATAAGTCATAAGATTCTTCATTTTCTATTCCTTCAACTGAATAGTGAAGATAACTTTTGACATTTTTTTCATAAAGTTTCTGAACAGTTTTAAAAGATTCATCTAATGTTTCTCCAGAGCAAAATTGTTCAAAAACAGTTCCTTTAACAATAAAAAGTATAGGGAGTTTTAATTTTAAAGAAAGTTCCAAAGCATTCTTTCCAATATTAGTAAGAGCTCTATTGGAGATAATTTTAAATAAAAAGTAGGCTTTTTTTAATTCAAAATTTGATTTAAGTATAAAACCATTTTCAGTATTGTCTAAAAGCATAAAATAAAATACCTAATTTTGGAGTAAATCTAATGAAAATTAATTAATGAAAACAGAACAATATTCATCACTAAAAGAAAAGTTAACCTCCAAAGAATTTTCTTCAATATTTGTTTTAGTCGATGATAATACTGATAAATTTTGTTTAGATATTTTTATTAAAAAAACTAAGATTGGAGAGTTTAATAAAATAATAATTAATTCAGGAGAGCAAAACAAGAATATAGATACTTGTTTAAAAATATGGGATAGCCTTAATATTTATAATGCAGATAGAAAATCCTTATTAATTAATTTGGGTGGAGGTGTTCTTACTGATATGGGCGGATTTGTCGCTTCAACATACTTAAGGGGGATAACTTTTATTAATATACCTACCACATTACTTGGAATGGTAGATGCTTCTCATGGAGGAAAGACTGGTGTTGACTTCAAGTTATTAAAGAATCAAATAGGTGTGTTCAGTGACCCATCAGAAGTAATTTTAGATAGTGATTATCTTGATACTCTTTCTAAAGATGAGTTTCTAAATGGTTATGCAGAGGTGTTTAAGCATAGTTTACTTACTAGTAAAAAAGAGCTAAATTTTAATTCTTTATTAAAATTAGATTTTTATAAAGATGTAACCTTTATAATTGAGAAATACTCTGAAATTAAAAAAGAAATAGTGGAGTCAGATAAATTTGAATCTAATCAACGAAAGGTTCTTAATTTAGGACATACCATAGGTCATGCTGTAGAGTCATATTCTTATATGACATCTAGCTTTAATGAACTTAAACATGGGGAGGCCATTATAGTAGGGCTTATAACTGAATTATATATTTCTCACAAGCAGCTAAATTTTCCATTAGAAGATTTAGAAAATATAAAGAAAACTTTTTCTGAATATTTTAATACTGTAACGTTCTCTGATAAGGATATTGAGCATATACATGATCTCATGATTTATGATAAAAAAAATGAAGGAGATAAGGTTAACTTTGTACTCATGAAAAATATAGGAACTCCTGTTGTTGATCAACAAATAACGAAAGAACTTTTTATAGAATCATTTAGATTTTACAGCAAGAGTTTATAATTCGTTAAATATACTCTTCATTAATCTTTTCTTGTCATTTATACTTTCCTCTAGTGATATCATAGTTTCAGTTCTTAGGACTCCTTCAACATCATCAATAGAAAAAATAATTTCTCTAGCGTGCTCGGTACCTTTAGCTCTAATTTTAAGAAATATATTATATTTTCCAGTAGTTATATGTGCAACTGTTACATATGGTTTTTTCCTTAGCTCTTCAATTATTTCATATGTTCTTCTTGATCTATCAATTAAAACACCTATATAGGCAATGAAATTATATCCAAGCATTTTATAGTCCAACGTTAGTGAAGAGCCTTTTATAATTCCAGTATCCTCCATTTTTTTAACTCTTACATGAACAGTCCCTGCAGATATTAGTAGTCTTTTTGCTATATCTGTAAATGGTGTTCTAGTATTATCTATTAAAATATCAAGTATTTTTCTGTCAACGTCGTCTAATTTTTGCATAATGGTTTGATTGGTTAATTACAAAACTATTAAATTTTTAATTTTTTTCTAAAGCTTTACTCAATAATTAAAACATAAAGACACTTTATTTCAACCCTTTATATGAATAAACTTTAATTTATATATGTTTTTTTTTGTTTTTTTACATTTGTTTCTTATGTTTACAATTGTGAACATGATAAAATGAAAATACTATAAATCAATAACTTATATAAGATAATAAAAGTAAAAGATGAATAATAAAGACATACTAAAAAGAATAAAAAAAATAATTGAGGATAACAATCTAACTAACTCAGAATTTGCTGACAAAATAGGTGTACCTAAATCTAGTATCTCTCACCTACTCTCTGAAAGAAATAATCCAAGTCTTGATATTGTCTCAAAAATTTCAAGCACTTTTAATGATATTACATCTGATTATCTAATATTTGGTCAATCTCATCAAGAAAATACCTCACCAGACGTCCCTGGTGATCTTTTTTCAGAGAAAGACATAGATATTACTCAAGATTCTGTTAAAGAATCTAATAATAAGGTTAAATCGATTATTATTATCTACGAAAACAATAAATTTGAGCAAATTGATAAACTCTAGAATGAAAAAAGTAATTATTCTATCCCTACTTCTAACCTCCTGTTATTCTGTTGAAAGAAATTGTTTAGATTTCAAAACTGGTGTTTTTGAATTCTCAACATCAATTAATGATTCTATAGTCAAATCAAAATTTACACGAACTAATGAATTTGAAATTGAAATGTATAATGGAATTGAGGATTCATCTACAATAACCTGGGTAAATAACTGTGAATTTTTATTAACCAAAATTAATCCAAGGACTAACCAAGAAAAAAGACCTATTAGAATTAAGATACTTAGAACATATGGAGAGAAATATGATTTCGAGTATTCACAGGTTATTGATGCTCAAAAAATAAGCAGAGGATCAGTTACAAAAATTTCTGAATAAAATTAGTCTAAAGAAATTAACTTATAATCGTATAACCTTTCAGCTACAAGTATATCACTATTGTATTCTCGAAGAGAATGAATAAGACCATCTTTAAATTTAAATATCCAAACATAGTTATTATCGTACTCTCCATTTTTACCTTCAGCATCTCCAATCTGAATAATTGCCACTCCATTTTCATCTGAGATTGAATCTACAGTTTTAAGAATTATTCCGTTAGGAAGAATCGCCGGTATAATATTTGCAAAATATTCATCAAATAGATTTTCTTTATTCCATATTTTTCCACCCTGCTCTATTACACCCATCCAAGCAAAAGTAAAATCATCATGCAGTAGTGATTTTGCTTTTTCGGGATTAGTTATTATGTTAT
>Ga0213868_10003619_pt1 | contig 14354 bp, 13 predicted proteins | sample PICome_9_FD_160087 | JGI IMG/M metagenome (GOLD analysis project Ga0213868, IMG submission 160087) | Coastal seawater microbial communities near Pivers Island, North Carolina, United States - PICO127 | ecosystem: Environmental > Aquatic > Marine > Coastal | place: USA: North Carolina...
CATGGAGGTATTGCTCCTGGCATAGATAGAATTGTAATGTTGTTAGCAGATAAAGAAAATATTAGAGAAGTCACTTTGTTTCCAATGAACCAAAATGCTCAAGATTTAATGATGCAAGCCCCATCAAATATTGATGACAAACAATTAAAAGAGTTAGGATTAAAAAAAGATATTAAAAAAATTTAATTTTTTGTTTTTAAATTTATTCTAACATCAGAAAGATCGACTAGTTTTTCCTCATAATTACTTCTTACAAATCCTTTTGAAGTAATATTTTTTACAATTTTAAGAAATTTATCATCTCCGTTTTCTGTATCAATATTTTTAGAGCTAGCTATTGATGGTGTATGAGCTAATTCCTCTTTACCTAAATAAGAGATAGCTAGTTCTCTAAATACATAATCTAAAATTGAAGAAGCACTTATAATTCTATCATTACCAACAACATTACCAGAGGGTTCAAATTTAGTATCAAGAAAAGCATCAACATACTCCTCTAATGGCACCCCATATTGCAAGCCAAGAGAAATAGCTATTGCAAAATTGTTCATCATTGCTTTAACTAATTCACCTTCTTTATTAGTATCAATAAATATTTCACCAATTTTACCATCATCATACTCGCCAGTATGAAGGTAAACTTTATGATCTCCTATTTGAGCTTTTTGAATGTATCCTTTTCTTCTATCTGGCATTTTAAAACGTGCATTATTTTTAATTTTTATATTTGAAGTATTATCAAATTTTTCGTTTTTATCGGAGTTTGTTAACTTATTGACAATATTTTCTGGAATTGAGTTCTCTAATTTAGAACTACTCGAGTTTTTATTCATTTTAACTCCGGTTTTTTTTGTTTTACGATTGTTTAGTTTGACATCAATTACCTCAACTTCTCCATCAGTTCTTTTATCTATTTTTGACAATTCTTTGTCATTTAAATTATCTAAAGTATGGACTGTTTTAAAAGTGCAAGTGTAGTAAGTTTCGACGATAAATTTTTTCATATATAAATGGAATCTATTACAAATAAGATATATATTAATTAATAATGTGTCTATTGTATAATAATACAATTTTAAATTGTGTGGATTTAAATTAAAAAAATGAATTTGAATATTATTTTCACCTGGTGGAATAAACAAACTTTCGGAACTTTCCTTAAGACTTTATTTTATGGCATCTATGTTGGTAAAGATGAATTAGGCAACAAATATTATAGAAGCAAAAAAAATGAAAGATGGGTTATTTATTCAGGTAATATTGAGGCAACTAAAATTACTTCTGACTGGTATATGTGGATTCATCATACTGTTGACAAAATTCCTCATGAAAAAGATAATAAAAAATATCTTTGGCAAAAAAAACATTTAGAGAATAGAACTGGATCTAAAAATAGTTATAAACCAATAAAAATCAAAAAAAATATTATTCAGAAAAAATATGAAGCCTGGAAATCAAATTAATTGTTTATTTATTTTACTTATTTTTTTTTATAATTCTTTATTAGCAGAAGATAAAATTATAAGCGCTCCTTTAATAAATTTAGAGAAAATAAAACCAAGTTTTGAAGAAATTAATGAGCAAAATGATAAATTATCAATAAATCAAAATTTAAAAGAAAAAGGAAAATCAAAAAAATATTCTAAATCTTCCCATGCTATAATAATTGGGTTAGATAAAATAACCGCTAAATCTTCAGAGATAGTGATTAATTTAGATGAACCAAAAAAATTTGGACCTTTAGAAATTAAAATTTTAAAATGTGGAAAAGTTAAAGTTAATAATAAAATAAATGATGTTGCATATATGCAAGTTAAAGATCTTACAAAAAATGAAAATGAAAAAGTATTTATATTTAATGGCTGGACATTTGCAGCTGATCCTAGTTTAACTCCATTCGATCATGCAATTTATGATTTGCAATTATTAAATTGCTATAATGTTTAATAAAATTTTTCTTTACTTAACCAATTAGTATCAAAGTCAGAACTTATAAATTTTTTGTGATTTAGGATTTTTTTATGTAAATCAATTGTTGTTGTTATCCCTTCAAGCACAAATTCATCTAAAGACCTTAATGTTCTTTGAATTGCCTCGGTTCTATTTCTACCTTTACAAATAACTTTTGCTATTAAACTGTCATAGTAGGGTGTTATTTTACATCCTTGAAATATAGAACCATCAACTCTTGTTCTAAAACCCGAAGGTTGATGACAAACTGTAATAGTTCCAGGACTTGGCTGAAAATCTAAAGCAGGATTTTCTGCATTAATTCTACATTCAATTGAATGTCCCCTAGGTGAAATATCTTTCTGATTAAGAGCAGTATCACCAGTAAATGCTATCCATAACTGTTCTTTGACAATATCAATTCCTGTTTGGACTTCAGTGACAGGATGTTCTACTTGAACTCTAGTATTCATTTCTAAAAAATAAAATTTACCATCTTCATATATAAATTCTACTGTGCCAGCGCCCTCATAATCAATTTGTTCAACCATTTTTACTGTTTTTTCTAACAAGTCTTTTCTTTGTTCATCGGTTAAAACAGGACTCGGTGTTTCTTCTATTAATTTTTGATGTCTTCTCTGAACAGAACAATCTCTTTCTCCTAAATGAACGGTTTTATTTTTACCAGACATGATTTGAACCTCTATATGTCTTGGATTTTTAAAATATTTCTCAATATATAATTCTTCATTATTAAAAAATTTCTTAGCTTCACTTTTAGCTGTTAAAAATAAGTTTTCTAATTGATTTTCTGCGTTAACAATTTTCATACCTTTTCCACCACCACCACCCGCAGCTTTAATAAGAACTGGGTAACCAATTTCTTTACACAATGATTTAGCTTGAGTGACTGATTGTACACCACCTTCAGATCCTTCAATCACAGGCAAACCAAATTTTTTTGCTATTTTTTTAGCTTGAATTTTATCACCCATTTTTGAAATTATATCTGCACTAGGGCCAATAAATTTAATTCCATGTTTATTGACAATCTCTGAAAATTTTGCATTTTCTGATAAAAATCCATAACCAGGATGAATTGCTTCTGCTCCTGTTAAATCAACAGCTGACATAATCGATGAAATATTTAAATAGCTATTTTGAGGTTGATGAGAACCAATGCATACGCTTTCATCAGCGAGCCTAACATGCATGGAGTCAGCATCCACATCAGAATGTACTGCTACAGTTCCTATTCCCCATTCTTTACATGCCCTGATTACTCGAACAGCTATCTCACCTCTATTAGCTATCAAAACTTTTTTGAACATTATTTTTATTTAAGAATAACCAGAGTTTGGCCAAATTCAACAGCTTGACCGTCATTAACAAGTATCTTTTTTACCTCTCCGTCATTTGTAGAAGGCACATGATTCATTGTCTTCATCGCTTCAACTATCATTATGGTTTGGCCTTTTTTTATTTTATCACCGACTTCTACGAATTTTTTTGCTCCTGGTTCTGCCGCTAGATAAGCTGTTCCAATAATCGGTGATTTGATTCTTGTTCCATCTTCATCATCTTTTAATACTGTTTTTGTAGTATTAGACTTAACATTTGTGGTTACATTTTCTACTGAAGGAGGTGCCCATTTTGAAACTTTAATTTTTTTATCTCCTTCTTGATATTCTAGTTCAGTCAATCTAAATTCGTTTAAACTTTCAACAAGATCTTGAATTAATTTTTTATCAATTTTCATTTTTATAAATATTTACTCATCGCTTTTAATGCCATTATATAACCATCAGCTCCAAATCCACAAATAATTCCTTTAGCTAACTTACTTATTAAGGATTTGTGTCTGAATTCTTCTCTATTATAAATATTACTTATATGCAATTCAATAATAGGTATTTTAAGAATTTTTAAAGCATCATGTATTGCTACAGATGTATGCGTGTATCCTCCTGCATTAATAATTAAGCCTTGTTGTTTATTCCTTGAATTTTGGATCTTTTCAACTAGTTCACCTTCTATATTAGATTGGAACATTAAAAGATCTATATTATTCTTACTTGCAAATTCTTTACAGTTTATTTCAATATCTTTTAAAGTAAAATCTCCGTACTGATTTTTCTCTCTCTCACCTAAAAGGTTGAGGTTTGGTCCATTAAGAATTATAATTTTACTCATCAATATTTAATATTATTACTGATTAGCTGAATTATGGCAAAAATACAATTAAATGGAAAAAAAATATCAATTAAATCTAAGTTTTCGATACAGGATTTGTTAAAAAAATATAAGTTAGCTAATAAAAAATTCGCTATAGAGCATAATGGTAGAATAATTTCAAAAGTTAATTATAAAAAAAAATATTTAAAAAATAATGATAAAGTAGAAATTGTTCATTTTATAGGAGGTGGTTAAATTGAAAAATGACAATTTAAAAGTAGCAGGAAAAATTTTAAAATCTAGATTAATTGTGGGAACAGGAAAATACAAAAGCTTTCCTGAGACCGCGAAGGCAATAAAAGCCTCTGGAGCAGAGATGGTTACGGTAGCTGTTAGAAGAGTAAATATTCTAGATAAAAAAAAACCAATATTAACAGATTTCTTAGATCCAAAAAAAATAATTTATTTACCCAATACAGCTGGATGTTTCAATTCTGACGAAGCTTTAAGAACTTTAAGATTAGCACGCGAAATGGGAGGGTGGAAATTAGTTAAATTGGAGGTGTTAGGCGATAGGAAAACATTATACCCAAATATGATCGAAACAATTAAATCAACAAAAATATTAGCTAAGGAAGGTTTCAAAGTAATGGTTTATTGCACAGATGATCCTTTGTTAGCAAAAAAATTAGAGGAAAATGGTGCTGCAGCAATTATGCCCTTAGCCTCTCCAATTGGTTCAGGTTTAGGAATACAAAATAAGATTAATATTTCATTAATAATAAAACAATCAAAGGTTCCTGTTATAATTGATGCTGGAATAGGAACAGCATCAGATGCATCGATTGCTATGGAATTAGGATGTGATGGGGTGCTAGTAAATAGCGCTATAGCAAAAGCAAAACAACCTGTATTGATGGCACAAGCATTCAAAGATGCTGTTAAGTCCGGTCGAAATTCTTATTTAGCTGGTAGGATGAAAAAAAATTTCTTTGCTTCACCAAGCTCGCCATCTAAAGGCTTGATTTAGATTTTCTTTTTCTTCTCACCCAAAGAGTTCTTAATTTATTTTTTGTTTTCTTTTTTTTAACTTCTTTTTTGTTTTTTTTTACTTCTTTTTTTCCTTTTATTTCTTTCCTCTCCTTTTTTTCTTTTTTTTCTTTTTTTGGTAATTTAATTATCTCAGAAATAACATCAATATGTTCGATAGTATTTATTAATTTTTTTGTCTTATTAAGTAAATCAATTTTATATTCAGGAATTATTAATTTTTGGTCTGAAAGTACTTCAATTTCAAATAAATATTTTTTTTGAAAATACTTTAATTCCTCTAGCAAATTTTTTTCAATATATAATTTTACCTTTTCAGGAACATAAGCTTTAATTATTTTTACTTTGTCAGTAAAAGCTAAGTGTTGAATTTTTTTAAGAATTTTTTGTGAAAATGAGCCAAGTGACAATTGAGTTTCCCATTTTACGGATCCTTCACGCAATCTCTGCCTAGTCATTTCTAATAGACCAAAATTACTAATTCTACCAATTTGAATTCTAGCTCTATCTTTTCTAATACTTTCTCTCATCTTCTTTTCTACTGAACGCCTATTGTAAAAATTCATCATATCAATAAAATCTATTACAATTAGACCAGATAGGTCTCTTAATTTTATTTGATGTGCAATTTTCTCAGCAGCTTCTAGATTTGTGTTTAAAGCTGTTTTTTCGATATTAATTTGTTTTGTAGATTGCCCAGAGTTTATATCAATTGAAACTAATGCTTCTGTTGGATTAATTACTAAATATCCACCCGATTTTAATTTTACAGTAGGTTCAAAAATATTATTTAGTTCTTTTTCAATATTAGCATCATGAAAAAGAGGAATTTTACCTCTATATTTTTTGATGTTCTTCACACTTTTTGGCATCAATTCCTTCATAAATTTTTTTGCCTTCTGATAAGCTTCATTACCTTCGACGTATACATATTTGGTATCATTATCGTATGTATCTCTTAAAGTTCTTTTAATTATATCTCCTTCTTCATAAACTAAAGATGGTGCATTAGAGTCTAAGGCTTTACTTTTAATTTCTTCCCAAGTTTTCAGAGTGTTTTGAAAATCTTTTTCTATTTCATTCTTTGTTTTATTAGCACCTGCTGTTCTTACAATTACACCCATGCTTTTTGGAATATCGATTTCATTAAGAATTTTTCGAATTTTTTGTCGGTCTGATGAATTAAATATTTTTCTAGATATGCCACCACCTTTTGCAGTGTTAGGCATTAAGACCATATATTTTCCTGCAAGAGAAATAAAAGTTGTAAGAGCCGCTCCTTTTTGACCTCTTTCCTCCTTTATTACTTGAATCAAAATTACTTGACCAGGTTTAACTACTTCTTGAATTTTGTATCTTTTGATACCAAATGAAGATTTTACTTCCTCATGATAATTCTTTTTTTTATTTACAACTATTTCTTCCGTACTTTCGTCTTTTTGCTTTCCTTCCGCATCATCTGTAGCTGCTTCAACTTGAGATGCATCTTGTATATTTTCTGTTGCTTTTTCTTTTAAGTCTTCTCTTATTTTTTCTTCCGCAATTCTTAATTTTTCTTTATCTTCTGAGGGTATTTGGTAATAATCTGATTGAATGTCATTAAAAGCCAAGAAACCATGTCTATCTCTGCCAAAATTAACAAATGCCGCTTGTAATGATGGCTCAACTCTACTTACTGTTGCTAAATAAATATTATTTTTAAAATTTAGATTATTTTTATCCTCAAACTCGTACTCTTCGATTGAATTACTGGATTTAAGTACAATACGTGTTTCGTTAGGATGCGATGCATCGATAAATAAATTTTTTTCCATTTTAGTTGAATTCCTTTTAATTTGTTGAAATCTGTGAATATTAAATTTGTCATAAGTACATTTTATACGAATTTATGGATAATTACACGCAATTAAATCCTTTATGCCTAAAGAAGGTCAAAATTATTAATGATAAGATGATTTAATGGTTAAATTTCTTAATTTTTCTTTAAAATTTGTAATTATTTTTACTATCGTAGTCTTGTTTTTTTCGCTATCTACTTTGTGGTATTTTTCTATAGGCTTACCTGATTATAAAAAACTTTCAAATTATCAACCTCCCATATCAAGCAGAGTATATTCTGAAGATGGAAAACTCATTGCAGAATATGCGTTAGAAAAAAGATTATTTGTTCCTTTTGAATCTATACCAGAAAAAGTTGTAAATTCATTTTTATCTGCTGAAGATAAAAATTTTTTTAATCATCCTGGGGTTGATGTTAAAGGCATTTTAAGAGCTTTGTTAAAAAATATTAAAAATTTAACTCAGAATAAAAGGCTTGAAGGAGCATCTACAATTACACAGCAGGTAGCTAAGAATTTTTTATTAACTAACGAAGTTTCAATGAAAAGAAAAATTAAAGAAGCTATTTTAGCTTTTAGAATTGAAAGAGCATACACAAAGGAAAGGATTCTAGAGCTGTATCTCAATCAAATTTACTTAGGCCAAGGCACTTATGGCATAGCGGCAGCAAGTTTAGAGTATTTTGATAAATCTATAAAAGAGCTGAACTATTCAAACGCTGCTTTATTAGCTGCTTTACCAAAGGCTCCGAGTAAATATAATCCTTACAAATATCCCGAAGTAGCAATATTTAGGAGAAATTTAGTGCTTCAAAATTTGGAGGAAAATAATTTTATCACAAAAAAAGAACTTAATTATTTAAAGGATTTAAAATTGAACTTGAAAAAAAGAAAAATTGAAATTGTTAATGAAGCTAACTCTTACACAGAAGAAGTGAGAAGAACAGTAAATGAAAATTATGGTTTTGAAAAATTATATTCACAAGGGCTAAGTATCAGAACTCCCTTAAATATAAAATATCAGATTCAAGCAATAAAATCATTACGAAAAGGGATAGAAGACTACGATAGAAGACATGGGTGGAGAGGACCCATTGCAAATAAGATTAAAGACAAAAACTGGAAAAATAAATTAGAGAAATTTAAACTTGATCCAACTTTAAAATGGCAAGCAGCAGAAATAAAAAATCTTAATAATGATAAAATTGATTTTAAAATTATTAATAAGCAAAAAAAAAATATTGAAGGAATTTTAACTTCTAAAAATTTGAAATGGACAATTCCGAATAAAAAATTCATTCCTGATATATATAATGTTGGAGATATTATTTTTGTAAAAAAAGAAAAAAAAATTTGGTCTTTAAAACAGTATCCAAAAGTTAATGGCGGAATAGTAGTTTTAGATCCTTACTCTGGAGATGTAAAAGCATTAGCCGGAGGTTTTAATTTTAAATCTAGTGAATTTAATAGGGTTACACAGGCAAAAAGACAACCTGGCTCTGCTTTTAAACCAATTGTATATTCGGCTGCATTAGAAAACGGTTTTTCTCCTAACACGATAGTGCTTGATGCCCCATTTGTTGAAAGTCAAGGTGTTGGATTAAAAAATTGGAAGCCTGAAAATTATGGAAAAAAATTTTATGGTCCCACCACATTTAGAAAGGGTATTGAATATTCAAGAAATTTGATGACGGTAAGGATAGCTAAAATTTTAGGATTAGATAAAATTTTAAAGTTATCTAAGCAATTAAATATTTATAATGAGATTCCAGAATTATTATCGGTATCATTAGGCGCGGCAGAAACTAGTTTAATGAATCTTACATCTGCTTACGCACCTTTTGTTAATGGAGGAAAAAAAATAAATCCAAATTTAATTTCAAGAATACAGGACAGGAGAGGCAAAACAATATTTCAAATAAAAAATAGAAAATGTGTAGGTTGTGATAAATTTATAGATCAATCAATAAAGTATCCAAAAATTGAAAATACTAATGAAAGAGTACTAAGCGAGGAAACAGCCTATCAAATGGTTTCAATTTTAAGAGGAACAGTAGAAAGGGGAACTGCAAAAAAACTTAAATCACTTAAAGTTCCTTTAGCCGGTAAAACAGGAACAACTAACGATAATTATGACGCTTGGTTTATTGGATTTTCATCAAATTTGGTTATCGGCGTTTACATTGGTTTTGACAATCCAAAATCATTAGGAAAATACGAGACTGGTTCTAAAGCAGCATTACCAATATTTAAAAATTTTGTTGAAAATGCTCTTTACAAAGAAGATTTTGAGGAATTTGATATACCTCAAAACATTTACTTAACCTCAATCAATTATGACACGGGTTTAAAACCAATATCAGGCGAAAAAAATACAATTATTGAAGCATTAAAAGCAAGAGATATTAACAATATTGATAATAATAATATAATCTCAGTTAATGATCGTGATATATTGGTTATGTTTAGACAATTTTACTAATGCAAAATTTTGAAACTACATTAACTTCTATAGAAAAGATACTCAATAGCATAAGGGGGTATCTTTGATAAACAAGATGTTGTTGCAAAACTCAAAGATATAGAAAAAACTTTATTAAAAGAGAATTTTTGGAAAGATAAAGATCTCGTAAAAAAAACCGTCAAACAAAAAAAAATTTTTGAAGATATAATTAAGTCATATAAAATATCTTTAAAAGAAGTGAATAATACTAAAGACTTATTCAATCTTGCCACGCAAGAAAAAAATGATGAGATTATTCAAGACTGTAATATTAAAATCGAACAAATTTTAAAAATCATTAAAAAGTGTGAAATAAATTGTTTTCTATCAGGTGAAAATGATGATTTTAATATTTATCTAGAAATACATGCTGGTGCTGGCGGAACAGAGAGTCAGGACTGGGCAGATATGTTACGAAGAATGTATATGAAATGGTTTGATAAAAAGGATTTTAAATATGAATTAATTAGTGAACATAAAGGTGAAGAAGCAGGAATAAAATCTTCCACAATTAAAGTTGACGGAAAATATTTATATGGATTAATGAAAGGGGAGTCCGGTGTGCACAGACTGGTGAGAATATCACCATTTGATAGTGGCGCTAGACGACATACAAGCTTTGCAAGTGTTTGGGTATACCCTGCTGTTGATGATGATATTGATATCAAAATAGATGAGAAAGATCTAAGAATAGACACGTATAGATCGAGTGGAGCAGGCGGCCAACACGTTAATACAACGGATAGCGCTGTAAGAATAACTCATTTACCTACCAAGATTGTAGTGCAATGCCAAAATGAAAGATCACAACATAAAAACAAAGAGACATGTTATAAAATGTTAAAAGCTAGATTATACGAACATGAAACGCAAAAGAGAGAAGAAGAAAACCAAAAAGAAATTAATTCCAAAACAGACATAGGTTGGGGCCATCAAATTAGATCATATGTTTTACAACCATATCAATTAGTAAAAGATTTAAGAAACAAAACTGAAAATACAAATCCCAATAGCGTTTTAGACGGCAATATTGATCAATTTATTGAAGAGGGCATTAAGAACAGATAATGAAAAAATTGTTTTTTACATTATTCTTAATTTTATTTCTTTTTTGTATATCATTAATTTTTATTTTATCCACTATAGGGATAGAAACAGACAAATTTAACAATCTTATTTCACAAAAAATTAATCAGACAAATAAAAATATTCAATTAAATTTAACTACAGTAAAATTTAAACTGGATGTTAAAGAAGTAAGTTTATTTTTAGAAACAACGAAGCCAAATATAATATATCAAAATTTTGATATTCCTGTAAAAAATATAAAAGTTTACATGAACTTTATATCACTAATCAAATCGGAACCAAAAATTAATAAAATAAATTTATCTTTAGCTAATCTTGATATTAAGCAATTAAAAAACTTATCAATCATATTTAAACCATCAAACTTAACAAGTTTTGTTAATAATAAAATAAAGGAGGGGAAATTAGACCTAAATTTAGAGGTTTATTTGAACGAAAGAAATTTGTTGGAAAATTTTATAGCTCGAGGTTCAGTATCAAATTTTAAAACAAAAATTATAAGTAATATAGATTTAAATGAAGCTAAGTTTAGTTTTTTTGCTGATAAATCAGATATTTTAATAAAAAATTTTTATGGAAAAACGGGACCCATTAAAATAATTGACGGCGATTTACAAATTAAAATTTCTCCAGAGATTTCAATTAAATCTAATTTTAACACTAAGTTGAACTACAATAAAAAATTTTCAAATTATCTAAACTTCGTAAAAGATTTTTATTCAGTAGATAATATTACCAATTTAGAAGCATATTTGCACAATAGTTTTTTAATTAATTTTGATCAAACTTATAAGGTTGTAAATTATAACTATCAAAGCAATGGTAAAGTAAAAAATGCAAACCTTAACTTTACAAAACCATTTCATAATGAACTTATTGAAGAAAAAATTGAAAATTTATTTTTTAGAAATTTAGAAATAAAAACAAATTTTAGCCCCAATAAAAATGAAACGACCGTCTCAGGCAAATATGCTTCAGCTAAAGAAAACTTTTTACCTTTTAACTTAAAGGGTATTTTCAACAAAAGAGTTACAAAGTTAAAGCTAAACGCAGATTATGATAAACCCATTAATATAGATTTTTTGAACTATCAAAAACCTAAAAAGAATATCATAAATTTTTCTATTGATTTAATTAAAAATAAAAATGAATTGGAAGTTGAAAGATTTAACTTATCAGAAAATAATAATACAATTGATATTTATAATTTAAAATTTAAAAAAGGAAAATTTTTATCGCTGAAAAAATTTGTTGCTAAAACGTATTTAAATGGAAAAAAAAATAACGATTTTTCTGTTTTATTTGATGATAAAATAAAAATTAAAGGAACCCTTTTTGATGCAAGCAAACTACCTCAAATTTTAAATAACAAAAATTCGAAAAATACAATTACAAAAATAAGTAAAAATATAGAAATTGATTTTAAAAATGTAATAGCCCCACTATCAGAAAATCTCAAAAATTTTAAATTAATAGGTGAGATCCAGAAAGGAAAATTTATAAAAATATCCTCCAAAGGTGATTTTGGTAATAACAATTTTCTAGACATTTCAATGCAAAATGACAATAAAAGTAAAAAAAAATATTTAGAAATTTATTCTGATTTGACTAGACCCCTATTAGCAGAATATGGTTTTTTTAAAGGTCTTACCGGCGGGAAATTACTTTTTTCATCAATAATTGAAAATAACAGTTCTAGCTCGAAACTAAAGATTGAAAATTTTAAAGTAAAAAATGCTCCAGGTTTGATTAAGTTGCTTTCATTGGCGGATTTAGGTGGCTTAACTGATTTAGCGAAAGGTGATGGTTTATCTTTCGATATTCTTGAAATTAGCATGGATGAGAATGAAGATTTTTTAAAAATAAATGAGATAATTGCCTTAGGTCCAAGTGTATCTGTTTTAATGGAGGGATATACTGATGAAAGTGGTTTAACTAGTTTGAGAGGTACTTTAATTCCAGCAAAAACTCTAAATAAAATGATTTCTAAAATACCATTATTGGGAGGGGTAATTATACCCAAAGATGTAGGAGAAGGTCTATTTGGCATTAGTTTTAAAATTAAAGGTTATACTGGTAAAACAAAAACAACGATTAACCCTATAAGAACTTTAACACCAAGATTTATTCAAAAAATTATCGATAAAAAAAAACAATCTAAATAATTTTAATTAAATAATGCTTCTTTTTACCATACGAAAGTTTAAAAATATTTTCTTTAAAATCTGAAAGTTTTAAGACTTTTTTTTCATCGACAATAATTTTATTGTTAATTTTTAAACCTTTATTTATTATTGCTCTTCTTGCTTCACTTTTAGACGATAAGATATTATTATTTGCTAAAAATTCCAAAATTCCAATACCATTACCTAGTTCTGAGGATTTTATTTTTATTTCTGGAAGCCCAGAACTTAAACCTTTATCTCTAAATGTTTCTATTGCAGTTTGTTCAGCTTTTTTTGAAGCCAAAACACCATGCAAAATTTTGGTTGTTTCATTTGCTAATAATATTTTTAAATTATTAATATTTTTTTCTTTTTTACATATATCATTTATCTTATTTGTTTCTATATCTGTAAAAAATTTTAAAAATCTTTCAACGTCACGATCGTCAGTATTTCTCCAGAACTGCCAATAATCATAAGATGAATATAAATCTTCGTTTAACCAAATTGCTCCTTTTTCAGATTTCCCCATCTTCGCACCAGAGGCCAAAGTAATAAGAGGAGATGTTAAGCCAAAAGACTCTTTTTGAGTCATTCGCCTTATTAGATCTACTCCATTAACAATATTTCCCCATTGATCAGAACCTCCAATTTGTAAAATGCAGTTTTTAGTTTTAAATAATTGATAAAAATCATAAGCCTGCAAAATCATATAGTTAAATTCCATATAACTTAGCGACTGCTCTCTTTCTAATCTTAATTTTACACTATCAAAAGTAAGCATTTTGTTTATTGTAAAATGACTACCTATATCTCTAAGAAACTGAATGTAATTTAATTTTGTAAGCCACTCAGCATTGTTTACAAATATTGGTTTTGTGTTTTTATCAGATGTGTCTAAAATTTTATTAAACACTTTTTTTATACTTTGAATATTTTTGTCAATTTCCTTTAGTTCTAAAATTTTTCTAGTGGTGTCCTTACCAGAAGGATCGCCTATTAATGTTGTTCCACCGCCTAAAAGTACAATCGGTTGATGACCATGCTTCTGCATTAATTTTAAAATCATTATCTGTAATAAGCTGCCAACATGAAGACTGCTTGCCGTGCAATCAAAACCTATATAACCTGAAATAGTGTTTTTATTGCAAAATTGATCGAGCGAGTCTAAATCTGTGCATTGATTTAGATATCCACGAGATTGCATCTCTAATAAAAATTTATTTTTCATAGAACAAATTGTGTAAAATACTATTATACAAAAATGATTATAAATAAATATAAATATGAATGAAGATTATACATCCTTAGGTTTAATGAGTGGAACTTCAGGTGATGGTGTTGATGCATCAGTTATTCAATCTAATGGAGACACCAAGTATATAGCAATTAAAGATAAATATTATGAGTATGATAGTCAGATTCATGGAAAAATTCATAAACTAAAGGAAAAAATTCATAATTTAAGTGATTTAAAAACATTTGAAAAAGAATTACGAGAAGTAGAGAGAGAAATTACTTTATTTCACGCAAAAGTAATTAAAGATATCACTAACTATTCCAAAATAGATATTGTAGGTTTTC
>Ga0213868_10003620_pt1 | contig 14350 bp, 17 predicted proteins | sample PICome_9_FD_160087 | JGI IMG/M metagenome (GOLD analysis project Ga0213868, IMG submission 160087) | Coastal seawater microbial communities near Pivers Island, North Carolina, United States - PICO127 | ecosystem: Environmental > Aquatic > Marine > Coastal | place: USA: North Carolina...
TGGTATACAAGCCTTAAGTAGGTCATATTTTGCTGCATTGATTCCTCAAAATAGATCTTCAGAGTTCTTTGGCATTTATAATATGTTAGGTAAATTTGCAGCTTTGTTGGGACCAATAGTCGTTGGAATGGTTACTTTTTATTCATCTGACAGTAGAGTAGGGATTGCGAGTATATCCATCTTTTTCATAATTGGCCTTATTCTTTTTCATTATTCAACTGCTAGAGCAAAATAAAGATATTTTTAAAATAGTAAAAATATGCCATATATTAGAACCATATAATTTATTAATATCGGAAATAATTTTCCACTTATTTTATTAAATATTATTTGTGAGATAAAAAAACATATTATTGGAATAATAATCAAAAATAGAATATGTAAACCCATACTCTGAATAAAAATATTCACATATAATATCTGGATTACTCCAAATACTAAATACCCAAAGGCAATATTAGTCCTTACCTCTAATTTACTATTTCCTATGTTCGAAGATATTAAGGCAAGAAATCCACCACCTAAGTTCGTAAACCCATGAAGTAATCCCAGAAAAGCGAGACTTAAAGATCTGACCGATTGATTTAGTTTAAATCTCAGCATTCCTTTAGAAACTAAAATATTTAATGTAGAAAAAGATACCATGATTATAGCAACAATAAGAATGATATTAATTTGATCATAGATATTTTCTAATATCACTAGAGATAAAATTAATAACGGTATACAGAAAAAAACAAAGTTTTTTGCAAACTTATCTGTCAACTCACTTTTAGTGATTAGTTGAAGGAAACTTATAACGATCGAGAAAGGTAACAATATGTTGAGTACCTCAAAAAAGCCATACCCTAGTTGTAAAAATATAGGAGTTCCAAAAACTAATAAACCTACTCCAAATATTGATTGAAAGATACTCAGAGTGATTATAATAAATATTTCTAAAATGCTCATAAAGAGTATTACTATATCAATTATCTTGGAAAATTCTAACTATTTCTAATCGTTAAATTGTCTGTCTAAATTAACTTAAGGTATAATAATGCATATTCCGAATTATGGAGAGGTGTCAGAGTGGTCTATCGTGCTACCTTGGAAAGGTAGTGTTGAGTCAAATCAACCGGGAGTTCGAATCTCCCTCTCTCCATGATATAATTTGATAATGGGTAGAAGTTCATATAATGGTGGATCCACAATTATTAAAACTGGTGCATTTGTTACTAGTGTGAATCGCACCATCAAACAAGTAGAGAATAATTTACTAGCACTTGAACAGGGAGAAAAAACTGGCAAAAAAAAACATGTTTTTAATACCTGCAGGTCCTTGAAAAAAGAGTTGCCTAAATTGATAACATCTAAAAAAGGAGTTTTATATCTGAAAAGTATAATATACAGGTTATCTGAAACTGGATATTTCAATAAAGATTTTATAGAGGAATTATATAATTCTATGGACAATGTATCATCTGAGGTAAGTACAAAAAACGATTAGATAAAGATGTAATTTCTAATAAGACCTGTCATACACTTGTCATACACTTTTTTAAGAATGAAGGTATAATTGACTTGTAGGAGATAGGAATGGATTCGAATCTCCCTCTCTCCATTAAAACCATGTTTTCACTATATGGATTAATTCATGATATTATATGTCATGGCTCATGAATGTCTTGAAAATGATGAATTACAAAACGCTACAGAGTTCTTAGTACCGTTTACAAATATTTTAGTTAACTTGTTATCTGAAAAGAATATTACTACCTGGGAGTTTAAAAAAAAGCTAAATAATATCAAAATTAACGACCTATCAGAAAAAGATGGTCAGGTTGAGTCCTTAAGTATCATTAATAACTTTAGGGTATATGTGCTCTATGGTGGAACTAGAAATTTTATGTTAAAGATAGAGGGTATGTCACAATATTTGGGTTTTTGCATTTTAGTTACCAATAAAGGAATGTTGGTCAATGGTGATGCTGCTATAGACCCTTTACCATTAGCTGCAGATTTAAAAAACTCATTTTTAGATAATTATAAAAGCCCATATTTATTAACAGATACGTTCTTGAAGTTTATAGAGGAAAAATAAGATAAGTAGTTTATGTCATGATTGAAATACATTTTAAAAAATCTGATTCAGTGTCATCAGTAACTGTTAATGAGGGACAAACTCTATTAGATGCGGCTAAAAAACTAAATATTTCCGAAATTACAGGTGATTGCAAAGGTAATTGCGCCTGCGGCACATGTCATGTTTATATTGATGATAATTGGATTAATAAAATTGAGCCTATATGGTCTGCTTCACTAGAAACATATTTATTAGAAAAGTCTAAACATTATAATCAGAAATTCAGCCGCTTAGCATGTCAAATTGAAATTAAAAATGAATATAATGGATTAATAGTAAATCTTATTAAGGAAACCTCATAATTATGACAACATCTTTAAATCAAGATTTTTCTGAAAGAGTAGTTATCAATACTAATGAGGAACAGTGGCATACATCACCTTCTTCTGGAGTTGAAAGATTATACCTTGAGAGAGATAATTTGGGTGAGTTTGCGAGAGCCTCTTCAATTGTTACTTTTGAGTCAGGTAGTAAATTTGATAATCATACTCATGATAATGGCGAAGAGATCTTTGTTCTAGAAGGTATTTTTTCTGATCAATATGGAGATTATCCCGAAGGCACATATATTAGGAATCCCCATAATACAGATCATATGCCTTTTAGCAATGATGGCTGCAAGATTCTAGTAAAGCTAAGACAGTTTAAAGATGGCGACAATACCAGGATTATAAAAAATACAATAACTAGTGAATGGTTCCAGGGTTTGGTTCCAGGTTTAAAAGTTATGCCACTACATGAGTATAAAACTGAACATGTTGCTATGGTTAAATGGCAACCAGATACACAATTCAATGCTCATAGACATTGGGGCGGTGAAGAAATATTTGTCATAGACGGTGTTTTTTATGATGAGTTTGGCTCCTATCCGAAAGGCACTTGGATAAGGAGTCCTCATTTGAGTGAACATAAACCATTTACTAAAAAAGAGGGAGCTTTAATTTTTGTAAAGACTGGGCACTTATAATTCTCCGAGGGCTATGGTTAAAAAATATATTATAAGCTACAATAATTTATGAATATTGATGTACTCGCTTTAAAATATAGACCTAAATTCTTCAGCGAAGTTAGGGGTCAAGAACTTGTTATTAAGACGCTTTCAAACTCTATAGAGCTGCAAAAACTTCATAATTCTTATTTGTTTTCTGGCACAAGAGGAATGGGTAAAACTACCATTGCTAGATTATTTGCGAAATCATTATTATGTCAGACATCAGTTACCTCTCAACCATGTGGTGAATGTTCTGCATGCATTGAAATAGATCAGGGTAACCATTTAGATTTAATTGAAATAGATGCTGCATCTAGGACTAAAGTAGAAGATACAAGATCTTTGATGGAAAATGTGCAGTATTTACCAACCGCTTCAAGGTTTAAAGTTTATCTGATTGATGAAGTTCATATGTTATCAACAAAAAGCTTTAATGCTCTACTTAAAACAATAGAAGAACCACCTTCTCATGTAAAATTTCTGTTAGCAACCACAGAACCAGAAAAACTACCTGATACAATATTATCAAGATGTCTTCATTTTAAATTAGCATCTGCATCCCAGGAGACTATCAGTAATCATCTAGCAGACATCCTTACTAAAGAGAATGTTAAATATGATAATCTATCTCTGTCAATAATATCTAAAAATGCTAATGGTAGTATCAGGGACAGCTTAAGCTTATTGGAACAGTGTATAGCATATTGTAATGGTAATATTGAATCTTCCAAAATTGCTTCATTTCTTGGTGAGATTGATTCAGAAAATATTGAAAAAATTATTTCTTGTATCATAAACCATGATGCTAAGTCACTGATTAATACGGTAGAGAATATTGAATCACATTCAAATTTTATAAATCTAATGGACTCAATAATATCTATCTTTTATAAATTATCATTGTCTAATATTCAATCAAAATTATTGAATGATGATGATGCTCACTATACTTTTTGTAAAGAAAATTCAAATTCAATAAGCTCTCAAGATCTACAACTATATTACCAAATTGCTATTTCTTCAAAAAAAGATTTTAGAGATTGTCCATCAAAAAAAGATCATTTTATTATGACAATTCTAAGGATGATTTATTTTACAGATGACAATGAATCACCAAAACATAATACATATAAAAAAACCGAGCTCAAAGATCATAATGAATCAAAACCATCTGATCTATCAGAATCAGTTGATGAAAATGACCGAGAAACTATTAGCAACAAATGGATGGATGCAGTTCAAAATATGGGTCTTTCAGGATTAACAATGCATTTAGCCATGCAGTCAGTAATGATTGGCATCGATACAGATTCACCGACCCTACAAATTAATGAAGATAAAAAAGATATCTATCCAAAACTATGTATAGATGATTTAATATCAAAAATTCAAAAGTACTTTAATATTAATCTTAAAATTAACATTGAATATTCTACTGGCTTATTGACGCCGATAGTATTTGAATCTATGAAAAATGAGAATGAAGTGAATAATAGGTATGATAAAGTTAAAGATAGCCCAGATATCAATAAATTACAGAAAGTTTTTGGCGCTAATATTAACAAAGAATCAATAAAAAAAATAATTGAGTAATTCAGGAGATATATTATGGGATTCATGGATAAAATGAAACAAGCAAAAGATATGTATGGCAATATGAAAAAGATCCAACAAGAACTTGATAAAATTCAAGCTGAGGGTCAATCTAAAAATAAATTAGTATCTGTTGTGGTTAAAGGCAATCATCAAATTCAAAGTATTAAAATTGATGATAAGTTACAAAACTCAGATTTAAGAGAAACTGAGAAACATATTCTTTATGCTTGCAATGATGCAATGTCGAAGGTTGAAAAAGAAATTAAGTCAAAAATGGGTAATATGATGAATATGCCTGGTGGTTTTAAACTTCCTTTTTAGTATGAAGCAATCTAAACATCTTAATGATTTAATAGACGCTCTAACGATACTGCCGGGTGTTGGTAAAAAATCTGCACAACGTATGGCATATAAGTTAATGCGAAATAATACTGAAAAAACACTAAATTTGTCTCAAAAGTTATTAAATGTTACATCAATGGTTTCGAATTGTAAGATATGCGGGATATATCTTGATAATGAGGACGTGCTTATGCAACAAAATGACCACGACTGCCATCTTTGTATAGCTCAGAATAGGGATGTCTCAAAGATATGCGTAACTGAATCACCCGCAGATGTTTATACGATTGACTCAAGCACAGATTACAAAGGTTATTATTTTGTACTAGATGGTAACTTATCGCCATTAGATGGTAGAGGCCCTGTTGAAATAGGTATAAAAAGACTTGAGGCAAGGTTGGAACGCGGAAATATCAATGAACTAATTCTTGCAACTAGTACAACAATCGAAGGTGAAGCGACTTCTCATTATGTTCAGCAGCTCTCAAATAAATTCAATATAAAAATTTCAAGAATTGCATTTGGTATTCCACTTAATGGTGAGTTAGGATATTTAGATAGTGATACAATATCACACGCTTTTAAAGAGAGAAAAGAGCTCTAGAATTTCATCGCGTTATCAATTTTTGCAGCACATATGAAGTCATTTTCAGATAACCCATCTATTGCATATGTAAAAAACTTAATCGATAAATTACTATAGCCGAAGGTAACTTCAGGATGATGGTCTTCTTTATGAGAAATCCAAGCAATCAGGTTGATAGCTGATATAACCTCATAATGATTTTTAAATTTAAATTCTCTTAATATACTTTTATTATCCTTAGACAAAATCCAATCTTTATGTATCTTTGACATAAAATTTTTAGCATCTTGTTTATTAAGAGCATCAATTCCGCCTTCACATGGCAAACACTTCTTTGAAGATAATTCTGATTTATTACTCATATTATGATTCTAAATTATTTATCCTCTCAAATACAGTAGGATGACTGTTATATACTAGAGAATATATCGGGCTTGTTTTAATTAAAGTAAGGTTCTCTTTATATAGCTTTTTTAATGATGTAATCAAATCATTTTTGTCACTATACTCTTTAGCATAATTATCTGCTTCAAATTCATTTTTTCTAGATATTGAGGAAAATATTGGACTAATGAAATATAGTACAGGAGATAAAACTAGACTAAAGAATATAACAAGTTGAGATGTTGAATCTGGATTAATCCCTAATTCAATAAACAATGGAGTATATGTGCTTACCTGAAACAAAAGGTATAACCCAATCAAGCTTATAAATAAACTTAGTATCATAGATTTTGTTATATGATTCTTTTTATAATGTCCAATCTCATGAGCCAAAACTGCCTGCACTTCCTTTGGAGTTAATATCTCTAGAAGTGTATCAAAAAATACAATTCTTTTGCTTTTGTAGAATCCGGTAAAATATGCATTTGAATGTTTAGATCTCTTGGAGCCATCCATTACATATACATCTGTAATATTAAAATTCGTTTTATTTGACAAGGTTTTAATAATATCGACTATTTTCTTATCTGATAGTTTTTTAAAATCATTAAACATCGGAGCAATAATTGTTGGATAAGCAAATAGAATAACCACATTAAATATAATATATGCTACCCACATATACAGCCACCATGACTCAGGGTACTCTTGAAACAAAGTATGAAATATACTGAATAGCAAAGAGACAATAAGTAGAGTTAATATTAATGATATGAGAGTATCTTTTAGATATTGATTAATAGTATTTTTATTAAACCCATGTTTCTCTTCAATATAAAACGTTTTATATACATCTAGCGGTATGTTTACTAACGACATAATAAATACAAATATTATGATTGTTAATAGATCAGTATTTAACTGAAATATATTTGCATCTTTTATGATTACTGATAAATGATCTATGCCGCTAAAAAAAACAAAATACATAACTATAGTTCCAGAAATTAGAGTATTAAGAATTGATACAGATAATTTATCTGTATTATAGGATATCGATTTTTCGACATACCTAGAATCAATTGAAAATAGATCTAACTCATCACTGGAAATTTTTGCACCTTTGATATATTGAATTTGATGAATATCTAATGAAATCTTCAACAGTATATAAAAGCCAACAACAAAAAAGAGAATCATGTCAATCATAATAAATTATACTAAGTTTTACATTACTATATAAATATACTACTCTATGACGATGAAAGATAAAAGCAACTTAATTTGGATAGATCTAGAGATGACGGGACTAGATACCCAAAGAGATTATATTATAGAAATTGCCAGTATAGTCACTGATAAAAATCTAAATATCCTTGCTGAAGGACCTAATCTGGTCATACATCAACTTGACGAAGTTATGAATAATATGGATGAATGGAATACAAGACAGCATGGAAGGAGTGGTCTTACGGAGAGGGTGAAGAATAGTACAGTCAATGAATCTCGAGCTGAAGATGATACTATTAAATTTTTAGAACAATTTGTACATAAATCTCAGTCTCCACTTTGTGGAAATACTATTTGTCAGGATAGAAGGTTTTTAGCCAGATGCATGCCTAAACTTGAAGCCTTTTGTCATTATCGTAATCTCGATGTTTCTTCTATTCGTGAATTAGGAAAACGCTGGTATTTTGAAGATATAGATAATTTCCAAAAGAATTCAAATCATAGAGCACTTGATGATATACGAGATTCGATTGATGAGTTAAGATATTATAGAAAAACAATTTTTAAACTTTAAACTTAACTAGCTTTAGATGATATTCGTTTTTTCTTCCTTTAATATAACTATTTTTTTTGTATTCTGGACTCATATCCGGATAATCTATGGAGTAGTGTAGTCCTCGACTTTCTTTTCTGTAAACAGCAGACTCAATAATCAATTTTGCTACATTAATTATGTTCCTAAGCTCCAGCATATCTGAAGTGATATTATATTTGTAGTAATATTCATTCATTTCTTTTTCAATAATTTCTATCTTATCTTTCGCTGTTTTTAATCTTTTATTTGATCTAACAATTCCAACATAGTTCCACATAATTCTCCTAAGCTCATCCCAATTATGGCTTATTGCGAATCTCTCTTTAGATTCAGTAACTAAACTATCGTCCCAATTTGGTAAACTAATATCTCTTTTTTGATAGGTTAAGAAAGATTTTGCTAGTTCCTGTGAGCATCTTTTTGCCATTACTAAACACTCAAGAAGCGAATTACTTGCAAGTCTATTAGCTCCATGAAAACCAGTATGGGCAGATTCTCCAATTACATACAAGTTATCTATATCTGTCTTGCCAGATATATCTGTTTCAACTCCGCCACATGTATAGTGTGATGCTGGTATCACTGGTATCCATTCTTTTGTTATATCAATACCCACACTCAAGCATTTTTTATATATTTCAGGAAAACGTTTTTTAATGAAATTTGGCGGTCTGTGACTTATGTCAAGAAAAACATTAGCATAGTCATTTTGTTTCATTTCATTATCTATCGCTCTTGCAACTACATCACGAGATGCAAGTTCTTCTCTTTCATCATATTTTTTCATAAACCTTTTTTTATCAGGTGTATAGAGTCTCCCACCTTCACCCCTGAGAGATTCGGATATAAGAAAAGACTTTACGTCAGGATGATATAGGCAAGTTGGATGAAATTGAATAAATTCCATATTGGTGATTCTACAACCTGCTCTCCAGGATACAGCTATACCATCTCCGGTTGATGTATAGGGATTTGAAGTAAACTGATATATCTTACTTGCACCTCCAGTTGCGAGAACTATATTTTTAGCATTATATGCTTCAATTTTTTTATCTTTTTTATTAAATACATAAGCTCCTATACATTGATTTTTATCCATTATGTTATTTTCAGAAATAATATCGATTATTTGATGCTGATATAAAATCTTTATATTTTTTCTTGCTAGCACTTGGTTGTATAAATTTTTATGAAGTACAGAACCTGTTTTATCATCAATATGAACAATTCTTCTTTCGCAGTGTGCCGCTTCGAGAGTTAACGATAAACAATTATTATCATCTTTGGTAAATGGCACACCTATCTCTGTTAACCATTTGATACAGGATGGACCTTCTTCTATTATTTGAGAGGCAACTTTTCTGTTAACAATATTTTGACCGTTCTTATACGTATCATCTAGATGCTTTTCAAAAGAATCTTCTTTTGATGTTACGGAGGCAATGCCAGCTTGGGCCCATGAAGTTGAGCATTCGTTTGCTCTCCCTTTTGTAATTAGTACTACTTTAATATCCTCAGATAATCTGAGAGCTAGGCTTAGACCAGCTATCCCTGAACCAACAATTAAAACATCTGCGTTTTTATAAGATTCCATATATAGTAAAATATCATTTATATGATACTTTGTAAAAACAGATAGAGTATTTGGAGTTTAAAATGATTGATGATGATAGCGAGATAATTGAGAGTATTCTCTCAGGTGATCCATCTGGATATGAAGTGATCATAAAAAAATATCAGGCACGCATTATCAGTCTATGTTATCGCTATACCAAAAACTATCATGATGCCGAAGAGGTTGCTCAAGAATCCTTTCTTCGTGCTTATAAATCCCTTGGTAAATTTCGATATGATAGTAAATTTTATTCTTGGTTGCACAGAATATCGGTTAATTGTTCTCTGAATTACATTAATTCAAAAGAAAAGTTAAAAGAAAAAGAAACTATTTCGGATAATATTGGTCTAAACGTGCAGGAGGATAGTACATCACAGGAAACTCCATATAATGCCTATAATATGGAAGATATTGCTGAAAAAATTGGTAAATTATATGAGAATCTCCCAGATGATCTGAAATTAATGATCAAATATAGAGATATCGATGATATGACTTATGATGAAATCGCCAGTAAAGCTAAGTTGCCAATCGGTACTGTTAGGTCTAGATTACATCGAGCAAGAGATATATTATTAAGAGAGATAGAAACAAATACAGAAGATGAATAAAAATATTAAAGATATAGAAAATAAAGGATTACTCAAGGCATTCCTTAGGAATGAATATCCTCGATATATGTCAAAAGACTTTTCGGAAAAAGTAATGATCGATATTTATTCACAAAAGACTAATAATTCAACAAAAACTTATCTCATTCGTGTTGCAAGCGCCCTTGTATTTGGTATTTTTACATTAGCTTTAATGGACAATATGTTAAGTGAAGATATTCAGTATACACGAACCGATATTAATACAGAGATGAGTGCACCATCACGCAATGTTTCAAATCAAATAGAAGAGTGTAAAAAAGTTAACGATAAAGAGCCTGCATCTGATATTATAGAATGTAAATGAATATTTCTTTTATTAAAAGCTATGCGATCTTTGCAATCATCGTGGGCACTATCTTTGTAGCCCCGACGCTCTCACACTCAAATCCAAGTTACCCTAATTTTACAGAGGTTGTAGAAAAAAATATACCAGCTGTCGTAATCGTACATGCAAAAAAGAAAATCCTTGGTAAAAATAATATCAACCAGAACATGCCAAACCTACCCGAAGAACTCAAGCCATTCCTAGATAAATTTTTTGATGGAGAGAACGGCAACCCTAGCGAACCTAGAAAGGCTCCAAGTTTCGGTTCAGGTTTTATTTTGACAAAAGATGGCTATATTATGACAAATAATCATGTGATCGCTAATTCAGATGAGATCACAATAACAATGAGTGATCAAACTGAACTATCTGCTAAATTAGTTGGCTCAGATAAGAGAAGTGACTTAGCTCTTCTAAAAGTTGATGCTGATGATTTACCCACGGTTAATATAGGAACTTCAGAGAATCTGAAACTAGGAGAGTGGGTCTTAGCAATTGGATCACCATTTGGATTTGATCACACTGTAACTGCTGGAATAGTTAGTGGCAAAAAAAGAAATCTACCAAATGAAAGTTATGTGCCATACATTCAAACTGATGTTGCAATTAATCCTGGTAATTCCGGCGGACCATTATTTAATCTAAATGGAGACGTTGTAGGCGTTAATGCTCAAATTTATACTCGCTCAGGTGGTTTCATGGGAGTATCTTTTGCAATACCCGCTGAAACGTTGTCGAATGTATACAAACAATTAAAAAAAGATGGGAAAGTAAAAAGAGGCTGGTTGGGTGTATACATACAAGAAGTTGATAAAGATCTAGCAATAAGTTTTGGCTTAGACAAACCTAAGGGAGCAGTTGTAGCAAAAATATTAGACAAAAGCCCTGCTCAGAAATCTGGATTAATGCAGGGTGATATAATATTGTCATTTGATAACAAAGATGTTTATAAATCTAAAGACTTACCCTTATTGGTTGGATCAACGGAAGTTAATAAGTCTGTCAGGGTTAAAATTCTCAGAAATAAATCTATTATTTATAAAAATATAACTATAGAGGAATTACCTGAAGATAACCAGATTGCTAGTATGAGGGAAAAACCTGTCGATAATAAAACAATATCAGGTTTGACAGTTAGTGATATAAACGAGAATACAAAAAAATCCTTGAATATATATGGTGGAATCAAAGTTGATGAGATATCAAGCGAGCAACTTAACCAGTCTAAAATTCAAGTTAATGATATAATTACTCATATAAATAACAAGCCAATATTTAACGTTAAAGACTTCTCTAAAAAGATCCAAAAAATTAAAGATAACTCTGTAGCTAATCTACTTGTCTATAGAAACTCTACTCCTGTATATCTAGCAATAAAAATTTCTAAATGATTGATGTTTAATATTTGTCCGCTATTATATAGTAGACATGAAGAACATACGAAATATATCCATTATCGCTCACATTGATCATGGAAAATCAACTCTAGCTGACAGATTAATAGAAAAGTATGGCGCCTTATCATCTAGGGATATGCAGGATCAAGTTTTAGACTCAATGGATTTAGAACGAGAGAGAGGAATAACAATTAAAGCACAGACAGTCTCACTAAAATATGAGTTAAATTCAGATATATATAAGGTAAATATAATTGATACTCCTGGACATGTTGATTTCTCTTATGAAGTATCTCGGTCACTGTCTGCATGTGATAGTGCACTGCTAATAATTGATGCCACTCAGGGAATAGAAGCTCAGAGTATTGCTCATACGAATCTAGCTAAAGATTTAGGTTTAAAGATAATTCCTATCATTAATAAGATTGATTTACCGTCAGCTGATATACCAGCTGTTAAAAAAGATTTAATAGACTTTTTAGATGTTGTTGAAGATGATGTAATAGAAGTAAGCGCAAAGACAGGTGTAGGTGTTGACAAGATATTAAATAAAGTAATATTAGAAACTCCTTCTCCATTAGAAACTAATGATGATTATTCAAAATCTTTTATTATTGATTCTTGGTTTGATAATTATTTAGGAGTTGTGGTACTCGTAAAAGTAGTCAGCGGTAAAATATACCCAAAACAAAAAATCAAAATACTATCTAATGGAAAAGAATTTTTAATTGATAAGGTTGGTAACTTTACTCCTAAACTAACTTATTTGGATGAATTAGGATCAGGAGACGTAGGGTTTATAATTGCATCAATTAAAACCTTAGATGCAGCACCAGTTGGAGATACAATCGTTGATTCTAAAGCAGTTAACCCTGAACCTCTTCCAGGTTTTGAAAATATTCAACCGAGAGTCTTCTCTGGATTTTATCCAATAGACTCAAAAAATTATCAAGAATCAAAAAAAGCATTAGACAAACTATCTCTAAATGATAACTCATTTACGTATGAACCAGAAAACTCAGACTCTCTTGGACATGGTTTTAGATGTGGATTTTTGGGTCTGTTACATATGGAAATAATTCGTGAGAGACTATCTAGAGAATATGACTTAGACTTTTTAATGACTGTGCCATCCGTAACATATAAGGTAGAAGATAAATCTGGAGAAGTTATAGAGGTTAAAAGTCCAAAAGATTTACCCGATGAAAATAAGATTAAGAATTTTTTAGAGCCTATCGCCCAAATCAATATAATTACCCCTTCTGATTATCTAGGGCCAATTATTGAATTATGTGTAAAAAAGAGAGGATCACAAACTAATTTACAGTACAGAACAAACTCTGTTGAGATTTCATTTGAAATACCACTATCAGAAATAATATATGATTTTTTTGATAAGCTTAAATCATGCACCAAGGGTTATGCTTCTTATGATTATACAATAATAGATTATGTAGAAAGTAAGATGATAAAGCTAGATATTCTGGTCAATAAGAAGAAAGTTGATGCATTATCTCAAATTTTACATAAAGATAATTCTGATAAAAAAGCTAGAGAGCTAATTGAAAACTTAAAAGAATTAATTCCAAGACAAATGTTTGAGATATCTATTCAAGGATGTATAGGGTCTAAAGTTTTAGCAAGTACATCTGTTAGAGGTTTTCGTAAAGATGTTACAGCTAAACTTTATGGTGGAGATGCGACAAGAAAGATGAAGCTTTTAAAAAAACAAAAAGAAGGGAAGAAAAAAATGAAAAAAATTGGTAATGTAGAGATACCAAAAGAAGCTTTTTATGAATTTATGATGCCAAAGAAATAACTATGGATTTTACTTTAATATTAATCTTATTTACTCTTCTTTCAGGAACTTTATACTTACTCGTAAAGTTATTTATGAAGGATTTGAATGATAATACCTTGGTTAACTTCGTTGCTTCTCTTTTCCCCATTCTTGCTTTTGTCCTAATATTTCGATCATTTATTATAGAACCATATCGAATACCATCTGGCTCAATGATACCTAATCTCGTGGTAGGAGATTTCATATTAGTTAAAAAATATGAGTTTGGTATTAGGCTCCCATTGTCGAATCTAAAAATCATTAATAATAATTCACCTAAACATGGAGATGTAATTGTATTTCAATATCCTCAGGATAGGAAAATTAATTATATTAAAAGAGTAGTGGCTCTGCCGGGTGACTATATAGAATATATAGATAAACAGATATTTATTAATGGTCAAAGATATAAACTCTCTGGGACACCTAATAATATTATTTCATCAATTGATTTATCAGATAATGAGCTATTTATTGAAAACAATGGTTCTTCAAAATATATGATAATGAAGAATAATTCTAGGGATCAAAGCTTTAGCTATAAAGTTCCAGAAAAAACATACTTTGTTCTCGGTGATAATAGAGATAATAGTAATGATAGTAGATATTGGGGACCGGTACCTGAAAGTCACTTGATAGGGAAAGCTTTTTTGATTTGGATGCACTTAAAT
>Ga0213868_10003622_pt1 | contig 14346 bp, 11 predicted proteins | sample PICome_9_FD_160087 | JGI IMG/M metagenome (GOLD analysis project Ga0213868, IMG submission 160087) | Coastal seawater microbial communities near Pivers Island, North Carolina, United States - PICO127 | ecosystem: Environmental > Aquatic > Marine > Coastal | place: USA: North Carolina...
GGAGGCGCTTGCCCAGAAATTGACCAATCTGCCGGAGGCGATTCGTGCTCCGGATCTCCTGGTGGAGGCTCGGCCTGCCGAGCGTTGGGTGGGGGACCGGCCAGCGGGTCGCGGTGGACTTGAGCAGTCGTTCGATCACCGTCGGCTCACCCGTCTTCGACGGCTCACCGGGGAATCGGTTGACGGCGAGGGATCCCAGGCTGGCGGCGAGGATGGAGACCCACGCGAGTCGCTCGACGTTCGGCTTGTGCGTGTCAAGGGCTCGCCGGAGACCCTCCTGGATCGCGATGAACGCAAACGGCAGCGCAGGTATAAATCCGAGGTCGTATGTCTCTAGCCCGCCTCCGGCCATGACCGTCGCCGCACACCAGACACCGACAAGCGCGAGCGCTCGCCGCCCGACCGGGGACAGGTCACCCATGCAGAGGGCGAACAGGGGGTAGATCAGGAGGAGAGGTGAGATCGTCGCAACGCAGAAGTCCCTCAGGTGGGCGAGGCCAATTGCAGCATCGGCCTCTTGCCAGGAGAGGAGCCTCGCGACATCGGCGAGCAGGGAGCCACCGGCCAGCTCGACGAGGCCGAGCGTCGCCACCGCGGGCAAGAAGTAGAGCACTCGCTGCGCCCGAGCGGTGGATCCGAAGACCTCGCCTCGAAGCAGCGTCTGCACGAGGAGTGCGATGATCAGCAGGACGGCCGCCGGGGTGGAGACGATCAGCAGGGCGAGCGATACCGCGGCAGTGAGAGGTCGTCCTCTCTCAAGGGCGATGAACGCGGCGGTGCCCAGGGTCATCACGATGGGCCACTCGGTCCCGCTACCGCCGGCGGCGGCGACCGCGCCGCAGGAGACCAGGAGGACTGCAGGTACCACGCTGAGGATCCTCGTCCGGTCGAAGCGGGTACAGAGCCAGATGGTGGCGATGACGGAGAGGATTCCGGTGACCTGTACCCCGCGAGCGACAGGGATGCGTAGCCACTCGAAGGCTGATGAGACGAAGACCAGGATCGGGGACGGGTAGGACCAGAGTCCGCCAAAGGTCTCCCCGGTGGTTGGGTCGCGCCACCATGCGAAGTCCCCCTCGGAGACCAAGTTGAGGGCCAGCTGGAACGCCACGTATGCGGAATCGTACGGCGGCCCGAATTCTCCGCTGAGGTCACGGTGCACGACGAGCACGTGGGTCAGCAGGGTGGCGAAGGCCAGCAGGATCGCTGTGATGCGGTTCATCGTGTCGTGTCGAACTGGACGTCGACGGCTCCTCCTGCCGGCACGAGGACATCGGTCTGGCGGCGAGCCCTGCCAGCCACCACCGTCACCCGATAGCGGCCGGAGCGCAGGTCGCGCAGGACGAAGCGCCCCTCGGGGTCGGTTCGGGTGGCCCTGAAGTCATCTGCTTCCAGGAGCAACGTCCCCCTGCGCGGCTCGGCCGGATCCACGGTCAACGGTTCGGCCCGGACCAGCGCGCCCCGAACGGGCCGGTCGGTCCCGCCCGTCTCGGTCGATGGCGCGGTCACGGTGCCACGCAGCATGCCGGCCTTGGAAGTGAGCTCAAGCTCGCCCGTCTCGCCATCAGCTCCGTGCTGGACGGTGATCACGTCCTGGGCTCCGGTGGAGAGCAGGTCCGGGCCGTCGGCTCCTCGATTGTCGGGAGAGAGCAGGATGATCCGGTAGCCGCCTTCCTGGAGCAGCGGAGCCTCGAAGCGACCCGCGCGGTCCACAGCCACGCGTCGTGGGAAGCCGCCATCGAGCTCGAGCGGCGAGAGGAGCGGTTGGAAGAGCACCTCGAAGCCGGCCTCCGTGCGCGCGAGCGGGCCGAGGTCGATCCTTCCGCGGAGGTCCTGGAGGGAGAGGCCCTCAGACACCTCCGGCGCGATGATCTTCCGTTCCAGCTTCAGCTCCACCGTATCCGCGGTCCCTGGGCCCAGTTCGACGTCAAAGGCCGTGGCCTGGAGCCCCAGGGCGGTCACCAGGATGCGCTTGGGGCCGGCGTCGAGTTCGGTCAGGGCGAACGACCCGTCCGACGAGGTCCAGGTCCATACCGGGCGGATTCCCTCCTTCAAGGACACTCCTGCGCCGTCCACCGGGGCGCCGTCAGGACTGATCACTCGACCGGTGAGCGTCAGGTCTCCCAGGGAGAGGTCGACGGACGGGATGGGCGCTCCGGGCGGCGGCTCGGAAAAGGGGAAGTCGAGGGGCGGGTCCGTGAGGACCGCGGCAGCCAGTACGCCCAGGACCACGGTCAGGGCGGCCAGCGGGACGACAGAGAGGATCCGCGGCCGTCTCAAGATCCACCCGGTCTCGAGCTGAGGAGCTCGGCGCAGAGTCCACTGCAGGGCGCAAACTCCGCGAAGAGCTCGGGGTCGAGGCCGTCCCAGAATTCGTCGAGGCCACGCCACCCTGCCCGCTCGTAGCCCACCAGTCGGACCCCGAGTTGGAGGCGGTCGCAGGCCTTGATGAAGCGCGCCTCCGGGGTCTCCTGGGCCTGGAACTCCTCGAAGGCGTCCCTTGCGGTGGCAGAGAGCGGGGTCAAGAGGTCATCCGCGAGGCTCGACTCGAGCGCCCGCTTCTGGCCGGGCGCGAGCCTGGACCCAGCAGGGCCTGGAATGTCACCGCTGCGTGCCTCGGCTGCATCGTGGAGCACCGCCATGGCCAGGACCCGACCGAGGTCCAGCGGCGAATCGACGCGGGGCGCGAGGGCGAGCGCCAGGTGCGCGACCCCGAGCAGGTGTCCGGCCACCGACTCCGCGGGTTGGACTCCCCGGAGGAGCCAGCCGGTGCGCGGGAGTGCGTCCAAAGACCCCAGGTCGAGGAGTGCCTCCAGGGTGTCCCCAGGCGTTGGATCGTGCTGGTCGTCAACGGGCATGTCTCGCGGCCGACTTTATGTCGGTCCTCTCCCCGAGCTTGCGGGGCGTTGCACCTATAATGGTGCGCTATTTCGCTGGAGCCAAACGCGCGTGACCCAAACGAGCCCGCGCGCCCGCGTGCCCCGCGCAATAACGCCTCCGCTACCCATCATGTACCTCCACCTCCAGAGCACCATCGACGACGCCCAGCGCGCTGGGGTCGATGCCGCGGCTCTCCAGCTCGGTGTCCGCCTTGTGGCGCCGGAGTCGGGGGCCCAACTGCTGGAGGGGGCCCAGCTGCTGGAGATCGTCTCGGCCGGGGTCCCGGTCCCCGAGCGCGGGCAGGTCGTGTCGGCCTTCACCGTCCTCCCAGGTGTGATCGAGGTGCTGGACCGGCCGGGCGAGCAGCCGCTCTGGTCGGCGACGCGCCGTCCCTCGACGGTCGTGGAGGTCGCGGGGGCCGTCTTCGGCGGTGGGCGCGCCTCCATCATCGCTGGCCCCTGCGCGGTGGAGGACGGCGGGGAGCTCCTTGAGATCGCCCGTGCCGTCCAGAGCCGGGGCGCGACCCTGCTCCGAGGCGGGGCGTTCAAACCCCGGTCCTCGCCCTACTCCTTCCAGGGGCTGGGACAGCGCGGGCTGCAGCACCTGAAGGACGTGCGAGAGTCCACCGGGCTGGGGATCGTGACCGAGGTCTTGGACCCCAGGGAGATCGAGTCCGTGCTCGAGGTGGCCGACATGGTGCAGGTGGGAGCCCGCAACATGGCCAACTCCTCTCTGCTCAAGGAGCTGGGCACGGTGGACCGGCCGGTGCTCCTGAAGCGCGGCTTCGGGGCGACGGTCGATGAGTTCCTGAACGCGGCTGAGTACCTGCTCTGCGCGGGAAACACGCGCGTCGTGCTCTGTGAACGCGGCGTTCGGAGCTTCGATCAGGTCACCCGGAACCTCCTGGACGTGGGCGCCATCGCGCACCTGCGGGGGGCCACCCACCTGCCGATCATCGCTGATCCCTCCCACGCCGCGGGTCGCTCCGACCTGGTCCGTGCGATCGGGCGCGCGGGGATGGCAGCTGGCGCTGACGGGCTGATGGTCGAGGTGCATCTGGACCCCTCCGCGGCCCTCTCGGACGGGCAGCAGGCCATTGGCCCTGATGAACTCGAGGCGCTTGTGGCTGACGCAGGCGTCCTTTGCGAGCTGGACGGGCGGACGCTCCTGACCGGAGACCACCAGACCCAGCACCCCTCCCTCCCCAAGATCCCGACCCACCTACGAGGCACCGCGTGAGAACTCCCTACGTCGCCGGCAACTGGAAGATGAACCTGGACCGTCGCGCCGCGCGCGACCTCGCCGTCGCCGTGCGAGACCACGCGGTGAGCGGCGTGGACGTGGGGCTCTTCCCCGCCCTCGTGCACCTGGACGAGGTGACGAGGGCGACCGCGGGATCCCATGTGAGGGTCGGTGGCCAGAACTGCAGCGACGAGCAGGAGGGCGCCTTCACGGGCGAGGTCTCCGCCCGGATGCTGAAGGACATCGGGGCCACGGTCGCCCTCGTGGGCCACTCCGAGCGCCGTCACGTCTACGGCGAGTCAGATGAGTTCATCGCCCGCAAGGTGCGACGGGCCCTCGAGGACGGCCTCGAGGTGATGCTCTGCGTGGGCGAGACCATCGAGGAGCGCCGTGACGGGCGCACCGAGGCGGTCTGCCAGGCCCAGCTCACCGCGGGCCTGGAGGGCCTCGATCACGCGGCCTTGGCCCGTGTTTCCGTGGCCTACGAGCCCGTTTGGGCCATCGGGACGGGCGAGACGGCCTCCCCTGAGCAGGCCGGAGCGGTCCACTCCTACCTCCGAGGTGTCCTCTCAGGGGCCTTCGGTGACGAGGTCGGGGCCGCGATGCGGATCCTCTACGGAGGCAGCGTCAAGCCCACCAACGCCGCGGAGCTCATGGCAGTTCCTGACATTGATGGCGCCCTTGTGGGCGGCGCCTCCTTGCGGCCAGAGCTCTTCCTCCCGATCATTGACGCCGCCAGCTGAGCCCCGGCGCCACACCCTGCGGACGCCGCCAAGGCACGCCCCCCTAGAACGATGACCCTCGCGATCACCCTCCTCTACATTCTGTTCGTCGCTGCGGCGATCATCCTGACCGTCGTCATCCTCCTCCAAGAGGGCAAGGGCGGCGGCTTCGGGGATGCCCTCGGTACAGCTGGCCAGCAGGCCTTCGGGGTCAAGGCGTCAGGCGTGCAGCGCTTCACGGCTTACGTGGCCATCGCGTTCCTGGCGTCGGCCGTGCTGATCCACGTCCTCAACAACAAGCGCCAGAGCACCAGCTCCCTCTCCGAGGCGGCCCCCTACACCTCGGTGGAAGAGGTCAGCGGGCTGGAACTCCGCTGAGCCCAGGCGGGTTCGTTTGCCCGAAGAGGGCGCACGCATGACGCTCCTCTCGATGACCGGATTCGGCGCGGCTCGCGCCGAGCGAACGCTGTCGGACGGCGCGGAGCTGTCGATCTCTGTCGAGGTCCGGACCGTCAACCACAAGCACCTTCAGGCGAAGGTGCGCCTCCCCCAGGGATATGCAGCCCTCGAGGCCGTCGTGGACAAGGCTGTCCGCGCTAAGCTCAATCGGGGCGCAGTGCAGGTCGGGGTCGAGGTCGCGCGAACCGGGGGGCAGCCGTCATTCAACGTCGACCTTTCCGCGGTGGAACGCTACGGCGAGCTGCAGAGGTCCCTGGCCGAACGGCACCCCGAGCTTAGACCGATCGACTCGGTGACCGAGATGCTCGGGCTCCCCGGAGTCCTGGTCCATGATCGCTCGAAGCAGAGCCTGGACCTCGCGGGCGAAGAGGCTGGCGCGGTGCTGGGGGCGGTGGACGAGGCCCTCGAGGCCTTGCTTGCGATGAGGGCCACCGAGGGGGAGGCCATGGGGGCGGACGTGGCCGGCGCGGGTGAGGAGATCGCCGCGCTGGTGACCAGGATCTCCGAGCGCATGGCGGGCGCAGCGACCCGGCACCGGGCGCGCCTCGTGGAGCGCGTCGGCGAGCTCGCGGCCGACAAGAGCCTCGCGGAGGCGGACCTCGCCCGTGAGGTCGCCTTGCTCGCCGATCGGCTGGATATCTCGGAGGAGATCACCCGGCTCGACAGCCACCTCGGCCAGCTCCGGGCTGTCCTGTCCGGGGGTGGGCCCGTCGGCCGGCAGCTCGACTTCCTGGCTCAGGAGTTCTTCAGGGAGGCCAATACGGTGGGCTCCAAGTGCAATGACGCCGACGTGGCGCACCTCGTGGTGGACCTCAAGACCCACGTGGAGCGCATGAGGGAGCAGGTCCAGAACATCGAATGACATCCTCCGATCATCAGGGGTCCGTCCTGCTCATCTCGGGACCCTCCGGCTGCGGGAAGAGCACCATCTGCAGGCAGCTGCTCGAGGACGAGCAGGTGGTCTTCAGCGTCTCGGCGACCACGCGGTCGCCCCGACCGGGAGAGGTGGACGGCACGCACTATCACTTCCTCTCGGTGGACGAGTTCAAGGCGCGCATCGAGGCGGGCGACTTTGTGGAGCACGCCGAGGTCCACGGGAACATGTACGGCACCCTCAGGGCGCCCATGCGCGAGGCCATCACCGCCGGCAAGACCTACCTCGTGGAGATCGACGTCCAGGGAGCCCTTCAGCTCAAGGCGCTCGAGGTGGACGGCATCTACGTCTTCGTGGCTCCTCCGACCTTCGAGGTGCTGCGTCAGCGGCTCTCCGGGCGCGGTACCGAGACGCCTGAGGTGCTCGAGCGGCGCCTGAAGAAGGCCGAGGACGAGTATCGTGAGCGCGTGAAGTACGATCACATCGTCGTGAACGATGACCTCGACCGTGCCGTCACCGAGATCCGCAAGATCGTCGGCCTCCCGATCCCTTCCAACGCCTGAGCACCCTCGACGAGGGCTGCGCCTCAAGGCTCGGAGCACCCATTCCCCTGACCTCGGACCGAGACCCCAAGATGGCCCACATCCTCTTGTGCTGCTCCGCCTCGGTCTCGGTCTACAAGGCCTGTGACCTGGCGAGCAAGCTCGCTCAGAACGGACACCAGGTGCGGACGGCGATGACCGAGAACGCCGCGCGGCTCGTCTCGCCCCAGCTCTTCCACGCCGTGACGGGTGAGGCTGCCCAGGTGTCCGAGTGGGGAGACGAGCGCCGCGGAGCGATGGACCACATCGAGCTCTCCCGGTCGGTGGACCTGGTGATCGTCGCCCCCTGCTCCGCGGACCTCGCCGGGCGACTGGCCCATGGGATGGCGAACGACCTCGTGACGACCACGCTGCTCGCCGTGCCGGCGGGCGTTCCGCGGCTGGTCTGCCCGGCCATGAATCCTCACATGCTCGCCAACCCGGCCGTCCAGAGGAACCTCGACGCCCTTCGAGCGGACGGCTGGTCCCTGGTGGAGGCCGAGGAAGGGCACATGGCCTGCGGAGACAAGGGCGCAGGGCGGCTCGCCGAGCCGGCCACGATCGTGGCTGCGGCGGAGCGAGCCCTCGGTCAGGGGGCCTGAACTTGGCCTCTGGCTCCCTGCACGTGCTCGTGACCGCGGGTCCCACCCGCGAGCACCTCGACCCGGTCCGCTACCTCTCGAACGAGTCCAGCGGTCGAATGGGCTTCGAGATCGCGCGCGCGGCGGTGGAAGCGGGGCACCGCGCGACCCTGATCGCGGGTCCGGTTCACCTGGAGACCCCGCCTGGGGTCGAGCGGGTCGACGTGGTGAGCGCCCTGGACATGCTCGCCGCGCTGGAGGAGCACTTTCCGCGGGCCGATGCCATCTACATGGCCGCCGCAGTGGGGGACTTCAGGCCCCGTAAGCGGCTCGACGGCAAGTGGAAGAAGAAGGAGGAGGGCGGCGCCCCAGCGGTCCTCGAGCTCGTCGAGAACCCGGACCTGCTGCGCACCATCACCAGGGACAAGGGGGACCGCAAGGTCATCGCGTTCGCCCTCGAGACGGCGGACGGCGAGAGGCGGGCGGCCGCGAAGCTCGTGCGCAAGAACGCCGACTGGATCGTCCTCAACGGCGCCAGCGCCCTGAACGCGCCGGAGTCCAGCGTCACGGTCTTCGACGCCGACGGTGCGCTCTGGTCAGCGGAGGGCTGCCCCAAGCGGGAGACGGCGGCGCGCCTCATCCAGCTCATCGGCCCCCACGGCCCGACGCCGAGCTGAGCTCTAGAGCCCCCGGAGGGGCGCTGTCCGAGGAGCCTGGGGAAGGAGCCGGTGGACGCCTGCCGCCGGCTCCGGGTCTCGCAGGCCCAGTTTCGCAGGCCCAGTTTCGCAGGCCCAGTCTCGCAGGCGCAGTCTCGCAGGCGCAGGACGGCCGGGATCAGAAGCTGAAGGTGATCTGCGCGTAGGTGTAGATCGAGTCCTTGCCGTCCCCTTCGTTCTTGGCGAACTCCTTCATCGCCAGGTAAGCGCCCCCGAACTCGAAGCGAGCGCCTCCGTTCAGCAGGGGCTTACGCACCCGGATCTCGGTCACGTCCGCCACGTGTCGGCCCGAGGAGCCGGTGTCATCCCGGAACCCGGTGGTCGTCCACGCGTCGGTCTTGGACTCCAGGTAGTACGGCCGCTGGGTGAGCTGGACCTGCCAGTCGTCGACGACGTTCCCTGTGAGCCGCAGGCCGGGCGAGATGATGTTCGCGCGGGTGAAGGATCGGAAGATCCCGGTGGGGCCGAACTCGAAACGGGGGACGCCGAAGAGGGAGTCGAAGCGGTTGTTCTGCCCGTCGTTCGGGTTGCTATCGCCGGTCGCGATGTCGAACAGGCCCTCGACCTTCAGGGCGGAGCTGTGGTCGAACGCGTAGCCGCCGGAGACATGCAGCATGTAGGCGCTGTGGTCGAGGTCGGTCGTGTTCGACGCCGCCTTCGTGCTGCGGGACTCGCCGAACTGGTAGGCGTACTCGATCTCCCAGAAGGGCTCTCCGGCAGCTGTGGGGCGGTACCAGCGGCTCCCGAAGGTGTGCAGCTTGCGGTCCGCCACCGCGAGGTTGAACACGTCGCCGCGGTCGAGCCCGTAGTAGTAGAGCTCGGCGTTGACGTTCTCGATGACCTCCTTGTGGGAGCCAAACAGGCCCCAGAAGTTGTTGTCCGCGAACTCCTTGTCGAATTCGATCTCGTTGTTCCTGAGGGCCTCCTGATCGCCGGCGTTGGGCAGCCGGATGGTGGGGCTGGTGAAGAAGGCCTCCACGGCTCTGCCCGTGTTGTCCTCCCAGCGCGCGTTCGCGCCGAGGAACGAGTTGATCGTGTTCCGGTAGCGGTTACGGGCCACGAACCGTCGGCTCCCCATGTCCATCGTCTGGCGGCCGAGCTTGACGCGCGTCTTGTCGCCGCCCGTGAACATGTCACTGAAGTCCGCCCTGGCGTAGGCCTGGAGCAGCTCTACGGCGTTGACCTGACCGGTGGAGAGGATCTCGTCGCTGGGGTAGCCGTACGCCCTCGAATCTTCGAGCTCGGTGGTGAGGGAGAGGAACTCGTCCTTGAGGGTCATGGCGAGGAGCGTGCGGAGGACCAGGATCTGGCCGCTCCCCTCGTCCTGAATGATCTTGAAGCGTTCGCTCAGGTTCTCGAATCGTGTCCGGAACTGACCGCTGACCTCTAGCCACGCCGGCGCTCCGACCGCGTCCTGCAGTTTCCAGGGGCCCTTCTTTGTCGGACCCGTGTCCGTGAGCTTCAGTTCTTCGTCCGGAGCGACGACGAGGCTGTCCAGGACCTCGGGAGCCACGGGGGTCTCCTGGAGGGGGGCCGGTGACGTCAGCAGAAGCGCGGTGGAGGCGAGGGGGGCCAGGAGCATGAGCAGCAGGCAGGGCGGGAGCTTATTTCTCGGAAGGATCGGGCCAGAGGGCCCATTCACGGGCGCCTATCGTTGAACCGCGTTCCCCGGAACGCAACGATGGAGGGCAGTTCGTCTCCTTGAGGGGGGAGACGCGCGGAGTAGTCGAGTTGGCGCGAAAGAAGTCAAAGAAGAAAGCAGCCCGCGGGGCTGATCGAGGCCGCTGGCGTCAGCTCGCGGCTAGTCTCGTCATGGGCGAGCCCCTGGACGACGACTCGTCAGCGCGGGTACGCGAGCTGGGCGGCCTGGCGCTGGTGGGGACCTCGATCTGGATGCTGCTGTCCATGGTGACGTTCAGCACTCCGCTGGCGGCAGCCCCCGAGGGGGCGAACCTCGGCGGCCGGCTCGGGCACTACCTCGCGAACGGCGCCTTCTGCGCCATCGGCCTCTCAGGCTACCTGCTCGCGATCCTGGGCATCTTCTGGGGCGCGATCGTGGTCGCGCGGCGGGAGATCCGGATGCCGATGCTGCGCTTCCTGGGCGTGGTGTGCTTCGTGCTGAGCACGGCCTTCGTCCTCGACCTGGGCTTCGGGCCAGACCTGGAGTCGAGGGAGGCCTTCCTGGCTGCGCAGGACGAGCTGAGCCAGGTCGGTGAGGATGAGGTGATGTCGAGCCTCTCTCCGGACCTGCCCTACGGTCCTGGAGGCTGGCTGGCGCTCGTGTCGAACGGGGGCCTCGTGGACCGCTTCGGCCAGATCGGGCTGTGGGTGGTGCTCCTCACCATGGCCATCATCTCCGCCCTGTTGGCCACCGAGATGGCCTTCTACACGGCCATCAGTGCCTTCGGGGAGTGGCTGGAGGATCGCCGCGACCGCATGGGGGAGCACACGTTCCCCGCTGTGCTGGGATGGACCAAGCGCCTCCTCGTGGGGATCTGGGACTTCCTTCGTGGCGCGGACCTCGCGCCCGGTGCGGCCAAGGGGGGCAAGAAAAGCGGCAGGAAGACCGCTGCGCGCGGGCCGCGCAAGCCGGCCTCCAGGGCCAAGAAGGACCCGCTCCCTGACCTCGAGGCCCACGATGACGTGGAGGACATCGAGGAGGAGGAAGACGAGGAGGTCGAGTACGAGTACGTCGACGAGGACGGCAACCCGGTGGATCCCGACGAGCTCGAGGAGGGTGAGTGGGAGGAAGAGGAGTGGGAAGAGGAGGTCGAGGAGGAGCCGGAGATCATCCAGCCTGCGGCCAAGAAGAGCCGCTCTCGCTCGAAGAAGAAGGCCGCTGTTGAGGTGGAGCCCGAGCCCGAGCTTAACTTCGACGAGGCGGAGGTCTCCGCGAAGGCGAAGCGCGCCGCCGCCGCCGCCGCGAAGCGCGCCTCGACGATCAGCCAGCCCATCTACGAGCCCCCGACCCCACCCCCGGGCCCCTGGGAGCTGCCCTCCTTCGAGCTCCTCGAGGCCCCCAGCGGCAGCGCCCGGGTGGACAAGGAGTTCCTCGAGACCAGCGCCGAGAACCTCGAGAACGCGCTTCGGAGCTTCCGCGTGGAAGCCGAGGTGGTGGGCGCCCAGGTCGGCCCGGCCGTGACCATGTTCGAGCTGACGGTCACCCAGGGCACGAGGATGAACAAGGTGACGGCCCTCGCCCAGGAGATCGCGGCGACGCTCCGGGCGCGCAGCGTGCGGATCATCGCGCCGATCCCGGGCAAGAACACGATCGGCGTGGAGGTCCCGAACAAGGACCGCCGGACGGTGCGAATCTCCGAGCTGGTCACCCAGGAGGCGTACGACAACGACGTCCTGGCGCTGCCGCTGTTCCTCGGGATGGACGCCGAGGGCAAGTCCGTCGTCGAGGACCTCGCGCGGGCGCCGCACATGCTGATCGCCGGCACCACGGGCTCTGGTAAGTCCGTTTGCATCAACACGATCATCGCCAGCATCATGCTCACGCGCTCGCCGCACGATGTGAAGCTGATCCTGATCGACCCGAAGATGGTCGAGCTGTCGATCTTCCAGAACATCCCGCACCTCGAGCTGCCGGTCGTCACCGACATGAAGCAGGCGACGAACGTCCTGCTCTGGGCGGTCGAGAAGATGGAGAGCCGCTACGAGCTCTTCAACAACGCCGGCGTCAAGAACATCAAGGCGTTCAACAAGCTCGGTGAGGACAAGCTCCGAGAGCGCCTCGGGGACGACTTCAACGAGGAGTACACCCCGCGTCACGTGCCCTACATCGTGTTTGTCATCGATGAGATGGCGGACCTGATGATGCAGTCCAAGAAGGAGGCGGAGCAGGCCATCGCGCGCCTCGCGCAGAAGGCGCGCGCCGTCGGCATTCACGTCATCGTCGCCACCCAGCGCCCGAGCACTGACGTCATCACGGGCCTGATCAAGGGCAACCTGCCCACGCGGATCGCCTTCCAGGTCGCGTCCAAGATCGACAGCCGCGTCATCCTCGACCAGATGGGGGCCGAGAAGCTCCTCGGCCAGGGCGACATGCTCTACACGCCGCCGCAGTCCAGCCAGCTGGTCCGCGTTCAGGGCGCCCTCGTGGAGGATCACGAGCTCCAGGCGCTGGTGGACCACGTGTGCGAGAAGGCCGCACCGAACTTCGACCAGCAGCTCGTTCAGACCGCCACCGGGACAGCGCCTCCGGGCTCTGTGAACCAGGGCGGCGAGAAGGTCGACGAGATGTTCAACGAGGCCGTCTCCGTCGTCCTCAAGTATCGCCGCGGCTCCGCCAGCCTCCTCCAGCGGGCCCTGGGGATCGGATACACCCGTGCCTCGCGGCTGATTGATCAGATGAGCGACGCCGGGATCCTCGGCCCCCACATGGGGTCCAAGGCTCGGGAGATCTTCATGACCCTCGAGGACTGGGAGGAGAACCAGGCCAACCTGGACAAGGCTTGATGAGCCAATCGATCCATGAAGGAAGACCCTCGTAAGCGCGGCGCGGCCCGGATTCCCTCGAGGGGGCCCGAGCTCCTCGGTGGCGTTCTGTTTCTCATCCGCTGCCTGCCCGCGGTCGCCCTGATCAAGGCCGTCCGGGATGGCACGGACCTGTCCTCGGCTGGGCTAGGTGGCACCGCCGCCCTCGCGGCCCGGGTGGAGACCTGGGTCGGGACGTGGCCGGGCCTCATGATCTCCGGCGCCATCGCGGTCTTCGGCGCCATGGCCGTTCTGGGCGCGCTCCGGTCTGACCTCATGCGCCGGATGGTCGGGATCGTGGTCTGTGGCCTCGGCGTCGCGGCGATCTCGAGCGCCCTGGCTGTCGGCTCGGGTGGACGGATCGGTGACGGGACCGGCGCCCGGCTGGCGGACGCCGTCGGCCCCTGGGCTGGCATCCTCGTGGGCGCTGGCATCGTCGCCGTCGCGCTCTGGCTCGCCTTCGCCGAGGCGCCCAGGGAGGGCTCGAGGACCCTCGAGGTCTCCCTCGATGGACCCGAGCTGCGGCGCGCGCGCGCCGAGCGCTCGGGGCCGGCGGTGCGGGAGATCTCCCCTCCGAGTCGCGGCGGGCAATCCAGCAGTCGGCCCGCCAGCAAGTCACCCGGTTCAGGATCAAGTGCCCCCAGGGGCGCTGGCGGGAAGGCGAAGGGCGGTGAGGCGGCAGGCGGGCCCGAGGAGTCCGTGGGCGCCGCGTCTCGCCGGCCCAAGCCGTCTCAGGCGACCGGTGGCCGCCCGGCAGCTTCCAGCGGCGTCGCGCCCGAAGCAGCTTCGGAGGCCGTCACCCCCGCGCGACCGAGAGCCGAGCAAGTTCCGGCAGCCGATCCGGCCTCACCGGCTTCCACAGGCGCCGGGATGCCGCTGCTTGACCGTGAGGCTGACCCGGTGGTGGACGGTCCCTCCCCCTCCGCGCAAGCAGGCGGCTTCTCCTTCGCTGCGATTCCAAGCTGGCTCGGGGGTCTGGTGGGCGCCGTCAGCGGTCGCCTGATGAGCAGGCGGCCCCGGGTCGCGATGCCTGCCCCGAAGAAGAGCGAGCCCAAGACCCTCGGCGACGCTCTGGTGCGAGGGGAGGCGGAGGGAGTCTCTCACGATGAGGCGGCTGCCCTCGCGCCGGACGGCAACACCCTCGCCTACATGGAGGAGGTCTGGCGCGACGCCTCGGCCAGCCTCCAGCAGGTGGAGCCGATTCCGCCCTCGCCCTACCCTGACGATCCTCGGCTCAAGGGGGAGATCCCCCAGGGAACCACGCCCCTTGGGGGCGCCGCCGCTGCTGGCCCCGCTCCCCCCGCTGCAGAGGTCGTCCCCCCGGCCCCCCCTGCTGAACTCACGACCCCGATCGGAGACGTGGCTCCCTTCGACCTCGTGGACGACGAGGAGTCGCTTGGCCTGGGTGGAGAGGGAGATCTGGCGCCTGGATCGGTGGGCGATGGCGCCGCCGCCCCCGAAGCATCGGTCACCGATCTCCCCAGCGGCGTGGCGCCGTTGGAGTCGGATGTGGACGAGCTCTCGCTCCCGAGACCCCCGGCCTCGTGGGAAGGCGGCTTCGAAGGAGACACGGTCTCCGAGGCCGATGGGACCTGGACCCGCGGCGGCACGGCTGAAGATCCCGCTGTACCGACCGCCGGTCCGGGCTCTGGTGACGAGCCGGAAGGGGGCGCCCTCGCCCATGGGGAGGAGGCTCAGGCCGCCGATTCGCCGGAGGACTCGCTCGAGGGTGAGGCCCCGGCTGACGAGATTTCAGCTGAGGAGGAGGAGCCTGAGGAGGAGCCTGAGGAAGAGCCTGAGGAAGAGCCT
>Ga0213868_10003624_pt1 | contig 14342 bp, 6 predicted proteins | sample PICome_9_FD_160087 | JGI IMG/M metagenome (GOLD analysis project Ga0213868, IMG submission 160087) | Coastal seawater microbial communities near Pivers Island, North Carolina, United States - PICO127 | ecosystem: Environmental > Aquatic > Marine > Coastal | place: USA: North Carolina | collected...
TATCTGTCGGAATACATAGTGCTTGATAATTAAATGGTTCGCCCACAGATTCCAGTATATAATTTTTGACCTTGTAACACTCCATCATTTCTGGATATGTTTGTTGTTCTATAATATCAACATTTCCCTGCTGATTTACAGCTACCATTATAAATAACCATTTCATAATTAATAATTCCTTAAAGATTCAACATATTAATTGTAACACATGAGATTCGACCTGTCAATATCTTTTATAAATAAAAGAAAATAAATAGGATATATAATGCCAACAACCATAACATCTTTTGGATCCGCTGAAAATTTTCAGACTGCTTGGATATATCATAGTGTAGAATCTACAAATCCAGACGCAGCCGCAGCAAATAGTGGTGTGCCTGCATCTTTATCTTCTATAGCCAATAATCGCGACACATGGTCTTTAGTTATAAACGGCCAATTGATCGGACAGGGATTGACTCCTGCCGCGGGAACAGTACCATATCCAACATCTCAGGGCGGAGAATATAGATTAGGAGATTTTCTCGCTGAAAAAATATATTATAAAGAAGATAGTTCTTCGACAACTAGTACTGTCGTAACGCCAGGCGCAATAGAACCATCTGCATCTAATGGTACTCTTGGACATATAGTAGGTCAACTCGGCCAAGAGACAACTGCGTGGATTGCATATAATGATTCTCCTACAGTCGGACAAACAAGCCCATATTGGAATGGAGCAGGGGCTAATGATATAGCAAGTCCGGCTACTGGAAAATATGGAGTTATTTGGGATGGTGTTGTAGTAGGACAAGATGAAACAACTTTTGGAACTGATTCAAACGGTAGACAATATTTTGTGGACGCAGGCGGAAATACTTACACCAGAATGCAAAGTATAAGAACACATCCTTCCGGATATAATATACACAATGTCCAAAGACAATTATCAGATGTTACTGAAACTATAACAGATACCACGATAACACGAACTAGTACCATATATAAATTTTACGGTGCAGCTGAGGCGCTTGCAAGTGAGATAAATAGGTTCACTGTAAATGCTTTTATTGTTTTACCATCTCACATTTTACAAAGATCGATGAGTCAAAGTGATGGGCAGTTTCTACTAGAAGGATTGGACATGTCCAATTCTAATATCAGGATTGCATCTAACAGAGCTCTGGCCGATGCAGAAATTGCAGACTTAAAAGTAAATTTTGGCATTCAGGCAATGTCAATGCCGATAATATTAGAAATAGGGACAGATAATGTGGTTATAGCACTCAATCAAGTAACAGATGTAAGTTTAGGCGCAAGCTCAGGCGACCTTGCAGCGGGACAAGTTTTGCAATATGATGGAGATAAATGGATAAACGCTCAGACAGCTGTACCATCAATAGGTCCAGAACCAAGTTCTCCTATTAATGGGCAGTTATGGTTTGATGATGCTATCTCTGGAAAATTGTATATGTGGAATATAAATACTTGGGTACAGATCTCTTAAAGGAAAAATATTAATCATGGCATTTCCAGATATTTCAACACTATCTCCGCAAGATGGTGCTATACATATTATCGGTGAAAACAAATTTGTTTTTTCTAGTGCTACAGGCAAATGGGAAAAGGCCGAATTAAATCCTACGGCAAGATTTAATCCGCCGGCAGTACCTTATAATGGTCAACTTTGGTTTGATACAGATACAACAGGCAGATTGTATATGTGGAATGAACCGGCGACCTCTTGGATACAACTTACAGGACACGAACTTGACGGCGGCGGTGGTGCCACCACTGGATATGTAGACACAGCAATTGCCAATCTAGTAGATTCTTCACCCGAAACTTTAAATACATTGAATGAGATTTCTGCTGCAATCGGCGATGATCCAAATTTTGTTTCATCTATATCAACATCGGTCACTGGAAAATTAAATATTTCTGATTTCACTACAACAGCCGACACATGGGCCAATTCAACAACCTTAGATAAAATCGGAAATGTTTCTAATACTACTGCATTAAATGATCAAGTATTAACATATTTAAATGGGTTTTGGTATGCCGCAACTGTAGAAAGCGCGGAATCTCAGGGTGCGGTTATGAGAAACAACATCAATGCACTTCCCTTTTCATTTGTTGTAAATGAAAATAATATGTTATCTAATCTAAATACGAAAGTGCCAACACAAAGTTCTGTAAAGTCATATGTCGATACAAAGTTGGCCGGCGTTGCATCATTAAATTTATCAACTTTGCCCGGAAATATGGATAATATAACAGATGGTACAACTTTTGTAAAAACTCAAAATAATTTTACACATGCAGCTAAAAACAAACTGGACACTTTGAGCGAACTGACAGCACAAGAACAGGGAGCTGTCATGGAATTTGACTTTTCTACAGCAAATATGGGATTTGTTGTAAACGATCAATTTATGAACTCAGCATCATCTACAAAAGTACCAACACAATTATCTGTCAAAACATATGTAGATCAAATAGCTATTCCTACTATCGCTGTAATAAAATCTAGTGATACTGGTTCTGCAATTATACCAGCTGGAGATACATCTCAAAGAGATTCTTCTCCTTCTACTGGGTTTTTTAGGTGGAATAATGAATTGGAAAATGCAGAAATATATGACGGCGCAGAGTGGGGATTAGTTGGCGGTGGTAACACTACTAAACAAGTCTTGTGGGAACATGGTCAAATCATCGCAGAAAATTATGTAATAGAAGATAACAACAATGCTGTTGCAGCAGGAACAATAACAATAGATACTAACTCATCAATCGAAATCCCCAGCGGTTCGACATGGGCATTGGTTTAATATTTTAGGAGACAATAGATGTCAAAGATTAAAATTCAAGGTGACGGCGGTGGAATGGGTACATTTACCATTATTTCCCCCAATACTGATTCGAGTAACACAATCACCTTGCCAGATACTTCAGGGACACTAGTAACATCGTCACAATCAATAGTTCCAACATCAGATAGTGTTTATGATTTGGGGAGTCCGACATTTAAGTGGAAAGATTTGTATTTGAGCGGTAACACTATCAATATCGGTGGACAGACAATTTCTGCAAGTGCAACTGGTATTGTATTACCTCAATTGACTATTGGTAGTGGTTCGGGTAGTGTAAATCTATCTGCCTCAGCAAGTGGAAAATTAGAACAGACTGGCACATCATCAACAGGTGCCTTGGTTCCTAGTGCAAATATTCCAACTGAGTTAAATGATCTTTCCGATGTAGACCTTTCTGTGGAACCAACAGATAATCAAACTTTAAAGTTTGCAATTACAAAAACTGGTTTACTCTCAACTGTAACTATTCCTACTCAATCATCATCTGCATCTGCAACTGGAAATGGTGTTGTTAGTTTAGTAGATAATATAGGTCCTAGACCAGAGTATACTAGTTTCACCAGCTGGAGTCAGAATAATTGGTTTCCGCCCGGCGCAGCCATTTGGGAGACAACCGGCAGCAATCCGGGCGTCTACGCCGATCCCGATCAAAATAGAACTATAGGAATTTACAGAAATCTTGCGACCACAACAAATTCTGTAAATGGAACGGGAGCCACTGTTACTGTTATAGTTTACGATTATGCTGCTGACATTGCGGCGCTTGGCCAGACCTTCACAGGCAATGACCCGATCCGCACGATAGTGGTTCGTTCAAACGAATATCTCCCCGATGAATCAGAGTGGGTCTCCCCTCCATCAAATCCCCGAGCGCATGACTCGGCCAACTGGCAACATTACAGTACTGGTAATACTGCCGGTTCTGGATATGCCACAGGAGATACAATAACAGTTTCGGGATCTTTGCTTGGCGGCGGCGCAGATATTGATCTTGACGTAATTGGTGTACTGCCATATTTAGTGCCTGGCACATATACCAAGGACAATGCCGAAGTGCTGCGCAGAAATTCTGAGGGTATATTATCGAGTTTGAACCAAAATGCTCACGGCGGAATAGTGGGAACATATAATATTACTGTTGATAATACTGGAACTCCTTCAAGTGTTGAAATAGTGTCAGGTGGGAGTAATAACATAGTCGGAGATTACTTGTATTTTGAAACTGGCAACCCGGCCTCGGTCCCAGACGGCATCCCTACCCTCGGCATCTGGCAGAGCGCCGGAGGTCTTGGTGGGTTTGGCCAAACCTCGCCCGTAGCCTTTCGTATTGCTCAAACAGATGGTGGCAACAGAACATCTGGAACATATAGTGGAGTCACAGGAACTTCTTCCAATAGTTCTAGTACAGTCGGAACATTTGATATTATAGTTGATTCTTCTGGCGATCTTACTTCAGCAACTCCTGTTACATTTGGTTTTGATAATGCAGTCGGCGATGTAATAACAATTTTAGACTCTGATCTTGGGAATGGTGGTGCTGTAGATGCTATACTAAATGTTGAAACTATAACGGAAAGTGGTGTTTTTTCACCGGTCAATGCTATTCTCGAATTTTCAGATTTTGCAGATGTTGATACTGTAACATCGCCGCCTACAAATTCTGAGGTTTTGTCGTGGGATGATACAAACAATAATTGGTCTCCATCTCCAAATGGAATGCCATATGTGGTCTCAAATGTTACTGAATTGCTAGCTCTTACAAATAGCTATACTTTGGTTGGTGGGCAAAAAGCATTAGTCACAGATACAAATAGAATTTATCAGTACACCGGATCCGCACCAAATTCGAATTGGAGACATGCTGTATCTGGTTGGTATGCTCTGGCTTCTATCACAATGTCAAATGGAAAACCCGCTGCTGTGACAGGTACAAATGCAGCATACACATTGGATGACTTAGGGGAATCAATTATTGTCACAACCACTGTTGCAGATCCAGAACAATTTCCAACCGAATGGTCGTTTGAATTTGATACTGATCCAGCACCAAATACAACAGTGACACAAGAATATCTAACTACATTAGATGGAGTGAGTAATGTTTTCACTATTACGCCGGGCATTCATCCGTGGGATAGTGCAACTTTCAATGTAACATTTAAGGCTAAAGACGATTCATTAGATACGACAGATGCTACAAGTGAATTTACATTGACAATAAATGTACCAGATTGGGAAAATAATGCAAACTGGAATTCTGCAATATCAAATTTAGATTTTAATGCAGCTGATAGTGCATCAATGAATGGTATTAGTGCATCATTTTATGGTCAAAGCGTAGATGTGGATGATAGAGGTGAAACGATAATTATTTCCGATCCGTATTATGCCGCACCTATACCGGGCACAACTGGTGTAAATGCAGTCGGCGCAATTCATATCTACAATAAAAATACTATACAGACCTCTACTATATGGACAAAAAATAGTCAAACATTAGTAGATCCTATAGATGCAGCAGGAGCTACAGGTGGTGATGGTAATCCAGTATCGGTAACTAATATCGGCGGCTTTGCTGGAAATCGTGGAACCGTAGATGATATGTCTACTGGTGACCAGATTGCACTATCTTCTGATGGTAAAACTATTGTCTCTATGTATGGAAATGGCGCAAATACCAGAGCACCGACTTTCAATTTTGATAGTGTGACTAGTACATATCTTGCCGCCGACTCTTTGTATTTAACAGATGTTCTCGATCAGTCCGGCAATCAAGACGGAATATATCTTGGTCCAAATAACACTTTAGGACAGACAGTATTGGGTACGCAACCAAAACTAGCAATTTCAAAAGACGGAAATACCTGTATATTAGGATATGGTATGGAAGGTCCAAAAGGTATGAAATTTACTTATGGCGATCCAAGAACTGATCACCCATTGATTTCGCCACATGGTTCTTTAGATTTTCCAGAATTCGGACATGATAGACACGCAACTGTAAACAATTTCGGTGAAGGTGCGTCAACTGGACAAATTGTAACTGTAGATACTTTTGTGCAATCTCCCGAAGTTGGTAATGGGCCAACTCCAACGGGACGTATTGTAGAGATTGATCAAACCCTTGATGTAAACCTTCAACCTGATGCAAACAGAACAGAGGGAATATATCATGCCATAACTGGAACATCAAGCGGTACTGGTACGATGACTACTGTTACCATTTATGTGAATTCTGATGGATCATACCGTTTTCCGCCCACCGCGAACTTCGGTGACATTGGCCATGAAGTCGGAGATACCATAACATTTCCCGACTCTATAGTGGGCAACGGTGGAGCTCCAGATATAATAGTGACTGTATTAGCAACCGATAAAAGAATTGCAGGAACTTATACCGGCGTAACTGGAACATCAAGCGGTACTGGCACGGTTGGAACATTCGATGTCGTTGTGGGTGCAAATGGCACTGTTACTTCTGTCACACCCATTACACGCGGCACTGGACATGTTGTAGGCGATGTTATAACAATTGCAGATGCAGATGTGGGTGGCGTAGGATCTGGTTATAACTCGATGGGCGGCATTGGAGATTTTACAATGAATGTTGCGACAATAGATCAAACTTCGAATAGGGTTGCAGGAACCTATACTGGCGTAACTGGAACATCTAGTGGTTCTGGTGTAGTGGGGAAATTTAATGTTACCGTCGAAACAGGTGGCAATGTTTCAAATGTAACAGTTACTAATGCGGGATATGGTCATACTGTCGGCGATATTATAACAATTACAGATGCAGATTTGGGTGGTGGTATAGCTCCAGACCTTACCGTGACTGTTGCGACAATAGAAAGTACTGATATAGTATCTTCTGGCGGAACTGTCAACGATTTTATAGATACCGATGTAATAACAGACACAAATGGTGCCAGAGCATCCCTCGATGTGGGCCAAGTTAATTATGGGGCCGCATATATCTTTGAAAAAACTGGAACAGGAACAAACACTGGTACTCCTCTATGGAATTCTACAAATTCTGAATGGGGATTGACAAAGAAAATTTCCGGTGTCAATATTGTCGATACTTTAGGTGCATCTGTTGATTTGTCGGCGGATGGCACTGTTGCGATTGCAAGTGCTCCTCGTGGAACTGTCGATATAAATTCCCTAACCACAACTGCAAATGGTGGATATGTTACAGTTTTTGATAGTACAACCACAAATGGAACATGGACTCAAGTTACAACTTTAAGACCACCGGCAAATATTATAGATAATTCTATAGTGGACACAGGTATGCATAAATATGTAAACTCTTTAGGGGCCCCAGATGTTTCAAGAACAATGGGAACATATACAAATGTAACAGGCACGTCGAGTGGTTCTGGTTCTATCGGACATTTCAACATCACTGTAGATGCTCTAGGTGGTGTTAGTGTTGAAAATACCGCATCTCTTGGTAGTGGAAATAGTATTGGTGATATTATAACAATTGCAGATGCCGATCTTGGCGGCGGAGGCGCGGCCGATTTTACAATGACTATTACGAATTTAACAGGTATAAATGCTCAAAGTAAACGCAGTAAATTTGGTGGTAGTTCTATCAGTATTTCTGGTGATGGTTATACAATCGCTGTGGGAGATTTGGGTTCTGCAAATGAAAATCCACTAGCGACCTCTGCAACACTCTCAACACATCCTTTTGTATCTGGTTGTGTACACATTTATAAAAAGATTGCTGGAACTTGGACATATATCGAAACCCTTTTAAGTCCATCAGGAACTTCTCAAGATGGATTTGGTAGTGGGGTAGATTTAAATCTAAATGGAATGGTGCTTACGGTAGGCTCAATAAACGAATCTTCACTGAAGAAAAACGTCGATGGTCCACCAAACACTATGCTTTCTAATAGTGGATCAATGTATACATTTATTTCACAAGATACTGGAAACTATTTTCTTTCCACCGGAGACAATACCACTATAGGAAATTATAAACAAGTAAAAAAAGAAAATATACTACCATTTGAAAATTCGAATACTGGTTCTCTTATGGGTAGACCAAAAATAACGGCTGATGGAAAAACTATAGTATCTGGTCACAAATCTCTGGAAACGAATAATAACTCTGGTCGAGTTGAGATATGGACAGAAGGTGAAACAAACACACTAGGAGAAATTATTGGACTCAATTCAACATACAGTTTAAATACTGACGGTACTTCGACTGTCATTGACGTGACATTCACCGATTTGCCAACCAATGAAATTTGGTGGTCATTTGCAACTTCAAATGTAAATTCAAATATTACTGGGGGAACTTGGCAACCCGTAATAGAGAAAAGACATGCAACACCATTTGATATCAGCAAATCACAAACAGATGAAATAAGCGAATTTTCGTCGGGAAACTGGACGCCGGTTGATAATAGTACAATGAATAATTTTAGTATAGCAGATGCTTTAAGGACGGCAGGGACATATTCATCTGTAACTGGAACATCTAGTGGTACTGGTACGGTTGGAACATTTGACATCACCGTTGATGCTAATGGAGATGTTACTGATGTGACAGTCGTTACTCTTGGTGTGGGGCATGTCGTAGGAGACACAATAACAATTTCTGATTCAGACTTAGGTACAGGAGGCGCAGCCGATTTTACAATGGATGTTGCAACAATTTCTAGTATTGCAGTAGTACGCAGACTCTTTGGGAATACAAATAGACCAAGGTCATTCAAAATGGAATCTCTTGATAATGTAGGTACTGCAAATCCAATCACAACAGATTTCGATTATGTTGCGTTAAATACTACAGCTGGATTTACTAATCCAACAGGCACAGGGCCAGAAAATACCTTTATAATTACTCCAAATTCAGATATTACTCTTGGTGGTAGTTTTGATTTGACAATCACAGCAACTGATGGTGTAAATACTAAAACTGCAACTACTACCCTGACATTACCAGTATAAATATGAGTGTGGGAGAAATATAAATGTCGAAACTTAAAATTATAGGAAATGGCGGTGGAATTGGAACTTTTACGATAATATCTCCAAATTCTGACACGGATGCAACAATAGAATTGCCACATTCTGGTGGTACTTTAGTGACAAATTCTCAAGATTTAATCCCAACCCAAGATGAAGTATATGATTTGGGTTCTTCATCCAAAGCTTTTAAAGATTTGCATATTAGTTCCAATACAATTTTTTTGGGAACTCAACCAATCCGAGCAACATCTACTGGCATACGTTTTCCAGAAGTATCTATTGGTAGTGGATTAAATAGAATTCGATTTAAAGCTTCGGCAACAGGAAAATTAAAACAAATATCCACCGATTCTAATGGCGTTGAATTGCCAGAAGTCGATATTCCACAAAAATTAATAGATCTCACTGACGTTTTAGATGCTAGTCCGACACAAGGACAAACTTTGATATGGAATGATACAACATCAAAATTTGAATTTAGTGTTGTGCCAGAAGTATTTTCGGATTTTACAGATGTAGATACAGTAACAACCCCGCCGACAGACACACAAGTACTGACATGGAGCGATGCAAATAATGAATGGGGTGCGGGTAATAATGGGTTTCCATTTACGGTCACAAATACAACAGAATTATTAGCTTTAACTGGAATGGCGGTCGGACAAGAAGCGTTTGTGACAGATTTAAATAGAAGTTACACATATACCGGATCTGCACCGAATGATAATTGGAGACATGCTGTATCTGGTTGGTATGCGACAGATGATATTATGACAAATCATCCACCAACGACAATTACTGGAGCTCCAGCCGTGGCATCAGTTTCCGACCTGTTTCCTCAAACTACATTCAATCTCTCAACAGACGATCCAGATGAAAAACCAGTTACATTTCTTCACGTTATCGAAAATGTATCGCCGGCTCTCCCATCATTCGTTCAAGCAGACACTTTAGTTACAATAACCAGTAATAATGGAAATATTACAATTACAAGTGATGCATCAGTCGATACTGGTCTTGGTTCAAATACTTTCGATGTAAAATTTACAGTTTTAGACGACTCATTAGACGCAGCAGAAGGTGTTGAATCTATAACAAAAATTACTCGAACAACTGAGAGCACGGTTGATTGGGAAAATAATTCAACTTGGAGTGGCGAGATAACCCAAACTTTTGTCATTCCTACAGATCCCACAACTGGTGTGTCTTGGACTAATCCACATCCTTATAACGATTTAAATAATACTTCGTCAGGAGGCAATACCAAACATTTTGGTCAATGTGTTGATATGGACACTTTTGGAAATACTATAGCTATTTCAGATCCAGCAAATAATAGGGTGCATATATATAATTATGATGGGACTGAATGGATTAAAAATCAATCTAATATTACATCAATATATCCGACAGGATATGGTGATACTAGTGCTCCGCCAATTGGTACTTATGGTGGCAGTATAGATTTAACGAGAAATTATGGAAAAAATCAAATATCATTATCAAGTGATGGAAGTACTCTTGCTGTAGCAGCAATGGATAGTACAAATGGCAGCGGGTCTCCACATGTCGAAATATGGACTCATACTGGTAATATTTGGACCTCTCAACAAAAACTCTATCCATTTAGTGATATGCCGAGTTTGCCACAGACTGCCATAGGAATGAGTGTGTCATTATCTTATAACGGCGACACTGTAGTAGTTGGATATAGATTAGCAGGACAAACGATATATCCGGGCAGTCAATTTACTACTGGTGATGCACACGAATATAGTAATGGACAAGTCTATATTTATGAAAGAAATTCTGATACAAATATTTGGAATACAGGATTTAGAGTTCAGGGCATGTATGCTGGTGGAAGTCTTGGAGCTGCGGTCGATATTTCTGGCGATGGCATGTATGTAGCTATGAGTGCTCCGAATGCAGTAAATGGACCAGATACAGGCGAAAGTCACGGTGGGGTCGCAGATGGGGGATATGTCTTAATCTATAAAAAGAACCCCGCGATTGGTTGGAACTCTCCTATAGTTGCCGACACTTGGTTGCTTGAAAAGACAATTAGACCCCCTGTTGCAGATCAAAAAGTCAACAATAGATTTGGATTTAATAGTATCTCTTTGTCATTCGATGGCCAACACCTTGCTGTTGGAGATATAGGTCAAGCATTAACCACTGTTCGAAATTCTGATGGAATAGTTTCTAGTTATAACTTTATGACCGGTACAAATCACACATTCCCCAATGGTATTGTTTACATGTATAAAAAGGTATCAGATAATTGGACATTCAATCAATATGTAGAAAATGGATCTGGTACTAAGGAAGATGGATTTGGAGATAAAGTCAGTTCAAATCATGATGGAAAATTATTATCGGTTGGAGCAATATATGAAAATACGGGATTTGGTTTTCCATATACTTTGATAGGTTCTACGACTTTCCATGATTATAGCGCAAAAAAAGTTTTTAACGATTGGTATAGATTTTCGCATGGTGGTGGTAGCCCGGGGTCAAGGCCTACTAATGTCTCACAACCAGCCAGTCCACACGAACTAGATGCGTGGAATTATACTGAGGCTACAGAAGCAATTAACTGTACTGTGAATTCAGTATCATATATTGGATTTGTCACTCCGCCGGACGGCAAGGCCACACAATATGATTTGAGAGTATCCTTCACATCTGTCGGGGCCGATAACGATGTGGTTTCGATTGTAATAGCGTTTGCTACAGATGCAAATGGCAGAGAACATACAATATCTTTGATACGGTCGGGTAATATGGGTTATCCCTCTGCATATATTTATGCAATTGTCTATAATTTTGCTATGGCAGACGAATCCACAATTTTTAATGGAAACCTTCGTATAAGCAGCGGTCAACATGGTTCGTGGAATAATCAATTTGTTCGAAACAGAATAACTAGAATTGGAGATCAATTTACTGTAACGACTTCGCAAGCTATTCCGCCTGGAAGTCATACCGGAACTGATTCTGATTTGGATTCAACTACTACATATACATTTAATTTGGCTAGTCTTTCTTTTGGTAGTCTGTTCTCTGTTGCAAATGGTGGTGCTAGATGGGGATTTTCTTGTATGAGTCAACAGGATTCTTCTTGGGTAAATGTCGATCTTCGAGATGCAATAAATCCAGATCTTATAGACGATACAGGCGCGCTGCATGTATTTGATTTAGATTCAGTCGCTCCTTCATTTACAAAAACAAATAAATTATTACCAAGTAATACCGACGATCCTACTTGGTCAGGATCTTTCCAAAGTTATAGTACTAACCATATGATGCACAACGCAAATATTTCATCAGATGGTAAAGTAATCGCGGCCGCGCATAGACATGCTAATACTTCTTCTTTGGTAGAAGTTTGGAAATCAACATAAAAGGAATTTAATAATGCCAGATTTTCCAACAACTCCTGTAGATGGAGACACGCATGTAATTGCAACTTCTACATGGAAATATTATTCATCTACTGATAGATGGGAAATTGAGGACACGAGCGGAGTACCACAATCTGTTTCTACTCTTTTAGAAACACTTACATGGACCGCCGGTGACTTTGCAGTAACATCAAATCCGATAGTATATTCTGACTACACTACGTTAATTATCACATATACTAATGTAGTGTCAAATGCAAGTGTTACTACTTTCGAAATGCGTAAACCTACTGGACATATCACTCCGCGAAATTATAACAGCGGCGAAGGTGTGTTACCTATGAATGGAACACAAACAATTACTACTTCATCTGGTTCATCAATTAGTGTTATAAATTTAAATGGAACAGAAGTGACTACTACACATTCAAATACAATAGGTAATGATTATGATCCGATTACCTTTGGGTGGACTGCTGGAGCATTCGCAGCTGGTGGATCTATAGAGATAAGAGGAATTTCTTTACAAATTACAGCCAACACTTTAACAGGTTTAAGCGATGTAAATGCCACATCGCCGACTGATGGACAAGTATTGGCGTGGGACAATACGAACAGTTATTGGAAATCAGCTAATCCATCTGGCGTTGTTGGGACGGGTGCTGGTATAGAAGTTGGTGGAAGTGTAGATCTAAAAATTATTCCTACTGTTGGCAACTTATCTCAGACGGGTCTTACAAATGCAATATCAATGCCAGATAAGTCAACAGCTATTGCTATGATTTCTGGAACATTTGGAGATATTACGTCTTGCAGTATTATTAATGCCAACTCTCCATATGACACTTACGCTACAGCATCAGGCGCAGCCTTAGCATACACAAATAATACTGGGGCAGCTCTTTTAGTAAAATTGCAGACAACCTTAGACTTCGATAACGTAGATCAATCAGGTGAAATTGGGTTAATAATTTTAGAAACTGCGATTTCATACACTCCTCCTACTTCTGCTGGAGATGTTGGTACATATGCGTTCTTAGGCAAACCAAGTGCGGGAACTTTTACTACAGGTACAACATATGCAGGCAGTGGTCTAAAGTATTCTGGATTCGTTTCTGTTAATACCTTCAACGACAATACAGCCGCCGATGTCAATGGAACGACTCCTAGTGGTACATGGCGGGCGATGGGATTTGCGGCAAACATAAGTAATCGAGTACCTTCTACATTATTTTTAAGGATATCATAAATGACGGTAGAAATAAAAAATGTAAGAAATGCACAATCTTTATCGGACGACAATTTGCATATGGATGTTGAAATAGAACATCCGACACATGGGTGGATTCCATATAGCATCACTCCGCACGATACAGATACAACTATTGATAATAATCATATTATGTCTCTTATTGGTAACAATTTTTTGTCGTATGTAGAACCTACACAAGAAGAATTAGATTTAGAAACTGCAAAAATTGTTCGTATGCAAAGAGATTTCATTCTAGTGTCTGAAGTAGATCCAATAATAACTAATATTCTTCGATGGGAAGAACTTGACACAACTGGACAAAATAAATGGCGACAATACAGACAAGAATTGTTGGATGTTCCCAATCAAGAAGGATTTCCAAACGATATTGTGTGGCCACAAAATCCAATGAGTTGAATGAATAAAATTATAAATAGTAAAAAATCACTGAAAGGGTTATTAAATGCCAGATAGTAATCTATCAACATCAATCGCAGCAGTAAAAACAAAGATTACAACAGATGCGCCAACTGCCACCGTTGATGAAATACTTTCTCTTGCAAGAGCTGCAAAATCTGTCGGATTGTCAGAAGATGCAGCTGTAGAGTCTGCAATCAATTCCAGAGTTTTGACTCTTTCTTCTGGTGCTACCACTGCAAATATGGTAAAGCTTGCGAACGTAATAAAACAAGTACGAGATGCGACATCCTCTAGTGGATTGACAGATATTTCTCAATTAACAGATACAACAAATCTTTTATCTTCTGGCGGTGGTTCCTCTGTTACTGTGTCGGATACTGCCCCGACAAGTCCTAGTGCAGGCGATATGTG
>Ga0213868_10003626_pt1 | contig 14334 bp, 7 predicted proteins | sample PICome_9_FD_160087 | JGI IMG/M metagenome (GOLD analysis project Ga0213868, IMG submission 160087) | Coastal seawater microbial communities near Pivers Island, North Carolina, United States - PICO127 | ecosystem: Environmental > Aquatic > Marine > Coastal | place: USA: North Carolina | collected...
AATAACATACAAACATTTGGATTTGCGCGAACCACGCACGTACTTTCGGTATCCATTCATCATCTGAGCTGGTAAAAGAAAAGAGAAAAAAACATCATCATACACATCTTACACTTTCTCCACTTGGACACACATCATACATCTAAAATGGTCAAAGGATACTCTGCTGCCGCCGTTGCGTTGGTGATTGCTTCTGCAACAGCTTTCGTACCAGGGGCATCTTTCATGCGCTCTTCTCTCAGCACCGCATCTAATGGAATTGAGAAATCTACTGAGCTTGTCAAGGTACGTATGATAATAAAGAAAACCGTGGGCGGGTGGATACCCAGAAGTTCAATGATCTTTCCAGAATTAAAGTGGTGTCGGTACTGAAAGATTACCAATCCGAACTACTGATGAATTCAAAAGTTATCATTGAGCCCACAAGGTCTGCATGAATCTATGTTGCTTTTTTAAAATTTATCTCACCTCGTATTTTGAATTGCAGGCCCTTCAAGTGGTCAAACTCGAAGATATTGATCTCAAGGAGGCCAGTTCCTCCAAATTCCGTGAGGTCGACCTAAGTTTGTATCGTAACATCGGAATCATGGCTCACATTGACGCCGGAAAGACTACAACGACTGAGCGTATCTTGTTCTACACTGGAAAGTCCTACAAGATCGGAGAAGTGCACGAGGGAGGAGCAACCATGGACTGGATGGAGCAAGAGAAAGAGCGTGGAATTACCATTACTTCTGCTGCAACAACCTGTGCATGGAGAGATCACAGAATTAACATTATCGACACTCCTGGTCACGTTGATTTTACTCTTGAGGTAGAGCGTTCCCTTCGTGTTCTCGATGGAGCTGTTGCTGTTTTTGATGGAGTAGCTGGAGTAGAGCCTCAATCTGAGACTGTTTGGCGTCAGGCTGATAAGTACAAGGTTCCTCGTATGTGCTTCTTGAACAAGATGGACCGTACTGGTGCCAACTTTTACTTTTGTGTACAGACCATCATTGATCTTCTAGGAGCTACTCCCGCAGTCCTTCAGCTTCCTATTGGTACTGAATCTGATTTCCTTGGTGTTGTAGACCTTATCACCATGGAGGCTGTTATTTGGAAGGGAGAAGATCTTGGTGCCTCTTTCGATAGAATCCCTCTCGATGAGTGCACTGAGCCACTTGTTGATGATGAGCTAAAGGCCAAGGCTAAGGAATGGCGCGAAAAGCTCATTGAGACTGTCGTTGAAGTTGATGAAGATGCTCTTATGGCTTATCTTGAAGGAGAGGAGCCGGATGTGGCCACCCTCAAGAAGTTGATCCGTAAGGGAACTCTTGAGCTTCAGTTCGTTCCTGTTGTAACTGGAACTGCCTTTAAGAACAAGGGAGTCCAGCCACTCCTTGACGCCATTATCGACTACATGCCTTCCCCTGTAGAGGTAGAAGCCATTCGTGGTATTGATGAAAATGACGAACCTACCAAGCGCGTTTCCTCAGACAAAGAGCCCTTTTCCGCTCTTGCATTCAAGGTTGCTAACGATCCTTTCGTTGGAACTTTAACTTTCACTCGTGTTTACTCTGGAGAGTTGGAATCTGGAAGCAATGTTTACAACTCTGTCAAGGGAAAGAATGAGCGTATCGGGCGTATGCTTCAGATGCATGCCAATGACAGAACTGAAATCAAGCATGCTGTTGCTGGAGACATTGTTGCGCTTGTAGGACTTAAGGATACCACTACTGGAGAGACTCTCTGTGACAGAGATCATAAAGTTATTCTTGAGAAAATGGAGTTCCCTGAGCCTGTTATTAAGGTAGCAGTTGAACCCAAGACAAAGGCTGATCAGCAGAAGATGGGAGAAGCTCTTATGAAACTTGCTGCAGAGGATCCCTCTTTCCGTTTCTCTCGTGACGAGGAGACTGGACAGACTGTCATTGAAGGTATGGGTGAGCTTCACCTCGAAATTATTGTTGACCGTATGAAGCGCGAGTTCAGTGTTGAATGCAATGTAGGTGCACCATCTGTATCTTATCGTGAGGCCATTACCCAGAAGGCAGAAATTGACTATACTCACAAGAAACAGTCTGGAGGATCTGGACAGTATGCTCGTGTAAAGATTGTTTTCGAGCCTAAGGAATTTTCAGACAAAGAAGGATCCATGGACTTTGAATTCGTTTCTGATATCAAGGGAGGATCTGTTCCTAAAGAGTACATTCCTGGTGTTCTCAAGGGAGTTGAATCTGTTCTCGGAAGTGGAGTTATCGCTGGATATCCTGTACTTGGAATGAAGGCAACTCTTGTAGATGGAGCTTACCACGATGTAGATTCCTCCGTTATGGCGTTCGAGATTGCAGGACGTGCTGCCACAAGAGAAGGACTTAGAAAGGCCAAGGCTCGTCTTATGGAGCCTCTCATGAAAGTTGATATTACTACCCCTGAGGAATACATGGGAGATATTCTTGGAGATATTAATTCTCGTCGTGGTTTAGTTGGAGAACTTGGAGAGCGTGGAAATGTGAAGACTATCTCTGCAACTGTTCCTCTTGCCAACATGTTCCAGTATGTATCTACTCTTCGTTCCATGTCCAAGGGACGTGCCAACTACTCCATGAAGCTTGCCGATTATGACTTCGTTCCTCCTAATATTGAGGCCGAACTCAAGGCTGGATTCACTGCTAAGGATGATGAGTAAACAAAGCGAGTGTATAGTAATTAAATTTATTAGTACTATTTGAACGAAAACCTATGTGATGCTTTTTTTACTTGAAAAAATTAGATTTGTGACGATATCACACATGGGTTGGACTGTGGACGCGGGATAATCACCCCCAATCCACACTCCACGATCGAAAAAACCTTTAGCTGTGAACTACAAGCTACATGGTAAATCACATTTTTTGGAACAGTCTTAATTTTCAAAATATGTCTAGGCGAACCAGAAGATCAGAGGGTGATGTACCCACAATTATTCTTAACAAGTTACCAAAACAATTCTCATCGCTCATACCCGAGGAGACACGCAAGGCTGTTCTTATCAAAGCAAGAGAAAAGATACGTGTACTGGATTCCAAGACCACAAGAGGAGTCGCGATATGTGCTGGTGATTCACAGGACATACGAGCAGCGGTTATATTAGAAATCCTTCTCAGGGAAGGAGTTGAGTTGAAAAATGGCTCAAGGACTCCGTCCATCAGGATTCCATTGGAACAATTAGGCAAGGTGGTTGGCAAAGGGAAAATGGATACAGAGCGTGTCAGTAATGCCGTTCGAAATTTGCTTGAGAAGACACCTGCATCCAAAAACACTTTTGCGTCTACAAAATATTCATTGCCAAGTAAGAAGAGCAGTGCTACGCATATCTCTTTGGCTGAATTAAGAGCAAAACCATTTCAGGTTGGACGTTTTAACACATTTCCAGAATCGTTTGCAGCACAGGAGACTAAAAACGCTTTACCATCAACAAAAAAGAATGACATCAAAAGCAAGAAAAGAAAGCAATCAGAACGTGAAAAGCCACAGTCAACTTCAAAGAATCATGATATTCATGTGCAACCTGTGCATTTATTTGAGCTGTGCATGAGATTGCAGTCTAAAATTTTCGATCCAAATGCTTGTCATAAAGTTTCTACGATGGTATATAAGTCATTAGTTACGAAAATGTTTGAAGAAGAAGGGAAAACTACAGTGACAAGGAAAGCTATTATGGATGATTTGCAAATGAATTCGAAACAGTTTGAAGGTGCATGTCTTTTCCTTGTGAATAAAAAACTTGACGGTGGTGTACTTTATGATGATTCTTCAAATAAGAAAAAGAGTATAGCAGTAGATAGTGATGATGAAGATGCTGTACTTACGATCGATGATGTAGCTAACGAACTGCGTCTCGAAACTGGCTCTTTTGAAAAGTTTGTGAAGGAAATTTCGGTCAAAATTGCGGACCTAATGAAAGACATGAATCGTCAATACAGTGATTCACGGAAGAATGGACGAAAACAATCCTTGAATGATGAATTAGTTGGGACAGATGATATAATTAAGAGTTTTCAAGAACCTCATGAAATTGAAGATAACGAGGAAAATATATTCGCCTCAAGAGAACCAAGAAATTGCAAACCGATGTTCATCAATTTCGATGAGTATTCACAGTGGAAACAAAATATTCTTTCACAACTAGTTATCAATAATGAAACAGTGGATGAAGCAACATCACGAGCAGCTCTTGAAATTTCCAAATCCATCCTTGGCGAGAGGAAAAGCAGTAATGAAACTACTTACGTAGTAGATAGATAAAAAATGTAATTATGATTTCATCGCTCGGTGGTGTTAACTATCTTGGCCTCTCTACTTTTTAAATTTTTCATTTGAATACGATAATCGATAATACGACCTCAGTGATCTACCTTGGATCAGAGTAGATAGATACAAGTACAAACACAAAGAAAGAAATGCCTTTATCATGAATGTGCCGAAAATTGAAAAGAAATTACAAGACGATACAATCAATTGGAATGAAGTTTTCGTGATGCTTCGACATGTTCCCAAAGAATCCATCGATAGGCTGCTCCTTGCGGTGATAAAACATGTAGACGTTCCATTGGATATCGTACTTTTGCTTGCTCGAAACTCGAAATTAAAAACCCTAAGAAAAGCGTTTGATCAAACATGTCACCAAGAATTAATGCCAATTATCATTGTTAAAAGTATTCTTAGTGAAATGATCCCTATTTCCACGGAAATGAATGAGCTTTGCTTGCGCACAGCTCTTCGGTGTAATCGTTCTGAAGTTATAGATATCCTGATTAAAATGGAAGGGGATTTTTTGTCATCAAACTTTGCTGAAGGATCTTTTCAAGAAGCTGATGACTTCGATCGTCTTATTGATATGATTCTGAAAAAAGACTTGATAGTGCTACGGAAAGACGTATTCTCTAAAAGCCATGTATTACACCAATTTGTTTTGAAAGGACGTGTCGATATCGTCGAAAGGATTGTTCAAATACTTCCTTCTTCTGTACAATTAATGGATGAGAATAAGAATATACCGCTGCATCATGCTCTTGAGCGTCAAGAATTTTCTGTGGCTTCAACTTTAGTCCAGACAGGAGCACAAATAGGATTGAAGTTTGGAGGTCTTTTGGTCAAGAACCGTAGGAATAGAACCCCACTTCTTTGTGGACTTACTAGCCATAATAAAGAACAAAGTAGCTCGAGTAAGGTACAAAGTATCATGAATATTCTTGAGTGGTTGCAGAGTATAGGAATGATGAATGATGCGATCATTGTCAATGACATAATAAGATTTACATTAGAGAATGGTTACGATGAAATAGCAAACAATCTCTACAAAGATTCAGTTGAGAACAATGTGCAAAGAATCGAACCATCTATTGTGAGTATGCTAAAAGAATTGACAAAAGAGAAGCAATTTAGCTACGATAGCGTGGCAGGATTCGTTCATACAAACAATATAAGAAATGAAAAGAATTGGATGGACCCAGTTTTTCATGGATGCGTTTCAGATGGACGAATAAAAACTGCGCATTTACTACTTATTTCTCATCCAAATCTACTTCAAAGTAAGGATGAGAAAGGCAGACTTCCAATCCATAGAGCATGCTCATCGATCTGCGAGGAGTCTTTGTCTATGATCAATCTACTGTTTGAAGGAGCACAAAGATACGATTGCATCCAAATGAAGCACTCTGGCATGTTTGAACCAGATAAGGTCGGGACTACGGCGTTTGATACTCTTTTCAATTACTTCCAGCGAAATTCTGTGGAGATCAATAACATAGTGTATAAGGTTCTGCGAAAAATGTTGGATACTGATAGATCTTTACCAGTTATACCCTACATGTTACTGCAGCCACAATCCAATTGTTTTGATGTATTATATGACCATCTGCTAAAGGATCATACCTTAAGATGGAATCCTTTAGCACAATACCACGGACATCATGCTCTTTTCTATGCAATCAGGCGATTGATTGACAAATGCGATGAAAGAGTAGGTCCATTTCTTGAGTTGTGTTATGATCGGACGAGTCGATGGCACGCATGTGTAGAAGCCAAAGACAAGGAAGGTCAGTTGCCTCTTCACTATGCTTTAAGGACGTCTACGCAATTGCCCAGCAAAATCATTTTTAATCTTGTTGCATCTAATTTGAAATCACTTGGGGAGCCTGATGGAGTAAGTGGACTCTATCCAGCACTACTAGCAGCAGTACACAGCGATCTGGGAACAATATACGAACTCTTGCGCTCTTACTCACAAATCATCTTTTTAGAATGAAATGTTTAATTGGAATGCTTGTAAAAACAAAGTAACTCTTTTTTACACTGCAGAATAAGAGGTTTGAAATATTTTTCATTGTTTGGTTACTATAATGCATCTCTTCTTGTTTAAGCTTTTCTCTTTTTGCTTTCTCGTGTGTAGTCATCCTCGACCTCGGTTCCGACTTCTACCATGGAAATGAATGCAGTTGTAGCCGCTGGTAATTCTATGGTATCTTCTTTGTACCGAGCAACTAGAGGATGGACTGCTCGAGCGGTATTAAATGACACTCGAAAAGCATTATTCTCTGCACTATTCAAGAGGCGATTAGGTGTTACACCCAAAGTTCGCGCATCAGCCCTTTCTAAACAAGAGACAAAATCTTCATTAGAACTATCATAGCCGCTAATGGTTTCAAACAGTAATGTAGAAATCGAATCATCATTTAGCTTTTGTACCACTGCAGCAACGACGCTCGTAGCGATACCAAGTGCTTGAATTGTCCAAGTTTCAGAGGGACTTCCGTTACTTGATGATTTGTCCTGAAAGGCAAAGATTGACGCTGCATTCATAGCCATAACTTCTCTCAAATTCATCAAAGATGCAATGAAAACTCGATTTGATTTCGAATCTGCTGATGTAGAATCAGTATCATTTGCATCATTATCCGAATCTTCATCAAAGTCGATACATGCATTACTTGCCGCCAATAGACTTGGAAGTATAACGTCTTTTGCAAACGTTTCGAGTAAAGCCGCTTTACCTTCTAAATCATTCTGACTTTGATTCGAAACCGAATATACACCAGACCGAACTTCATCGGCTGTCATAGAAGAAGCAAGTGACACAACTTCAGATATATCAGCTGGAATCACGATTGATATTTCAACTTCTGCTGATTTTGGTTTTGAATCTTTTAAAGGCTCTATTTTTGGTTCAGGGACTTCTAAGGGTTCTTCAATCGGTATGACGGGTATTTCTTCTTCCTCTATTTGTTCTTTGGGTTGAAAGGGGGAAGCTTCTGGCAAAATATCATCGTCGTCATCACTGTCGTCAATCACAATTACTTCCGTTGGCCGCTTTGTCTCCACTGATCTATTTGATGGATAATATGGATTGATGCCTGCATTGAGTTGCTGTTCAATTTGATATTGTCGTTGAGCATTATTAGAACGAGATATTGTAGAATGAAGAAATTGATGTCCCGCGGCAGATATTAACTGTTGTTGGCGCTGCTGTAAGAGCCGACTCTGCATGAGATGCCGAGAAAGCAGATATTGATGATGAATGGATTCATTTATGTTCAATCCTGTGACAAGTGGTGGTCTTCTCGAGCTGATTGAATGTTCAAATGAATTCGGTGCTTCTACGGCTCTATTGACGAATGCTTGTTGATAGAAATTCCCCCTTTGTTCATCGTTACCGGTATCAGCAGGAGTACGCGTTAGAGATGGCATTTGTAATTATATTTATTTATTTTGCATTCAAAAAGGATGTTTTATGTGTGAACGAATGTTGCTGATGGTATTCTCGTTATTTCGTTTACACATGACACATGCTGCTTGCTGCTTGTCGGTTGTCGGCGTTGTTACCAGTTACCAGTCCACGAGAACGCGCCGCGGGGGTGTCGAAAGTCGAAAGGCTTTTTTGTCATTTTTTCAGCAAGTTTCAGTCAGTCACACTTTCCAACAACAACGCTTTATCATGTCAAGCCGTACATGGCTACTGTGAAGAAGGACGAGCAATATAAAAGCACTGTTCAAAGTGAAGTGAGATCGATGAGCAAGGAGCAAGAACAGAAGCATCAGAAAATCGAGTTTTACAACGCAAATAAACCCTAATCTCAAGAGATAAAAGGAATGTACAATAACATACGTCGAAGGTATAAGAAAGATGAAGTGATGGGCGTTTCGATCCAGACATTAAGGTCCCAATCTCGAAAATTTCATACGATGAGGAATCGCATTCTGTTGGTCGTCATCTTCCGGATATGGCTACATGGCATGATGATGGTTCCAAGAAGAATTGTTTGTAAGAAATGCCATTGGATTGTGATTCTTTATTTCGAATCGTTACCAGAAACAAACTGCATTTAGATATAGCAACAATCGCAATCAAATGGACAGTCCGGTGTGGTACCAAAACCCTTCTTGTTGAATAAATGAGCTTTGTACACCTTGACGCCCTCTTCTCTTCTACCAGTAAAACCATCAGAATCAAAGACACCACCTAATCCATCATTCACCCATTCTCCTTTCTGTAGATTTTGTACATCTGTTCGATCGTTTGATAATTTGATATTTTTTGCATTCTTCGTCAGTGCTACAGTAGAACTGGATTTGGCATTATCTCTGAAGAATTTCATTTGATCCTCTCGTTTCTTTTCATCTTCGGCTTCTTTCTTCTTTTGCTCTATATCTTTATCTTTCTTAAGAGCAAAAAGAGCATCAATTTCGTTTAGACCATCGCTTTTTATCTTCTTTTCCTCTTTTGCGTCCTTTGTTTTATCTTTGTGTTTCTCTCCTTCGTCCCTTCTCCGTTTCTTATTTGAATGATCATTTTTATCATCTACTTCTTTCTGATTTCCGAGTTTACTCTCTGATTTTGGCATGATTGGTGTATGTGTTTGTGATTGATTCTACTTTTAGTCTATGATAGTATGGTTGGTTTCTATTTTCTATTTTCGTTGGACGCAGAGGGATGAGGGATGCACGACTACTCCTAACCCTAACCCCTATCCTTATCGGTTGCTTGGTACTTTTCACACCTCCCTTCAAACCTTCAAAATATCAAACAACATTACAACATCAACATACAATTAGACTACTACAAACAACTACAACCACACGAACAGGCATGCAGTTACCCTCCCTCTTACTTTTATTGACATTAAGTCCATTCCATTCAGATGCATTTTCTCCTCCTGTATCTTCTGTGAGCACTGGTCGAGTGAATACTAAATCGAGACATGAAACCTGTCATAGTCGCATGAAAGCCGCTTCTTCTATGGCAGGTGAATACGATGATGAAATTTCCAATACTAAAAAGAGGCTTAACAAGGATTTTTTGGGCATTTCAGCGCCTGCGTTGATCCAGCTCGCTGCTGAACCTCTCGCTGGTTTGGTGGACAGTGTTTGGCTCGGACGAATGGGTCCAGAAGTACTCGGAGGGGCCGGTGTCGCTATATCAGCGCAGTACGCAGTGTCGAAACTCTACAATGACCCACTACTTCGAACCAGTATTTCACTTGTTGCCGCTCAGGATGGAAAGGCTAGAAGTAACTCGAGTTCAATCAGTGAAGATGAAGCAAAGAAGGAGTTATCAATTGCTGTGTCCTCGGCTCTTTTACTTGCTTTTGTAGTTGGTGCTTTCCAAATGGTGATTTATGCAACATTTGCATCTGGTATCATCAAAGGAATGGGAGTAACTTCATCTTCTACCATGTGGCATAGTGCTCTGTCATACTTGAGAATGAGAGCATTTGGTACCCCTGCTGCGACTTTGTGGCTTGTCACAAATGGTATTTTTCGTGGTCTTGGAGATACAAAGACGCCTCTCTTTTATTCTTTGTTCTTTACAGCATTGAATGCTGTTTTAGATCCTCTTTTTATATTTAATTTTGGTTTTGGAGCAAGTGGTGCAGCTCTTGGAACTCTAGTCGCACAATACGCAGCATTAATACCATTGACGATGGCATTGAATAAAAAGGTAAAAATAGACGTTTGGGGTCAAATGAGAGATCTTAAGTCGACGCTAGCCACATACCTGGAAGCTGGTACTTTAGTTTTTGTTAGAACAGTGGGTAAAGTATTGGCGTATTCTGTATGTGCCAGGCAAACTGCGATTATGGGACCTGTTTCTGCAGCTGCATACAATCTAACATTCCAACTTGGATTTGCAACAACTCAAATTTGTGAATCCATAGCTGTTGCAGTACAAACACTACTGGCACGAGAAATAGCAGATGACAAATCTCGTCCTGCTATTGTTCGACAAAAAGCTGTCCGCCATCTCATTAATGGTTCTATATTTGCTGGGGGTATTGTCGCAACGTTGCTCTCCACGGTTACATTTTTGAAAAGACAGTCTGTAATGAAAGGATTGACTAATAATGTGGCTGTGCAAGATGCGGCACTTGCTATTTTCCCCGCAGTGTTGGCGACGCAGATTTTGAAGGGTTTGGCCTATCCAGTGAATGGAATCAGCATGGGAGGTTTGGATTGGAAATTCACTATGGTTTCAATGTGGATTGCGAACTTTATTTGCGTAGGCATGATCAAGTTTGGTGGAACTATGACTCTAAATAAGATTTGGTGGGCGTTAGCCGCTTTCATGGCAACTCAAGTTATTGCTGGTATCGTTCGAGTTGAGAGCAAAACTGGTGTATGGAAACTTCTAAAAGGCGAGTCCAAGTAACATTACAGTCAGTTTATCTAATGGCTAATATCGCACCATCATATTTCATGCATTGATTCTTCGAGCACAAAATTCTAAATGTCCAATTCATTACTAAGTAGTACGTTCCTAGCTCTCTCCCTCTACGAGTATGGTGGTATGAGACTCTCTAGAATTAGACCAATGCTTGTTTTTCATTTTCTGGTATTTTGCTCCCGTCAGATTACCCCAGTGCTGCACCCATTTCATCTACACTCATCGCCATCCAAAATCCATAAAATGTCAAAGAACAAATACATGGTTACTTATCTTCTATCCTAAAGATAATCGAACTTGGAAGTTGTACAGTGATTCATTAGATCTACATTTTTATGGTATATCATGCCTGGTCTGAAAAAAGAGGAAAAGAAGGAATCTAAATTAGATGTGAAATTTGGCTCATCCAAGACAAAACTCGCGGCTGATTTATTTCTTCTCAAACAAAAAGAGCAATTTGATGCCATTATCACTGCATCGTCTTCGAATTTACAAAAAATGAAAATAACAGAATATCCAAAGGTTCAAGCATTAGAAACTGCAGACAGATTGAAGAAAGAAATAATACCCGGTCATGTTCGCGGCACTCCTTTTGGTGCATGTTTACATGGACCATCAAACAAGGCATCAAAGTCCATTGACACGAACAAAATTGCGAAAGAATGGACTGATTGGAGGAATAATAATTTAAAGCCTCTGACATTTCCTATGGAGGGATTTGATCATATGTACGGAAAGAAAGAGATTGAACAAAATCAAGACTATGGAGCAGAAGCAGCTGCTATGGCGGCTCATGGCGTCGTAGACTCTGAGATTGGCGACTCTCGTGAGGCAAGTGCTCGTGAATACGGAAGCTTTCGTACTCCACTAGATGCACCTATAGGATCATTAAAAGACAAGTGGAGAGTTCTACCTCATTTTCTCCAAGTTCGTAGTCTGATGAGACAACATATTGATTCATTTGATTATTTCGTTAACACTGAAATGAAAGAGATAGTTCAGTCCCCTAGTGCTTGCGAAATTCGGAGTGAACATGATCCTAAATTTTATTTGAGATATACAGACTGCTGGGTTGGAGAGCCTAGTGTCGAGGAAGATAGTTATGCAACAACGCAAGCAACGCCATTTCAATGTCGACTTCGTGACTGCACTTATTCGGCTCCTATCTATGTCAACATTCGCTATACAAGAGGGAGACAAATCGTTGTCAAGAAAAAAGTAAGTATCATTTTTTTTCATTTAATACAATATCACAGATGTTATGATCTTTGCTCATTCGTTCGCGATGTCCTAATCAGGTGATTGTTGGTAGAATCCCAATCATGTTAAGATCATCGAAATGCTTATTGAACGGTAAAACCGAACGTGAACTGGCAGCTATGAAAGAATGTCCTCATGACCCGGGTGGATATTTTATTGTGAAAGGAGTCGAAAAAGCCATACTGATCCAGGAGCAGTTATCAAAAAATCGAGTTATCATTGAACAGGATAGTAATGGAAATCCTTGTGCGAGCATTACATCAAGTACTCGCGAGAGAAAATCAAAGGGATATATTCTAATTAAACATGGTAAGATTTTTATGAAGCACAATACTCTGGGTGAAGACATTCCAATCGCAATTATTTTGAAGGCTATGGGAGTAGAAAGTGACCTTGAGTTAGTTCAATTAATTGGTAGTGATCCAGAAATCGTTGATAGTCTAGCTCTTTCACTAGAAGAACCAGTTCGCTTGGGAATTTCAACCCAATTACAAGCACTTCGTTACATTGGAAATAAAGTTCGAGCAAAACAAATAAATTCTTCATATGGATCGTATCGGAAGCCTCTATCGCCCGAAGATGAAGCCAGAGAGATTCTTGCAAATGTTACCTTGAGTCACATTCCAGTGGTTGATTTTGATTTTCGAGCAAAATGTATTTATATTGGTCACATTGTTCGACGTGTTGTAATGGTTCATCTGGGAAAAGCACCTTTAGATGACAAGGATTATTATGGTAATAAACGCTTGGAATTGGCCGGAAGTCTTTTGTCGTTGCTTTTCGAAGATCTCTTCAAGATATTTAACAAAGATCTCAAAAGACAGGCGGATATGGTGCTTTCTAAAGCAAATCGAGCACAAGCGTTTGACGTTGTTAAATGTATTAGGCCTGATACTATTACCAATGGGATGGTCACTGCCATTTCAACTGGAAATTGGGTCTTGAAACGTTTCCGTATGGACCGTGCTGGTGTGACACAAGTTCTTTCGCGTCTTTCTTATATTTCTGCCCTGGGTATGATGACTCGAGTTAATAGTCAATTTGAAAAAACGAGAAAGGTGTCTGGTCCACGTTCATTACAACCGTCGCAATGGGGAATGCTGTGTCCTGCAGACACACCAGAGGGAGAAGCCTGTGGTCTCGTTAAAAATTTAGCCTTACTGGCTCATATTACAACGGATGATGAAGCTGGTCCCATTGAACGGCTCTGTCGTGATCTGGGAGTGGAGGATGTTAACATGTTGACGGGAAATGAAATAAATTCAACTGAGTCTTATCTAGTTTTTCTAAACGGTTTGATCCTCGGTGCTCACCCGAGACCTCGCTATTTAGTTAAAATGCTAAGAACTATGAGAAGACAAGGTCAGGCTGGAGAGTTTGTGTCATTATATCTTCATGATGGACAAAAGTCAATTCATATTTCTACAGACGGAGGAAGAGTTTGTCGTCCGCTGATAATAGTTGATGAAAAAACAGCGATTCCGCGATTAAAACAAGCCCACATTGAGGGGCTCGTGGCCGGAACAATTACCATCAAAGATTTGTTAAGACGAGGTATTGTCGAATACATTGATGTAAATGAAGAAAACAACTGTCTGATCGCTGTCACTGAGAGGGAGCTTGAGGTGGCAAGGAAGCAAGGTTTAAAGTCGAAAAAGATGGCATATACTCATCTGGAGATAGATCCACTCACATTATTAGGAGTTGTTGCAGGCTTAATCCCGAATCCTCACCATAACCAATCCCCGAGAAACACTTATCAATCTGCAATGGGCAAGCAAGCCATCGGTGCAATAGGTCTGAACGAGTATGCTCGAATGGATGGCCTTATCTATACAATGATTTATCCCATGAAACCCATGGTCAAGACTCGAACATTAGATCTTATTAACTTCGACCAGCTACCCGGAGGTCAAAATGCTTGTATTGCAGTTATGGCGTATAGTGGTTATGATATCGAAGATGCTGTAATTCTCAATAAATCATCTATTGATCGAGGTTTTGGGCGCTGCATGGTTCTAAGAAAGCATCAAACAAGTGTTCGCCGATATGCTAATGGAGCAATGGATCGAACTTGCGGTGCACCTGATGCTAGTCAATTTGCGGAAGGCCTGGATGATAAGAGATATGCCAGATATGGTGCAATCGATAAAGATGGAATTTGTATGGTTGGAGAATGTTTGAACAACGGTTCCATCATGGTGAACAAGGAGTCTCCCACAGACACCTCAAGCAATATTGGGGGTGATTTTGGTTCTCAGGGTTCAGGCCTTGCGGCTTTGTCGCAGATGGAGTATAAGTATTCTGGAATGTCCTATAAGAGCTCGGCCCCTTCCTATGTGGATAAGGTGACCATCACATCCAACGAGAACGAGCAATTTTTGATAAAAGTA
>Ga0213868_10003627_pt1 | contig 14334 bp, 10 predicted proteins | sample PICome_9_FD_160087 | JGI IMG/M metagenome (GOLD analysis project Ga0213868, IMG submission 160087) | Coastal seawater microbial communities near Pivers Island, North Carolina, United States - PICO127 | ecosystem: Environmental > Aquatic > Marine > Coastal | place: USA: North Carolina...
ATAAATTTCAGAATCGGAGGAAAGACCGTTCTGCAGCATCTGCAATACCTCCTTCATATTCTCAATGAAAAAATCGAGGGTTGGAATTTGAGGTAGATTCATCCTACGTTTGGAATCTATACCACACTTGGGAACTGCCAATGCTTTGATATCATTGATACCAATCATGAGAATGACAACCTTAGGTCTTAATTGCAGAACAGTATCAATTCGTTGACGAAGATTGTACACAAGTTCCGAATTGATACCACCATTTACAATTCTGAGATGAGAACGATGTTTGTCTGAACTTAGTAATCGTTCAAGGATTGGAATGTAGTTTGCAGAAACACTTCCATGTGTCAATGAATCACCTAGACATACCAAATAATCGGAGTTTGTGTGTTCCAATAAAGCTTGGGTGATGTTGTTGTGAGGGAGAGCATCAATTTTCATTTTGGTGCGACGGATGATGCATAACAATAGAAGTACTAGAAGTAAGATGAACATTCCAATGGAACCAAGAAACATGATGGTGGATGATGAATCGTTGGAAGCGGGTGTCGTCTTTGAAAGATCCGTTGACAATGATGAATTGGCGACATCCAGTTGAATCAAATTACGTAAATATTGCATGAGAGAATGAGTGCCAGGATCGTCAAGCATCTCAAACACACTTATAAATGATCGATCCTCGTTGTTGATATCGTTCAACCTGAGGAATCGTTTGAAACCTCGTGACACTGCACTGGTCAGCAGAGAGAATGTAGTGGGTGAGGTCATATGGATTGGAACTAACTGTAACTACTTATATCAAAGGAAACCATATAACGAGGCACATGAATGATGATGTTGTTTGTGTTTTGTGTGTTTATGTGTTTTGGAAGTACTAACCCGATCGTATCATTTTATTCGGAACAAAACGTTTCGTTTCTCGTCCACTTTTCATTGGAATATGGAGCTATTGTGAATTCTAACTTTCATAACCAAGTATTAAAAAGATGCTATAGTTCAATTTTGTATGTAGTTCGGTATCGGTATTATACACAAAAATAGAGAGTAGAAACTGAATTTGACTACTATTTCCGTTTAGGGTTACCAAAGTTGAGAACATGCTGTGCCCCTTTTATGATTTTAGCTCTGTTCTACAGTCCGTTGCGATTGCTCATAAAAAAGAATCTAGTACAATCTCAAACATAGATTCATTCGGTACGTACAATCAGCATCCACTTCTTTACTAATGCTGTACCACAAGTTTCTATTAGATGATAACATCCTCACGTGTTCTTTTAAATTTGATTGTTGAATCTCCTTGTTCTTGTTCTTCCAAACGCCTCTGACGCCATGCCGGTCCCGCATCTTGATCGTCAACCATCTGATGTTCTTGTTGGCAATTTCTTGCTCATGATCATAATGATGATGATCCTGGCGTCCTTACTTCCATCAGCCTTAGACAGAATTACTTTATTCTTACGAATCAAACAATGGTCTCGTTGCTCTTTGTACTTCTTTTTCTTGTTATTGTCACTAGTCCTCCTCGTCCATGTTACAGTATTAGTACTTCTTGCGGTCAGGAACAAGAACATGAATATGATGAAGAGGATTCTCCTCGTCTCTCACCAAGAACGGAGGACAACAGGAAGAGAAACAACATGGCAAACAATACGCAATCTCCTCCTGTAGCAGGACCAAAGTGCCCCAAAATGAACAAAATAAATTTAATGGGCTCGTCGACGACTAGCGCACGAAGACGAATTGCATCAACAAAAACATGTACAGACTCGCCTTTAACAATGGTATCGGATTCAGATGAATTCCGCCCTGATTGTAACTGGGTTCGGCGTAAACCTAGTCTACGATGCACAAGACCGGGAGTGTCTGAACATTGTCCTCAAACATGTAAAACATGTGCTACCTGCAAGGATTCACCGAACGGATTTTATCTGCCGTCTGGAGAACGTAAGACGTGCAGATTTGTGGCTATAAAGAAGCGCAAAAGGTGCAAAATGCAATTTTATAGAGATACTTGCAGATTGACTTGCGGCCTATGCAATGCCAATGACAAAAAACCAAATATAATGATAATTTTTGCAGATGATATTGGTACTGGAGATATTCCATTCTATTGGAATACTGGCACAAGCAAGGTTGATATGCCCAACATCCAAGCTTTGGCATCCAAGGGTGTAATGTTCACCGATGCACATTCTACTCCACTTTGTGCCCCGTCAAGGTACATGCTACTCTCTGGCAACTATGCTCATCGAGGTAGACTCGTGGCAGGCACTTGGTTTATTCAATCTAAACATAACCAGTTTCGTTCTCATGAAATGAGTATAGCCAAGTCCCTTCAAAACAATGGGTATCATACTGCCATGTTTGGTAAGTGGCATTTGGGTGGCAAAGTTCCACCTGATGGAATGAAATCTTATTCTGAGATACTTTCATCTAGCCAGCATAATTGGGCTGAACCTCTCATTGATGGCCCTCAGACGATTGGGTTCGATGAATCTCGTATCACAACTCAAGGAATTCAAAACGCTCCTTATTCCTTCTTCCGAAATGGATACCTTGAGACTACTGCAAAGAACATCAAATTTTGGGAGGCCGGTGAATATACCATGCCACAAGGCACATCCATGATAAATGAGAAATTTGAAGGCGAGGGTGATATTTCTTGGGACTCATCAGCGTACAACATGATCCTTGTGAACGAAACGATGGATTTTCTTGATGATCATTTAGAGAACCGTAACGATGACCCATTTTTTGCATATGTTGCTTTAGGAGCCGCTCATATTCCTCACACGTAAGTATGTTTACAAATTCCATGTCTTGAATTACTTCCTTGGCACACAGCAACTCTCTCATGATTCAGTTCAAATACTTTAAATAGCCCTCCAAATTTTTACTTAGATGGAACTCCAGTGAAAGGTACATATGCCACAAGACATATGGACATGCTACATGAGCTTGACAAAGCGGTTGGGTCTCTTGTGTCCGCAATCGAAGAAAGGAATTTGGCGGACGATACTATCATCATTTTCACCAGTGATAATGGTGGGCTTGGAGGATCTAAGTATGGTAGTATTGCTTATGGCCATAAACCAAGTGGACCCTTACAAGGATCTAAGGGACAAATTTGGGAAGGAGGACATCGTGTTCCAATGATTGTACGACACGATCACCATTTTCCTGCAAATGAAAAAAGAGATCATCTTGTTGGGTTAAATGATATCTATGCAACTTTGAGTGAGTTGGCTGGCATAACTGTGCCTTACGGCTCTGCGTATGACTCCATCAGTTTTGCTGATTACTTGTATTCTAAAGATGCTACAGCCAACTTAAGAGAATCACTTGGCACATGGCAGACATCGCAGATATCGGAGTCTGCGGCGATTCGCTTTGGGGAAATGAAGTACATTGAGTTTTACGAAGGATCAGAGTCACCCCCTCGCTTGCACGATCTTACATCAGATATAAGTGAGAACAAAAATCTTATTAAGAAAAAAAAATACCGTACGTTGAAGACGCAGATGAAACAAAAGTTGGACGAATTGAGTCGCAATGGACCTGATGCTGGCTACAACTTTCGTATTTCCACTGGAAGTGGCTTCCAAGACGAGGCTTTGAGTGCTTGCACATTTATGAAAAATGACCCGAATAATTGCAATGTCTACTGGGAAGGTTTGATTCATTGTAGAACGACATGTCATCCAGATCAATATTAACTTTCATCGAAATCGTCATTCGGCTTTTTTACTCTTCTTGTTGTTGTGTATATTTTAAACTTACAGCATCAAAACTGATGATAAATATGTCTCTATCTAGCTAGCAGCCATCAAGAATCTATTAGACTAAATCCATTTCAACTTACTTAATCCAATCATCATTGTCATGGTCATAAGTTTTTCGTCATTCGTCATCGAGGTCCGCAAGCCAAACAAATTAATAGAGAATAGAGATAGTTAGGACGACGTCGATACATCTCCTAACCCTACAAAATGAAATGTTCATCAACCACCACCAATCAATCAAAACACGATCTCGAATAAAAAATGCACACAAACAGAGAAAAAGAAATACATACCATCTTCATTAACGCCATGTCCAAACGCAAAAGATCAAGCTCCGGTTCAAATCCTTTACCAAATGGAATTATTTCCTCTTTGGAACAGACAGATCGTAAAGCAGCAAAACTACGAAAGAGCAAATTGTCTATTGAGACCCTTCCAAGAAGTCACGCTGCAAAATCACAACTTCAAATTCAAACGAATTTGATGGAATGTAGGATTCTTATGCAACGAGCCCTTACGTCTTTAAGCACATTTAACCATGATCAGAATACAATCGAAATAAATGATATTCAAGGTGCATTAGACAAACTCTCGGCCAAACTCGTCAAGGCAAGGAAACAATTGTGCTCCTCAACACTCTTTTATGATTCAGAGAATGATTCAGATTCTGACAATGATACGCCCGACCAAGATTACGAAAAACTGCGTGAGTTTTGGAAAAAAACGTTGAACAAGTACCATGCCAATCTATCTCTTCAAAATCAACAAAACAAGAATAAGTTCCAGGTCGTAGATTTATCCTTCTGGTCACAAGTTGAAGCAACTGTCAAACATTCTCAAATCATTCAAGATTCTATGCACGACGATGGACAGGAAGGGTCTTTGTTCGACGACTCGAAGTTATATCAGCATTTACTGCAAGAATATATTTCACTGTCGACCGAACGAGGCGGAACTGAGAACATTGCAAATCTTGCCGCGGAGCGGTTGAAAAGGTCTATGAAAAAGACAAGTCAAAAGAAAGATATTGATGGAAGAGCTTCTAAAGGAAGAAAGATTCGTTATGTTGTTCATGATAAGTTACAGAATTTTACATTCCCTGTAAAGAGACCAATGGCTGTCATGGGTGAAGATGTACTTTTCAAGAGTATGTTGGGCGGTGTTGTAGCAAAGAGATAAGGAATTTGTCTTACAAGCCGTGCTTTACAAGGACGAAAGATTCACTTCATATTCTATTTCTTGTAAAAAGGCATCCGCCTTTTCAATAAACAGTAATGCAGCTTTAAAACTTCGATTGACCATTGCAAAATTTAAATCATGTTCTCGTTGTTGGAAAACATCCATGGTGGCTCCTTTCCATTGTCTACCTAGTATAAATCGAAAATAATCCACAAACGCATAACGGTACTGTTTTTTGGCAATATCATCACTGTATAGATGCTGTACTTCTTGTGGTATTTCCTCTCTAAATGATTCTATGTATTTTGATACAAGTTCATCTTCCAATGGATAATCTGTTGGATCCAAAGCATGCGTTATATGCATGGCAACGTCAGACATGCCAAGGCCTACACCCGCTGAAGCAAAGTCGATGAACACTGGTAAATGAATGCAATCATTTGTGTTCGAATGATTTTCGTCATCTTGGAATAAGAAGATATTCATAGCTTTAGCATCACCATGTATTACAGTTGCAAATTGATCATTCGGAGATGGAGATAATTGAACGGAAATATGTTCTGCCATTTTATACATTCGAGTACCCAGAGATGAAATTGATTGACGATCAAAGAAGCCAGATGGAGCATGTGATTTCATGTTTGTACAAAACGTACTCCACGTGCTTTCCAAATGTTTCAATTCATTAGGATTGCGATTTTGCAAATGGAAGCTTCCACCATGTGTATTTAATCTATCTGAAATTTTGAGTAGAAGGGATGGGTGTTGATATGCAGAAGCATGAAATTTGGCCAGACCTTTCAAGCAATTGAGTATCATACGGGGTTCAAGAGGATTTTGCTGATATGCCATCTGTGGTCTAGATAAATTAAGATTTTCCATCACAATCGCCCCATATTTATTGTTTAGTACAGAATATTCTTTGTCATTATAAATGGGTTGATGATATGCTGTGGCCGTTTCTTCAGATGAAAACAAATCTTCAAGATTGTACTCGGCAAGGTGTACTTGAGGGGCTATACCCCACGAATGGCCCAATGCCGATTTCAACAATGGAAGTATTTCATTGTAGAATCTAACTTCATTTCTTGTATACGATAAGGTTCTACGTAAATCAATCCATTGCTTATGTTTGTATTTATCTGCCTGTACGTATTTCACAAATAAATGTTTGACCTTATCGGAGTTTGTTTCAATGACTAAACCCTCCGCGCTAGTCTGGATAATGTGGGTTTGTGTAGAGTAATATGTGATTGTAGGATCTACCTTTTGTAGCAGTGGAAGGAGAATCATGAAGGTGCTTTTTATTGTGAAACACGAAGCTGACAGCTGACACACTGATCACCCTCTATCAAATGAAGAAAAAAATTAGATCAGTGAGCGAAATTACACTTATTTAGCTTATCAGCTGAGCAATGAGCAGTGCGCACAATACCAATCAATATTCATCACATTTTCATGAAATCGAAGCCTTGAGCCAGGACGCAGCCTTTTATGAAGTAACGGGATATATATCACAGTTTGAGATGAGATGTGGCGAAGATGCTTTCACTTTTCAGTTCAGGAGGAGGAGTTTCATCTTTACATTGATATCACGATAATGATTTTTGTTCAACAGTCTCCTTGTTTTCCAACGAAACAAACAAATCAATTGGCCAATAAGTTGTATTAAGATAGATTTAGAGTATCAAATATGGAATTCGAACCATCTATTTTTCTTTCCAAAGAAGTATCAGTTGCACTCGGCCCATACCCGATTGGTGGAGCAGATGGATGTGCAAACGGAACCGAAACATTAGCTGTAGAAGGCTGGAATGGCGGCACATTCGAAAATGTGGTCGTGTTGGCGGTTGGATGCGCACCTGTAAATGTATTCGAGGTGACGAATGCCGAAGGAAACACCGTAGCATGAGCAGCTTGGGCCCTCGCAAATGCATCCGCATTTGCTGCAGCTGTTGACGACAAATCGTTTGTTTTGCCTTTACGACAGCAGTTCGTGCAAAAGATAAAAAAGATGATCAATATACTTGGTATAGTAGTGACAAGAATTATGATCAAAGTCATAGACACTCTTCTTCCGTCCGAAGTACATTCCGATTTTTTGGTATATGGATCGGAACCGAAACTGTAATCATCGCAAGAGCCAAAAGTTCCATCGAATTCTTCGCAGTGGCAAACCGATGGATTATCGAAGTAATCCGAGCCACGGCAGTATGTACAATCCTGTTTGACGCAATCCATGCATTTGTCCTTGTCAAATACTGTTGCCACTACTGTAGTAGAAAACAAAAGAATGAAATAATAATGGAACATGAGAAAAACAGTCTTCATTTTTCGCTGTATTCGATACGTCTACAGGTACTTATTTCAGTAATTCAATGTATATAATGTATGAGTACATCGTACATCTATGGTGCCCACAGTCCCGCATCTGGCGTCTGTCAAAAGTTCGGTGTGTGTGTGTGTTGACTCTTGAGTGTTGCCCCTTCTCACTAAAATCACACAAATTTAGCTTCAGCCTTCATCGACAGAAGACAGAAGGCAGAAGCAGCTGGCAACAACTGTACGCTTGTACAACAACTCTACAATCTACAACAAACACGGCCATCCACTTAAATTACACGTCGTTGGTTGAATCCTAATCAATCATACCATTTCGACTAACTCTTCGATCTTGCTTTTTCGAATATTGATTCATCTTGGGTACCTGTCCATAAAATCGAAATGTCAACCAGTATCATAAATTCGCCACCATCAAAGGTATCGACAGCATCCGAAAAAGTCACAACACAAAACCTAAGTCACTTTAGTAATTGTAGTAGCAGCAGTACAACAGCAGCACCTCATGAAAAAGTACCGTCGTCAACCAGCACTGACCAAAGTAATGTTAAACAAATTCAAACCAATGAACAAACATCACATGATATTCAATCCAATCATGATAATAATACCCATACCATGGGAAATTTCAACATGAATCCCATGATGGGTGTGGGTGGTTACTCCTCTTACGGAATGGGCGGCTTCGGTTACTCTCCGTACATGGGGGGTATGGGAATGGGTGGAATGGGTGGAATGCCAATCATGGGAGGGGCATTATCCAGCATAAATCAACTCTTATTCTCTTTCCAATCCGTTATTTTTTCATTAGGTCAAGCTGTGCAAATTCTCGGAATGAATACACAAGCATTACATCAACTTTATGATCAGGCTATAAGTATGATGGATCAAATTTTAAGTGTGGTGAATGAATTAAAGACTTTGGAAAGAAAAGATGAAACAATATTGACACAAGAAGAACAGAAACGTAGGAGGAGGCTCAAGGCTTTACGATGGGGCATCGTATTAAGTATATCTTACGCTGGGTATTCGATGGTGTACAAATGGCTTAAACGACGTAGGGATTTTAAAAAGAGGCGATTGATGGGCATGACTGGCACTACTGCTGGTGGTATAGACAGAGGCTCAATGTTTACACCACAGCCTTATCAAAGCTACTTCTCATCACCGTCATCATCTTATGTTGGTCAGATGCAACAACAGCAATACGGTGGGTATGGTTCTGCATATGCTTCTGGATATGGATCTGGTTACCAACCACCCATGTATAACAGTAACTACCCCAATGGGTTATATTATTAAAAAACAATGTTTATTAAATGGATTTACAAGAAAAAGAATCTAGCCATACTACCACCTGCATCGTTCCAATATTCAGGATTTTCTTCATTTCCAATATATTCGATATTAATCAATACACCTCCAACTTTTTGAAATAATTGAGACTCTCCTATCGTTTTCGTTTGAATATCGGATAAAGAACCATACTCTTTCGCCAGTCGAGTCCATCCTGGTCGTGCATCTGTATATGTGCCCCATCCTAATTCTGTGTGTGATGTTCTTGGTGTCTTTGTTGCGACCGATTGTACTGCTTGTAAAATAATCTTTCCTTCATCGCTTTGTTCAAATTCTTGCATTAATGATATCATCGTAGGACTTATAGATGGTTCTTTTAAACATTCTCGAACATAATGGCATAATCCATTAAGAGATGCCAATCCTTGTGGTTGATCACCTTCTATTCCAGCTTCTTCTAAAGCACGTTTTAAAAGGGGGAGGGTTATCATCATCCCCTTCTCTGACGGGACATGAACTCTCGTTCCAAAAATAATATTTCGCTTGACATAAATTGATGCAAGAGTCTTTGGATCTGGAAATGTCGTGGATGGAAGTTGTACGAGACGAATTTGTTTCAAGGCGTCATAGTCATGCCCTCCGATGACATGTATCTTTGTTGTACCATGTGCTGCTATTCCTTTTGAAAAAGGACGTATCTGCAGTTTTGTATGGCAATACTTGAAACTTTGTTTGGATGCATGAAACATTATCTTGGGTTTATTTGATACAGAAAGGATTGTATATCATACACATATATATCATTCACATCATGAAGGCTTGAGTCTTGAGTTTTTGTTTTTTGTGCATCTAATGGTAAAAGGATACAGGAAATAAATTCCATGACTAGATGAGTGGCTGTGGTAGCATCCAGGATTTTCTTCATCAAAATACCTTTCGTTCTTGGTAGCAATCACCATCACTTAACACTTATATCCAAATTGATTGTGTTTCTCATTATCCAATACCAACCATGAAAATAACAAGCAAATTAGAGCTACATGGTGCAGCTGCGTCATCTTCGCCACATTCCATATTATACCTACCAGATAAATCAATCATGTACACATCGAATTGTATCATCAACATTGCCAAACCAATTTTTTGCAATGGATCAAATGAACCGGAATTATACAATGTTAATCAGACTCTTAGAACCAGCACCACTTCACGTTTTGATTGGAGTCGATCGATTACTAGTTTAGCACTATTGCAAAATATCCACTCCGACGGGAATAACGAAGATAGCAATATGACCATGGTAGCTTGTTCTTTTTCAGATGGAACGTTAAGTCTTTGGAAACAATCAGGTTCATTATGGGATGAGTATGTCATCAATGGAATAGTAGATAGTATTAATATTGGACAAGAGGACGATAAGGATTGTACATCAATCACAAATGTTGAGGGAGTGGTCCTAAACACAGATCTTTCGGAGGATGGCACCAACGAGATCAAGGTCATGCTCATTACGTCATCCATCAATGGTGTTTTTTGTCATCCACTGATCCTTATACCGCATGATTTAAGATGTCAGAAAATAGTTTCTCCCATTATACTCGGAAAACATCCTACCTGTACCATCAAACTGACAAAGTTTGACAATCAGTTTCTGTTGGCCGTTGGAACAGCCTTACCAAGACACAATCGTATTCATTTCTATACACTTCCATTACATTCAAATAATTACCACAATTGGAAACATCAAGGTGCTGTGTTTGGGCATTTAGATTGGATTTCGTGTCTTGATTGGACAACTTTTCGTCAGAAGGATTGTATGCTAGCCAGTGGAAGTCAAGACGCTAGAATCCGTCTTTGGAAGTTTCATTCGGCTACCTTATGCAATGAATCCGTGGATTCAGGATCAAATACTTTCAATGACACTGATAGTGATCAAGAGGATAATGAAGATCTTATCGAAGAAGGAGAAGCACGAATGTTTCTGCAATATGAAAATGATGATGGAAAGCATGTGCAATCAGCTGTAACACTAGAGGCATTATTAATTGGTCACGAAGAACAAGTTACATCTGTAGCTTGGCGTCCTCATTCCTCCGAACTGTGTTTGATTAGTTCAAGTATGGATCGTAGCATTCTTATATGGATGGATGAAACAGATCAAGAAGCAATGGAAGCAGGAGAAGCCTCACAATGGGTCCCTATAACTCGTGTGGGAACCGCTGGTGGTATATTGGGCGGAAGTATCGGTTCGTCACTTTTAGGATTCGTAAATGTTCTTTGGTCTAACAGCGGGAAACAAATCATTGGTCATGGTTACGGAGGGGCAATACATTTCTGGAATAAACAGAATGACAATGACAACGATGAAAATCATCTCATTTCATCCTCTTCTCTTGAACGCTGGCGTGCCATCGCTGGTATCACTGGTCATTTCAGAGGTTGCAGCGATATCTCATGGGAAGTATCAGAAGGAAAGTATCTTTTAAGTGCAGGTCTTGATCAAACGTGTCGGTTGTGGTCATGCCTTCCGATAACAAAAACTAGAGTATGGAAAGAGTTAGGTAGGCCTCAAGTTCACGGGTATGATCTTAATACTGTTGCATGTATCGGTGATGGAAAAACCGAATTACTTTATAGATTTGTAAGTGGAGCTGATGAAAAGGAAGCTCGGGTTTTCGATGCTCCCAAAATGACACTTTCATTATTACATAAAATCGATGGTCAAAACAATCCCGAGGAAGCTACCAATGAACGCGTCGATAGAGCATTCATCCCATCTCTTGGTTTGAGTAATCGTCCAGAACCTTCTGGTGCTATGGAAGAAGGAGATGGATACTCAACCGTTCCTGAACTTGATGTATCTACTATTCAAGAATCTCGAAAAGATGATTCTCATTTTGACTTGAAAAACATTTTGTGCATTCTTCCCCATGAACGCGATCTAGGTGTTACGAGTCTATGGCCGGAAGTGAGAAAGTTGTATGGGCATCAAACAGAAATGATTTGTCTTGCGACTACAGCGGGTCGAGTGCATACAGGCGATGACAAGATTCTTGTTGCATCATCGTGTAAGGCTCGTGATTCTGAGAATGCTGTTATTCGCCTATGGGATGTAGAAAGGAACATGTGCGTTGATATTTTAAAAGATGGTCATAAGTCTACTGTTGTTACCATGAGTTTTTCAACCGATGGTAAATATTTAATATCATCTGGTAAGGATCGTCGGCTTTGTGTATGGAAGAAGCAAGCGAAGGATCAAGTGAAGTTTGATTTATCAGCAATTGTTGAATCTGCCCATAAGCGTATTATATGGAGCTGTGAATTCTGTTCAGTAGACTCGTCTTTACTGGCGACGGGATCGAGAGATGGTTTTGTAAAAATATGGAGAATCTCAGAAGACGATTCAGGTGTAATGGTTTCTGAAGTCTGTCGCTTTGAACCTACCTGTAAAGGGAAAAAGAAAGTCGAACCTATCACTGCATTATCATTTGCACCAAAAACATTGCATATGATGAAAGATGGCGAAATCTGCAAACATACCATTCTAGCGATTGGAATGGAGTCTGGATTGATTGAACTTTGGATCATCCCATTGGAAGGAGAGAACAGAATTCCTTGTTTAGCTCATTCCATTCCTGTACAAGATTGTCACATTGATGTTGTCAAGAAATTGGCATGGAGACCATCGAAACTTGATCAAAGGTTGACTTTAGCCAGTTGCAGTAGTGATAATGGTGTTCGTATATTCCAAGTAGACGTCATTGATTCTTAAAAATAATTAATAAAACACAAGTACTTTATAAACAAATGGTTTTTTTTTTGAATTATGACGTTTTAAACTAGAAAGAAAACCAACTCTTTTCATCAAGACCAAGCGCTTCCAAGCCTGGAATGCATGCAAATTTAATCATGGGTGGTGGTCCACACATGAGAACTTGAACACCATCCGTCTTTCCATCTCTCAGAACATATTTTTCAATCATATCTTTATCCACAAAGCCTTGACAACCTTTCCAGTTAGCAGGTGCTCGATCTAATGTGTATTGCAACTTGAATCTATCCGGAAAACTCTTCGCTAAAACTTCCAAGTCTTCCCTTACCAAAATATCATCTTCGGTTTGATTCGCAAAAAGCAAGCTGGCCGTGGTAGTAGTATCTTTCTCATCTCGAAAGATGGCATGGAGAACTTGCAACATGGGAGTAATTCCTGTACCTCCCGCAATCATTCCAAAATGCTTTGCATGTCTTTCCTCCAATGGTTTTCTTAGTAGCTGTAATGAGAATTTGCCCTGTCCTTTGTAGGTCATGTGCCCCTTGGGTCCTTTCATGTCGATCGTATCTCCAATTTGAAGGGAATCCAAATGTTGAGACATTTTACCTCCATCAGGGAATTTCGGGTGTACACCTGCCTTATAAACCTTGATCACAAAGGAGACTTGTCCAGGCGTTTCATCTCCCGTTACAGGCGTATAAGACCTCTGCACACCTTTCCCATCAGCATCTACAAATCGTAAAGAAATATGCTGTCCAATGGGCAACCCTAACTTTCTCGTAGGAGATTGCAGAGCAAAAGTAAATCGTCTCGTATCATGACTGATTTCTTCACGTTGAATCAATTTGAACGGTTGGAAGGCATCTGGGTCCATGGCTGGGTTTTCTCCTTTGGAAAGAAAAAAAGTGAGGGAGGCTAAGATGACCAGAGCTGTACAAGCAATCATAATGGCATTGGGGCCTAAGGCATCTTCCAAGAATGCAAGATTCATCGTGCAGTATTGAAACAATAAATGTACCAAAATGTGACTACTGAAACGGTATTGTTTGTGTTGGTAGGAAATATGACGATGAACGATGACGAATGACGAGATGAAAAAAAAACGAGAGGGTTCCAAGTCATCCGTGACCAGTCAGGAGGCTGGGAAAAAACCTTGTTTTTACTCTATTAGTAGTTTTAGCAAACTATCAATTTCGTGTATCTTACTTGCACGCTCTTGAATAAAACTCATGAAACGAATCGTCCAACACCCCTAATTCCTATTTATGAAACTACTGCAATCATGACAACATTTTTGACTTTATTCATGTAAACAGAAACGGTAGAGCTCTATGTTTAGATTGACGAATTCCGCATTTTTGCGTTCGTTTGTTCTTTTTAGCCTATACCTATACCAGCCCTACCCTCATCGAAATAGCAGACATTTAGCCGATTTTTTGTGTGCGAAATTTTCCACGCAATTAGTCGACGCGATCTCGACATCAGGCATTTTCAATAGAAAAGAACTTCTTACCAGTTGCAACTAAGTGAATTCTACAATTCTACCGGAAAGTCGTTTAACATTTCAGAAATCTGTGTGTGATAGTCTCCAACTCGTCGCCTCAAAGTGCCAAAAAATCCATTTTTGGCCAAAAAATCGGCTTTTGAGTCGACGAGTTGGAGACAAGCAAACTCACTCTAATCAGATTTGAAACGATTTTCCAATAGAATTGACTTAGTTGCATCTGGGTAAGAAGTTCTTTTCTATTGAAAATGCCTGATGTCGAGATCGCGTCGACTGAAGTTTTTGGAGCCAAAACGTACTACACATCATTCATTTTAAAATACAAAACAAACAGACAAATCTCATGGAATGTACAGAGAATAACTCCGAGCATGATAACACAAACGAAACCAAAGAAAATGAGGAAAGACGAGAAAAACATAATCATAATAATCATAATGATGATAATGATGATAATGATGACCATG
>Ga0213868_10003632_pt1 | contig 14328 bp, 16 predicted proteins | sample PICome_9_FD_160087 | JGI IMG/M metagenome (GOLD analysis project Ga0213868, IMG submission 160087) | Coastal seawater microbial communities near Pivers Island, North Carolina, United States - PICO127 | ecosystem: Environmental > Aquatic > Marine > Coastal | place: USA: North Carolina...
TACTGGATATACTTCACCAGATCACTCACAGTTTCATCTTTTCATTCATTCAGTTATTCTTCATTATTTTTTTATTAGTAAAAGAGGATGCCAACCTTTTCAAATTCGAATCGTGCTTGGGAAGAATCCCATCTTCGATCTGTCAGAAATAGGCTGGAGCAGGAGCAACGACAAGAAAATGAAGAAGATAACATCCTAACCACCTTGAAACATTTAGCAACCCTAGTCTTGATTCTGTTACTAACATTTGGAGAAGTTATCTCTATTGTAATTCTATATGTTATAGTTCGACCTTTTTCGCTCGCTACATATCGAAGAATGGTGTGCTCTAATTGTGCGGAATTCTTCGATGCCGTGGCACTTCTCTTGCCGAACATGGATATATATATGACAAGCGACTCGGATCATCTTTCTCCTGTCGGTGTATCTGTTTTAGTTTGCAATCACTCTATGGAAGGGGATTGGTGGGTTATGATCATGTTTGCAAGACTGCTAGGCCTTCGAGGAAGTATCAAGCCGTTTCTTCAGAAGATACCTCCCTCCAACGAGCATCATCATAATAGCATCAGCACAGATACGAATCATAAACCACCAGGATCTGTGTTCAGTGCAAGTTCGCCTAGCTCTGCTGCTCAAATGAATAGACCTTATGGTGGCCATCTGAAAAATGTACCCATTCAAGTATCCGACGAACAGGTTGTTGCTTCTTGGGAACCTTCGATTTCAACCATCTTTCTCAATAAGTTCCTAGATTTTCCACTGCTTTCTTCTGCAAACAACCAAAATTACATTCAAGACCGAAATGAGTTATTTTCACTCTTAAGGAGCTTTGCATCAGACACTTCTGTACTAGCTCCTACTCACTTCTTACTATTCCCAGAAGGAATGCTCTCAGAAGGACAAGATCGTAAATCTATGATTGCCAAATCAGTAGAATTCGCAAAGAGAGAAGGCAGACCACAGCTTAAACATTTGCTTTTACCTAGAACAACTGGGTTCAGCGCCAGTTTGGATAGTTTACGAGGGGCTTCACCTGTCATTTATGATTGTTGTATTGCCTTCAAAGGGTATGATGGACAAACATTTGTACATCAAAACATGTCTCTTCATTCACTTTTTCGAATGATTCAAAATAAAATCCCAAACGAAGTTCATATTCATATTAAAAGGTATTCTATGGAAGAAGTCATGGGAAATTCCTCATGGCTGGATCAGAAATGGGCTGAGAAGGACATGTTGCTAAATCATTTTGTCCGACAAGGATTCTTCCCTGTAGATCGCCGCGGAGGGTATAGCTATTACGCCCCGATGCATACAAAATGGTTTCATGCAGAAAATTCTATTGCTTCGTTGTGCAAGCTCATCTTGATTACATTTATATCACCTCTTATATTATTATTCACTATACCAATACTATTCGGGGTTGGTTGGTTTTGGTTACTCCGACAATTAGTGTTTGCGTTATTTCCAGAGTTTTTTGATGACGCGGGTAATATGACAACATCAGATAGTGAAAAACGTACCAAAGGATCCAATATAATCAGTAGGGATTCGAATAGTGGCACGCCCTTTTTTCCAGCAACGCCATTCGCCAGTCCAAGCAATCTTCAAGCATGGGCATTGTCATCCAGTGCGAATGATTCCGGGAAGAAAATATCCTAGGAAGAGAAGCACATCACTAATTACCCATGAACTATACAACATCGATTCACAGTGACATATTTTAAAAAAATATTCTTTTACTTAAAGTCTCCGATATTATGAGATTCAACCCACTTCATTCATCAGTTAAATTGCGTTAAATTGATAGTTTTTAAACGACAACACCAGTAGCCACCTGACCAATCATATCCACGGCAGCCATAGCCTCTGGGGCAACGCTGTTGAAAAGTCCTCCATGAAGCAGAGCGTACTGTGCAAGGTAAGTTGCGATTCCACTAAAATACCCAACTGTAGCACCAAGGGAGACTTTTTTGAAGTACCACAAAAAGTCAACCTTCTCAAGTCCCATCAACGCAACTCCAGATGCTGACCCAATAACCAAGATGGAGCCTCCCGTTCCTGCACATAGAGCAATAAGCTGCCACAATTTGTCGTCGGTACCAAAGTCGGCAAGATCATACATTCCTTGCGTTGCAGCCACCAAAGGAACATTATCAATCAAAGCGGAAGCAAGTCCAATTACAGTTGCAATGATATCTTGGCTTGGGAGATTCTCATTTAGGTAAATAGCTAATTCTTTTAGTAAACCACTCTTATCCAACACACCAATGCTCATTAAAATTCCCAAGAAGAAAAGAATACCAGATGTATCCAACTTGGCAAGGGAAGCTGGAACTTTGAGGTCATCTTCATCTTCCTCACCCATATGAATGATATCTGTGAGTGTCCACATTGCACCAAGTCCAGTAAGCATAGCAATGTAAGGGGGTAAACCAGTAAACTCCGAAAAGACAGGAACAGCTAACAATGATAGGATACCAGACCAAAACACAAGTTGTCCTCTAGGAGCCAAAGAAGATGGTTCGGGTAGGGATGAGGACTCAAGAGAACTGTCTTCTTCCACTTGATTGACAAGGAATGCTAATGATGCTACCAAACACACCGTGGAAGGTAGGAATAACTCCGTAATAGTAGGGATCGTAGAAAGTTGATTACTGATCCAAAGCATGGTGGTAGTGACATCTCCAATGGGGGTCCAAACTCCACCTGCATTGGCAGCAACCACCACCATCGCACCAAAAAGCTTGCGATCATCTTCAATAGGAACTAGCTTCCTCAAGAGAGAACACATTACAATGGTGACTGTCAAGTTATTTAAAATTGCCGACAGAAAGAACGTAAGGAATCCAATCACCCAGAAAAGAGACTTTTTGGATTTTGTCGTGATAAGATTGGTCACAACCTGTACAATAGGAAACAGAAAAGTACGTACATGTTCACCATTAGTACAATATACATCATCGTTTGCAGAACAACGCATACAAATAGCCTTTTACTTACCTTGAATCCTTGATGCGCATCTACAACTTCTACAATAGTACTTGCAGCCAATAAAAAGAAACAAATGGAAGACACCTCTGAAAGCTGCTCTCCTAACTGATCTAAGACAATGTTCGAAGCATGTCCATTCGATCCATTATAGTAATCAGCATACGTCACCCAAAGACCAGTACTCATTAACAATGCAACGGCAGCTTTATTAAACTCAAACACTTCTTCCAAGATGATGAAAACATATCCTAAAATGAAGATTCCAATCATGGCCAAATCAGCATGTTCATGCAGCCACGGACTCCCCGTCAAGAATCCACCCAATGCAACAGCAGACAAAAGACTCGTTCCGACACGAATGATATCTTTCTTTGCCGTTTCAGGGTCTTTGGCCATCTCATTTGCTTGACTTTTGATCTCTTCTCTCATTTGACTCATTGGATCCTTCAACCCAGGGAATTTCTTCTGCAAAGATTCCAAACTCAATCTTTCATCTTTTTGAATGATGGACATGACATCTTGCATATTAATAACTCCAACGACTTGACTTTCGGTGACAAGACGATTGTTTTTTACAGTATCTGCAACGACAATATGTCTGACTCCTGCTTGTTTCATAATGGATATGGCTTGACCTGCAGTGTCCATAGTGGAAAGAGATACAAGTTTCGATACTGGAGTTACAAAATCAGAAACAGGTGCAATGAGGAATGCAGCTGATTCTTCCACTGAGGACGCCTTTGCTCTTTTTTGTGAAAACTTGAATGTAACAAATGTGACAATATGAGATATATACGTTGTTAGGAATGAAACATCATGATGAATGGAGAGTGGCATCAATGTCCATACATTTGCACATGTATATATCATCAGAGACTTACTTTGATGTAATCTGATTCAGTAAAGATTCCCAACAATTCATTTTGATCATATACGAGAGCAGCATCAAGTTGACCTTCTGTAATCCCTCCCATCACATCAATCACTCTAGCATCTTTCATAGCTGTATAAAATCCAGATCCTCTCTTTGCTTTGGCTAATACACGTTCCATGGAGGAGGAGAATCCATATCCCTCGGGTGTCAAGAGACAACTTCCTTCCAATTCACTGTAAAGACGTGATGATGTTTCTTGAGTAGGATGCGTTTTACGCTGAAACGGTGTACTGCTTTGAAGCGATGGGACCGTCGAGACATATTGTTGCGATTGCGTAAGGAAGGACGAGGGTACAAACGCATTGACTTGTGAAATTAGAACAAATGAGAACGTTGTCCAATGCATCATCATGATTCCAAATTATGTAGGATATATTTTTTAAACAGGGATGAGCTCTTTTGATGTCGTAGGAAAAGGAAATGTATGAATGAATCAATCAATTTAAGTAGCCAGTCCTTCTGTCTCTCTTGTGAATTCTTTGATTATTTCCCCCCAGAAATGAAGTTTGATGATAGGTAAGTAAATACGTATCTACTCGTAAGTAACTCAACGATCAAATTCTTCTGTCCAAAGTATCTTCCTTACTGTAAATACCGTATCAGAGAAGATCTTCGGCGGACAATTTTTTCCGGGTGTTTTGTTTGGACGGTATGGCTTCCAGTGTTGGCTTGGGGGATTGTATGACGTACCCCTTTCGTACAGAGCTCAGAGGAGAGAGTACACATGCTAAGTAAATATGCGAAACTCTCGCTGAAAGATACATACGTTACATCTCGTAGTAGTACTGAGTACATATCTCTGTGCACTGTTCTACATTTGATATATCTATATTATATCTATATATCTTATATAGGTGCATTTTACATTTTACATACAACACACCCCATCATCCGTTGTTTGATTGTGTTCCCATTTTTTACAGCCAAGAGACGTTTCCCCATACTCGTACGAGAAACGATAGACTGTATCTACTAATTAGTTGATTGACATTTTGATTAACTACATCAACTCAAATATTTAAACTTCCAGAAAAGAAGAAGATCAACCACCACCACCACCACCACCATGAAGTTCCTTTTTTCCAGTCATTCAATCATTCTGGTTCTACTTACCACCGCAGCTCCGTCTTACACACAAGGCTTTGCAGTAAACCAACACCACCACCAACGCATTCAAACCACTCTGTACGCCACAAACAATTCACCCAAGTCAGACGCACAACGGGTGGTAGTCACAGGCCTGGGAGTCATATCAGGATGTGGAATCGGGCACAAGGACTTTTTCCAAAATGTCATTGACGGGAAATCATCTCTTGGTAAAGTCACACGTTTCAACGCTGAGTATTACCCCTGTCAAATCGGCTCTGAAGTACCAGATTCCATGTTTGAACCAAATGATTACTTTGTCAACTCGAAAAATGCCAAAAGCAATGATAGGTACACACATTTCGCTGTTGCCGCGGCTAGACTCGCACTCAAGGACGCGAAGGTGGGGGACACGCCCGAGACTCTACCGAATCCGGATAGGATTGGTGTCATGGTGGGTTCGGCATTTGGAGGAGCAGAGACATTTGAAAAGGAAACACTGAAGCTGGCTGCAAAACCGGAACGACCCAAGGTGTCACCCTTTACCATCCCAGCTTTGTTGGGGAATACGGCCTCTGGAGTAATTGCCATTGAATGTGGATGCAGAGGGCCCAATTATGGGATTGTGTCTGCCTGTGCAGCGGGATCACATGCCATTGGAGAAGCCATGGGGATGATTGTGGATGGTCATGCTGATATGATGCTGGCAGGAGGAACAGAGGCGACGATTACTCCCTTGGTATATGCTGGATTTTGTGCCATGAAGGCAATGAATACAGATTACAATGACAACCCGACTGCATCCTCGAGGCCATTTGATGCAAATAGAGGTGGGTTCGTCATGGGAGAGGGGGCAGGAGTTGTCTTGTTGGAGAGTTTGGAATCTGCGAAAAAGAGGGGTGCCGATATCTACTGCGAGTTAGTCGGGTATGGGGCAACATGTGATGCTCATCATATTACAACCCCAGCACCGGAAGGAAGAGGTTTGGCAGCAGCGATGGAAATGGCTTTGAAAATGAGTGGAATGGATAAAACAGATGTCAACTACGTCAATGCCCATGGAACATCTACGGCATACAATGATAAATTTGAAACCATGGCGATCAAAACTGTATTTCAAGATCATGCCACTTCGAAAAATGGAAAATTTGTCGTCTCAAGTACAAAGTGTGTCACTGGACACACACTTGGTGCAGCGGGTGGAATTGAAGCCGTCATTGTTGCAAGATCTATCAAAGATAATGTAGTTCCACCCACCATGAATTATGAAACTCCAGATCCTGAATGTGACCTTGATTACGTTCCAAATACAAAGAGAGAAATGGAAGTTCATGCTGCAATGAGTACCAACTTGGGATTTGGTGGACACAATGCTGCCATCCTTTTCAAAAAGTATGCGGAATAAGATGGATGGATGGTTGTATCGAGAGTGATCTATTGATTTACTAGTTTGCTAAATACTTAATCAGAGAAATAGAAACACATTATCTACATGATGTTTTGATTGTTATATTTGATAAAACAATTATAGTAAATGATCTTTCATGGCATCTACCAAACCATCTAAATCATCGACATGCACCCAATGATTGGCATTTTTCAATCTTACTAGATTCAAACGATTGTGTTTTCCCTGAATGTCTTCTAAAGCTGACATTATCTCCGGAGTCCAATCTTGATTCAAACCTGCAATGACCAAATGCACATGAGAAGAAGACTTCCCATTCTTTGTCGATGAAACTATATCCGATATAAGTTTCAAAAAATCTTGTTTTGGAAAATCATTCAATACCTCTTTGGCTAAATTCAAATCAAAGGTGAATTCCCAAGAAGGATGTGTTCTATTTCCCATACTGGAAGAAGAGGAAGAACCTTTTCGTAAATTAGTCGTCATCCACATTGCAATAGCAGCAGTTAGTTTCTTCTCTTCTGTTAGTATCGTAACTAATTCTTGTTTGGATTGTATGGTCAGTGGTTGTATACTATCCAGTGCATGTATGACAGATGCAACAGAAGAATTCACTGCACCTGGAACAGAATCCAATATCCAACAATGATGGGGCGGGTGAATGTTGTGAAATGGATTATTATCATCATTATCACTGAAAAGGAGAGAATGATGATAGGAAAGCGCGACTCTCCCACCAAAGGAATGACCAACACATGCTACTGGTGACATGGACGATATAAGTCCAAGATGCTGTACGGTATGTATGACATCTTGAGCACATTCTTGAATGGTAATCGGTTTGATGGTTGAAGTAGCATTTTTACGATGAGATGACGATGACGAGGAGGTTGGATGATGGGACAATCCATGACCTCTCAAATCTAGATTCAAGACACCAATACTAGGGTCTAAGGACGTGATTCTTTTAGCAGGTGCTCTTAAATTCTTCCCATTTCCCAAAAGACCATGTAAAAATACAACCGTATGATCGACGAACGATTCAGGTCGTTGTTGTTGTTGTTGTTGTTGTTGCTCGTAACCTTGTTCGGTCAGAACTTTACCTTCCACGATCCATTCATGATGAAGAATCTTGGGAATGGAGCTACATCTTCTTTGAATAATGTTTTGTTTTCTCTTATACGCAATATTTATAATGGTCGTAGCAGCATTCATAATAAAGTTAATCAGTACGTTGAGATACCACTGATACCACCCACAACGTGATGAGTGATGATGACACTGTAGATTATTGGTGTTCGCTGAAAGTTGGAAGGAGGGAAGTTGGTCACAGTCACAGTTTTAGTTCGTTACTGTCACCTAAGTAAATACTGGAAATGAAAGAAAAGGATTCGCCAATTTTTTTGACTCGTGTAAATCGATTTCGCGGTCTCTTGCTTGCTTGGTTTGCGCGGTGAGGTTTCCGTTGGTTTTATAGCGGCAGACACATTGTGCCCCTGCCCCCCATCCATTCGGATCATTTTTATTCCAGATAGCCATATTCTACACAATCCACAATTCACATCATGAAACTTGCATCAGTACTCCTCTTTTCTGCTCTCACCACTGCAGTCTCTGCCATCCACCCTCATTCCAATATTGGAACCAAGCTCTTGTCCCAAGCACGTCGTGTAGAAGACGTTGAAGGAGGAGAAGAAGAAGCACAGGAGGAAAAGGGTGAAAATGCCGATTCGGACGTTTCCTGGATGCCTAACTACTCCATTCAGTTCGACTCATGCCATAACGTGCGTAACTACAATATGAATGAATACGGTGATGTCACCTCCACCAATCTCGTCAAGTTCAAAATTGTCGCTTCGAACAAGTGTGGATCTCGTTCCAAGGGAGCTGCAGAGTACCTTGTCGATATGGGGACCTTTGTCAATGCCTACACGGAGTGGCAGATGAATGAAAGGGAGTACAAATGCGAGCAGGTTCGTGAGAGTTGTTACTGTGATGAATCAGATGATAAGGAGTCTTGTGAGGCCTCTTGCTATACTTCTGCCGGGTTGAGTTATTGTGTGGAGCAGCAGCAGGATGATAAGGTATGTTGATGTTGGAAGTGTTTTTCTTTTCTCGAGTTTGAGACGTTCGATATTCTAATGTATATTCTTTTTTCGTAGACCTTTGACTTTAATCTTCAGGAGTATCTTGAGTGTACTCCCCTGGAAAATGAAAACTACCCACAGTATGATTCTTATGGTGCTGTGATCCAGTTTTACGTGGGACCCAAGTGTGGAAAGCGTGGTGAAAAGATTAATCTTGCTGTATACACCGATGAGTACTGCTCTCAGGAATACGACGATAGTATTTTTGCCAAGATTACTGGAATGTCGCTTCCCTACCAGAGTGCAAGCATGGTTTCCGAGGCATGCATCTCGTGCAATAAAAACAGAGCCAACAATGATGGATACTATGCCAACCCTGAAGTGACTGAAATCTGTGAAGAGACTTATACCTATGCTACTAAATGCGAGACTAATCTCGCTGGTTCAATTTACTATCCCGACACAAGCGGTTGCGACTATGTCACCAATATTAGGTCGTATGAGGTTGGATACACACCCCGTAGCGGTGGCGCCATTGTCTTCTTTGCAGTACTATTTGGTCTTGCCACTGCTTTCCTTGCTTACCAAACATACAAGATGAGACAGCGTGCACCTGGAGGATCCCGTTCTATTGCTCTCAACTCTGATGCTGCCGTCGTATAAAGGTTGTCCCTTGCATATCATACATCTGGATGCTGGGTCAACATTTTATCAGTCCTCTATATTCAGAATCATGTGACACAAAACAACTAATTCTATGTTTTAAAAAGAAATAAAACTCTTAAAAAGGTTATAACATGGCTCTTTTAGGTAGCGTACCATAAATGGGAAGATGAACAGAATTTTCAATGTCTATCAAAGGCAAAAAGTGATAGGCCGAACCTCCATCTACACTCAAGATAGTTCCAGTGACATAACTTGCACCCTCCGATAGTAACCATACTACGGCAGAACTGACTTCTTCTGCCGTTCCAAGCCGCTTGGCTGGTTGACTTGGTACAATCCTAGACAGAAACTCATCACCCATATCTCCATAATTTGCAAAGCCTGAATCCGTCCAGATAATACCAGGCCGAACGCAGTTGATCCTAACATCACTCTCTATCCATTCACTGCAGAGTGTAGCAGTCATGTTTTCAATACCCGCTCTTGCTGCTCCTGAATGAACCATACCTGGCATACCATTTCTGTTCCCCAGGGTAATGTTGACAATAGAACCACCATGATCACGCATATATTGAGTGTATGCTTCGCGACAACATAGAAATGTTCCAATTAAATTAGTATGTACAACTGCTCCGAAACCTTTTCCACTCAAATCTTCACCATTGCATACGAACTGCCCCCCGGCATTGTTAACCAACATGTCCAATCTGTTATATTTTTCCAGAATGAAGCCAATCAAACTCGACACATCCTCTTCCTTCCGAATGCTACATGATGGACCAGCAACCACGGTTCCGTGGTTGGTGTAGTGGTCAAGATTCATATTGATTTCTTCGGCTGTATTTTGACATTTTATCTCATCTCGACTGGCAATAATGACAGTTGCACCAAGTATTGCCAGCTCGAATGCTATGGCTCTTCCTATCCCAGTTCCACCCCCCGTTACCAGCGCAACTTTATCTTTGAATAGTCCTTGTCGATAGATGCTTTTCCATGGTTGTTTTTCGTCCAACATTTTGCACATACAGTTATGTTTGTGTATTACGTATGTTTATTACAATTTTATATGTGAGAGAAAAATGAGGCAGGTTAGGGGTTACGAAACGGTTCTTGCTTTTCATCAGCTTTTTTAGCCGGATACAAATCCGTTCAGCGAGCCTCCCTGGTTCATCAAGCCCCATCTTTACGGTAGAGGTTCCAAGTTCCCATCGAAAGATAGTAGAAAGTGGAGCACTATATCTTTTCTGTATTCACAATAAGAAGTTAAAACCATGTCTGATGTGCCACCCACCCGTATGAACCAGCAGGTCTTTAAAGGAAAGAAGAAGGCTGCGGAAAGTGGACACAAACTGTTGAAAAAGAAAGCTGATGCACTGAAGGTAGGTTCTGTGAAAGATTTTCGTTCGCCTAAAATTCTTATCTTCACCTCAAGTAGGATATAATTCATTCAATCATCGTTTTTGTCTTTCTTTCGTACAATAGGTTAAGTTTCGAGATTATGCTAAAATGATTGCAGAGACAAAAGGAAGCATGTCATCAGATGCAACCACTGCTTTCTTCTCTCTAACTCAAGCAGAATACGCTGCTGGAAACTTTAAGCAAAAGGTTGCCGAAGGACAACTTACCGCACGCATCCGTGTAGGTGCTGGTATTGATAATATTGCAGGAGTAAAATTACCCGTTTTCACTGTGTATGAAACAGGAGGAGTTGCTGATAATCAATCCCTGGGATTGGTAGGAGGTGGAAAGAAGATTGTGGCAGTTAGGGATAAGTTCACTGTTTTCTTGAATCAGTTGATCAGGCTTGCTAGTTTGCAGACTAGTTTTGTTACTCTTGATGAGGCCATGAAAGTCACGAATAGACGTGTCAATGCCTTGGAAAATGTAACCATTCCCAAGATTGAAGCGGTTCTTGATTACATTGAACGTGAGCTTGACGAGTTAGAACGAGAAGACTTCACCCGCCTCAAACTTGTGCAGAGTAAAAAAGAAACCGAAGAGAAGGAGAATCGTGCTTTAGCAGAAGCTCAAAAGAAACTTGACAAACTTAATCTGAATTCTGAAAACGATATCACGGCTAATTTTGATGCGGTGGATGATGAGGACGTTGTATTTTAAAAAATAAAAATTGGCTTCCCTATTGCTACGAATGTAGAACTGATTCTAAATAATAAACTTTAATTGCATGTATTTCTCATTTCTGATGCGATTTTTCACCAATTGTTGAGACCTGTGATTGTACCATCCGCGGCTTCACTCTTACGACGATCCTCATAGAATTTCAGTGCCTTCTTACGTTCCTTCACATTTTTTCCAACATTGGATAGTGCTTGGGCTTGTGCAAAGAATTCATTCACCACATCTTGACTTTCTTCTGCTGCATCAACCAGTGCGTCAGAAAAGTATCTTTCACCAATCCCAGCTTTGTCCCCTCCGATTTCAATTTTAGGAATGCCGTTGGCTCGACGCCATTCATTAGAGTCTCGCAACGAATAAGAGCAACCGCAATATTCTTGTTTGTAAAACTTTTCATTGGCAGAAATTTCATACTTTCTTAATGTCATTTCATCTGACTGCCAATCATGTTTCCAATACTTCAACCCATGATACTTTTCAGCCGCTCTAAATCCAGAATCATCCACTTGTTTCGCATCTTTCCATCGACTTGTACTATTGGTAGTACATATCGCATCGAACTGATGTTCACTTGCATAAAACGCTGTCCTTTCCATGCGCATATCAAAACATTCTGTACATCTGTGCCCGCGTTCAGGATCATATTCCATACCTTTCATTCTTTCATACCAGTTTTCAGCGTCATAATCACAATCTATAAATTTGACACCAATCCTTTTGCAATATTCCTTGTTTTCATTTTTTCTGATTTCATATTCCTTCTTAGGGTGGATGTTAGGGTTGTAAAAGAAGACAACAACCTCTTCTATGTCATCATTTGATACCATTTCTTCAATCATAGCACCGGAGCATGGAGCACAACAACTATGTAAAAGAACTCTCTTTACACCGGGGGGTGGTACGGCTTGATTGATTTTCCCTTTAGATTTCAGTTTTTCTTGAATGCGTTCTGATGCCTTGATTACCCATTCAGGTGCATTAGATGGAAGAACAGCTCCCTCATTGTAAAATAATGTTCCTGACATTTATATATTTATACAAAACTAAAACTTCTACCTTTTGTGTTTTTTGGATGTGAGAGATGATTCTAACTACTTACTAACTACTAACTGAAAATTAGTAATCCCTGTTTTATGTTTAGGAGAAGCTAAAACGACTAAGTACCTACAACGGTCGGTTGAAAATGTTTCGTTTTTTTCAGTCATACCACGCGATGGCACAAAAAGTCATTTGCACTTACAAAACGGGAACATGTCGGAAGAAAGAAAGGTTGCTCTTATTACTGGTATCACTGGACAAGATGGTTCATATTTAACTGAACTTCTACTCGAGAAAGGATATATCGTAAGTTTTTGAGTGTTTGTTCACGAGTGCCATTCTGAAGGGCAGCTGGTAGCTGGTCATCTTTCTCCCACATCTGCCATTCCGATATATGTGCCTTCTTCTTGCTTTGTGGAGGTGTTTCACATCTATATCATATAAGTGATGTTTGCATAAAACCTTGCTTTTCCTAGAAGCTGTCTACGATAGAAACCAAATCTGCTCGGCGGTGCATGAATTCTGTATTCTTTAAAAAGATTTATATTCAATCCACCATCTCCAACCCACTCGAATACTCTACTAACATTTTACATTGTCTTCTTCAAACTGAAAACAGGTTCATGGTATTATTCGTCGCTCGTCCTCCTTCAACACCGGACGTATTGATCATATTTACAAGGATCGACACGACACCGCTGTAAAGCTCTTCCTTCACTACGGTGACCTTTGTGATGCTACAAATCTTATCACCATCATCGCTAATGTCCGTCCCACTGAAATTTATAACTTGGGAGCCATGTCCCACGTTAAGGTTTCATTTGATATGCCGGAATACACTGCTGACGCTGATGGAGTTGGTGTTCTTCGTATGTTGGACGCCATCCGTGCCTGTGGACTCGAGAAAGAAGTCAAGTTTTATCAAGCCTCCACATCCGAGTTGTATGGAAAAGTACGTGAAGTTCCACAATCGGAGACAACTCCCTTCTATCCCCGTTCTCCTTATGCCGTTGCCAAGCAATATGCATATTGGATCTTGGTCAACTACCGTGAGGCATACGGAATGAAATTGTTCAATGGTATTCTTTTCAATCACGAATCTCCAAGACGTGGACGCACCTTTGTCACTCGTAAGATTTCAACTGCCGTTGCACGCATTGATGCAGGATTGCAAAGCACCCTTTACCTTGGAAACTTGGATTCCAAGAGAGATTGGGGTCATGCAAGGGATTACGTGGAGGGAATGTGGATGATGCTTCAGCAGGAGGAACCCGATGATTTTGTTCTTGCGACGGGTGAGACGCATACTGTAAGGGAGTTCGTGGAGAAAGCTTTTGGTCATGTTGGAATCACAATCAAATGGACTGGACCCTTTGGAACCGTTGATGAGATTGGAGTCGATGCGGCAGATGAAAGTCGTGTGCTTGTCCGGGTTGATCCACGATACTTTAGACCTACTGAGGTTGATCTTCTTCTTGGCGACCCTACGAAGGCAAAGAATAAGTTTGGCTGGACTGCAAAGACTAGCTTTGACGATTTGGTCAAAGAGATGGTTCTCGAAGATGTAAAGATGGTAAAAGGAACAATGACTGACCCCGAGGCCCACCGCCCTTAATTACAAAGAATATGCTTATTATTGCGCATTCTTGTTTATTTATAAGATATAAGAAAAGACAGAGTTTTGTTGAAAAGCTATATTGACTTCGTCGAACTAGATATCACAGTAGATCTTCAGTCGAATCGATTGATTGAATGATTAATTCATTCTGTACAAACGGTAAGGTTAACCCCTCGTCCATCTGCAACCTGCAAAATACAGTGGACTACTGCAAAATGTTACCACCGGTGGTAACAACGCGCAGGGCTAGGCTTGGTCGGGAGGTGGTAACAAGTCGGCGTGCAAGTACTAACTCTACTAGTAGGTGGTAACAACGCGCAGGGGTAGGCTAACCCCGTCGAGGGTGGTAACAAGTAACAAC
>Ga0213868_10003633_pt1 | contig 14326 bp, 8 predicted proteins | sample PICome_9_FD_160087 | JGI IMG/M metagenome (GOLD analysis project Ga0213868, IMG submission 160087) | Coastal seawater microbial communities near Pivers Island, North Carolina, United States - PICO127 | ecosystem: Environmental > Aquatic > Marine > Coastal | place: USA: North Carolina | collected...
TGAAAATGATCAAGCGTATCCAGGATCGGGCCCAGCATGGTGGTCCGAATCTTTCGATGACTCAAGATGGCAGTCGGGTAAGCTACCAATGGGATATTCGCTTGGTAGTATTGCCACCGATCTGGGGTCAGGGCTGAGAAGTATTTCACCATCATTCTACGTGCGGAAGGATTTTGAAGCATCGACTTCAGAGGCGGCATCGTCGGCTCCCATGGTTCTAAGAATTAACTACAACGATGGTTTTATTGCGTGGATCAACGGGGTGGAGGTAGCTCGAGGAAATATGGGGGCGGCAAAGGCTCACATTTACCATGACCAGTTATCTCATCGGGGGAGCACGTTGGGTACGAATAGTGAATCGATTACTTTGCCGATCGCTTCAGAATTATTAATCCGAGGTAAAAATGTTATCGCGGTTCAGGTTAACAATTACACGCTGACGAGTAATATGCGTCTTGAGATGTCGCTCCGGATCGATGAACCCTCTGGGGCTGATCCTCAGCTTTTTTCTTCGGGTGGTGCTGTGACTTATCTTCCTGGGTTGCGTGAACCTAGCTCAGGCTTGGTTGACCCTGTCACTTCCCCGGATGATCCTTCGGATTGGATCGAGCTTTATAATAATGGGGAGGAGTCAGTGGACCTCGGGGGGTGGAGTCTAAGTGATGAATTGCTGGAGCCACTTAAGTGGAGTTTTCCGGTAGGGACGACAATCCCAGCGGGAGAGTATTTAGTCGTTTTGGCGGATGATCCGGATACTCCGATCGTGGGAGGAGATTTTCTGCACACGAATTTTAAGTTGGCCTCAGGAGGCGAGTATTTGGGCCTTTATGATAGTGAGGGAAATCCAGTTTCTGAGATTTTGCCCAAGTATCCAAAACAGTTTCCAAATTATAGTTTCGGTCTTACAGGAGATGGGCAATGGCGATATTTTCAGACTCCTAGTCCGGGACAGTCAAATTTTGGAGATGAGTTTGTTGGGAAAGCTGATGCTCCTAATTTTAGTCAAAAGGGTGGTTTTTATGATAGCGCGCTTGCGGTGACGCTTAGCTCGATGACGCCAGGGGCGACAATCCGCTACACCACTGATGGGAGTGAGCCGACGCTTGAGAATGGGAGTGACTATACCCTGCCGCTTTCGCTCAGTCCGATCAATTCACGACGTGGACACGTCATTCGAGCTCGTTCATTTCGCGATGGTTTCATCGCTTCAAATATCAAAACTAATACCTTCTTGATTAATCAAGATCCACGAGTCCGGACTGGTCCGGCTTTAGTTTATGCAGGTGATCCTGAGCGTGCTCTTTATGATCCATTCGGGGTGTTGGCGATTAATGGGGGATCATATCCTAATAGGCAATGGCGACCCTCTGGTAAGACTGATTATAATAATGTCATAAATCGCGGGCGTGCCTATGAGCGCCCGATTCATGCTGAATATTATTTTCAAGATGGGACTGCAGGTTTCCGATCAGACGTAGGGCTGAGAATTGCCGCTAGTTCGTATTCTCGCCCTAGGATGCAGTTGACCCAGACATCAGCTTCACCTTGGCCTGATTCAGCGGTTCAGAAGCCTTCGTTCAACCTATACTTCCGCGATGACTATGGGAACCCGTCAGTAAGTCTTCCTTTGAACGGTCCAGCGCGGACCTTTAGTGGATATGAAAGATTTCGGATTCGGGCAGGAAAAAATGATATTCGTAATCCCTTCATTATCGATGAGTTGTTTCGTCGTCTTAGCTCAGATATGGGGAATGGTGCGAGTCTTGGCGTTATCAATAGCCTGTACGTGAATGGTAGTCTTAAAGGATATTACAATATGGTAGAGCGTCTCCGTGAACCATTTTTCAGGTCATTGCACAGTGCTAATGACGGTGCCCAATGGGACGTTCTTCAGTATGAGGGAAATGATAATATTGCGGAAGGTGATAAGACGGCTTGGGACGACATGATTAGTCGTTTAAATGCAGCCATAACTACCCAGAACTGGGAAAAGGTGCTTGAGGTGGCGGACGTCGAAAATATGGCGAATTACTACCTTCTTAATATTTACGGAGCCACATGGGATTGGCCCCATAATAATTGGGTCGCTGCCAAAGAGCGATCATCTGAGGGCCGGTATCGGCTTTATGTTTGGGATGCCGAAGGCGCTATGAATAATGCCGGGAATCGTCCGGTTTCTCAGGAGATGATTCGTAATTATATCGTGGGCACTTCCACAGGTCAGAATGGTCAGACTGGGACGCGAGGGGAACTGCGTGATCTATGGCGGGGTCTTAATCGATGGGAGGAATTTCGATTATTGTTTGCTGACCAGATTCAGAAACACCTTTTTAATGGTGGGATTTTGGATGATAGGGATCAGTCGAATTCTCATATCCGAAAACGCTTTGACGGGTTGAAAGGTGAATTTGAGAGCTTACTTCGCTTGATCGAAAATCAGGCTGTTGACACGGGTAAAGTTCTTCGGTGGATCAATCCTTCGATCGGTCGGCGTCGATACCTTTTTGGTCCAGTGCGTCAAGATTTCCGCGATAATAATCTATGGCCTGAAATTGCGCCACCTACCTTTAGTCAGTTTGGAGGAACAGTGTCCGAAGGATATCCGCTGCTTATTACTAATGACGATACTAAGCTCTACTATACCACTGATGGATCGGATCCGAGGATGCTAGGTGGGACTCCCAATCCGAATGCAATCTCGCAAACTGGGGGTCTACAGGAAGAGGTGTTGATTGAGGAAGGATCGATTTGGAAACACAACGCCACAAATGGAAATTTGGGAACAGAGTGGCGCTTGTTAAACTACGATGATAGTGAATGGCAAAGTGGTCCGGCTCCTCTCGGATATGGCGGAATTTCAAGTGGTGGCGTGACGATTAAAATTGAAACTGAGGTGAATAGTGCGCGTCCACGGCAACCGACCAGCTACTTCCGTAAAGCTTTTGAAATTGATGATCCTGCGGCATACCTTTCTCTTTCGGCGAACCTTCTAGTTGACGGGGGAATCGTGATTTTTGTGAACGGTATAGAGGCCTTTCGTGGATCTAATTTGCCCACTCAAACGGATTATTCGACCGTCCCGACGTCTGATACGGATGATGGGAATGAGGCTGATTATCGAGCCTATCCGATTGACCCAAATCTTCTAGTGAGCGGCTCAAATATAATCGTGATCGAACTCCATAATTCCCCAGGCAATAGTGACATGGCCTTGGATATCGGGTTGAGCGGTGAACGCGCTGCCAATGGGAATCTGCCATTTTTCGTGAATGAGCCAATTACGGTGAAGGCTCGTAGTTTTGAAAATGGTAAATGGAGCGCGGTCACTTCATCTCGCTTTACAGTCGATTCGGTGCCAGCGACCTCTCAGAATTTAGCAGTTTCTGAGATGCTCTATAATCCGGTTGGAGCAAATCAGGTCGAGGCTAATGCTGGTTTTGATGATGGTGATTTTTTTGAGTTCATTCGCTTGGTGAATTTCTCACAGGAAAATATTGATCTGAGTTCGGTCCGCCTCACTGATGGTATTATTTTTGATTTTTCTGAGTCACTTATTCGTGTTCTTGGCCCGGGAGAGAAACTTCTTCTGGTTAAGAGCATCGACGCCTTCCGTATCCGTTTCGGAACTGATTTTGATGGACTGATTGCCGGTGAATATTCGGGCCAGCTTTCGAATGGTGGAGAACAGCTGAGGATAATTGGGCAGGAGGATTCTGTCATTCATGAGTTTTCCTATAATAATTCTTCGCCGTGGCCTGATCTTTCTAATCTCGATGGATATTCCATTCAGATCATTGATCGAGGGGGCGATCATGGTGAACCAGCTAACTGGAAGATTTCGGGTTCTCAAGGTGGCTCTCCCGGTGGGCGGCTGGATTTTTCTTCATGGCAGGCCGCTGTCTTTTCGGGGGCAGATTTGCTGAATCCTACAATTTCTAGTGAGAATTCCGACCCTGACGGTGATGGTTGGAGTAATTTCTTTGAGTTTGCCTTAGGTTCACTTCCTTTTGATTCAGCGAGCTCGCCTGGGAAGCTAGCCAGTGAAATCAGGGAGATCGATGGTGAGAGCTACCTCACCGTGACTATTACTCGCGCCCCCGGAGAGAGAGCGGCTAGGGTGGCCGCACAAGTGAGTGGCGATCTTTCTAGTTGGACCGATGAAGGGATCTTAGTGCTTCCCGAGTTAATTTCTGAAGACGGCTCAGTGACTTCTACCTATCGTCACCCGCTATCGATTGGGAAGGGCGATGCTTACCTCCGACTCAAGGCGATTTCGGAGTAGGTGTTATCGATCCAGTGAGATCGCTTCGGCGTAAGCGAGTTCACCAGTTCTGCCATTATAATATTGAAAAATTATTTGTGGGTGGGGGTAGGCGACCAAGCGTTTATTTCCCAGTTTTTGAGGCATATTAAAGACATTGTTCACTTGGACGACACAGAAGTAGGGGTAAAGCCGCTGGAGTCTTTCGAGGTCGGGAAGGATGTAAGAGCTCCAGCGGATGTCGCATTTGCGCGGACCCCAGTCGAAGATGCCAGTAGCGGGCCGATTCATTTCGTCATTCTTGGGGACGTGATTCACACTATTGTGCGGGCCACAACAGAACTCCCATACATTGTCAGTAATTTTGATAGCGAAGCTATTGTGGAGGTCTCCGGTCATAACAAAAACTTTTTTCCCGAGCTTGTCCCACTCGTTAATCAATTGTTCGCGTTCATCCAGAAAGCCGGTCCACGCTTCTTCTTTGTTTTTAGCGGCTTCAAAACCACCCGCGCCACTGTGAGGAATCATAAAGGGGACAGTGGAGGTGAGGAAAAAGAAATCAGCATCACTTTCCTTCATCGATTTGAGTAGCCACTCGCGTTGTGTCTTTCCAAGCATGGAGACTCCTTCCTTACCGCGATTTGCTACGTCGTGCATGTCTCTTGAGCCCCGGGTGTCGAGGAGAAAGAATTCGCAATTGGCGACGCGAAATTTCCCAAAGGAACTTCGTCCGATTGAGTAAGTAACTTCATCGCTTACCTTTGCTGGCATGTGGAGCTCCAGGGTGTGGGCGTCGATGACTTTGGTTATTTGGTAAACATAGGAATTCTTATGCCCATCGTCGTTGTCAAACTTTAGGTTGTTGACACCAGCTTCGGGAGTGCCCCAGTGAACGTGAAGCGTCCCCATCCTATCAATTGGGAGTTTCGTAAAATCGGTGGAAGAATCGACGAGGAGCTTGCTGCCCGCGGTCATTTTTCCACGGGCAGCGTGGACCCTGCGGGAATGTTCTACGGGGTTGGCCCAGCCAAGGTAGTCGAACCAAGCCCGGGTTCCGATATCGCGAAATACGGTTCGGCGGTGACGTTTGCCAATTTCGGCTGAGCCCCAAATATCGTTTACGAGCTCGTGATCATCGAAGGTGAAATAGCTGGGAACGTTACGATGCCACTGAGCTAGTTCATTTCCCCGACTGAGGTAGAGTTTGTAGTTTTCCCAGACCCCGACGATTGAGGGCATAGTTTTCACGGTTGGTGGCAGGGTATCTTGTCCTTGAATGAGGCGCCACGCTTCGGATGGGTATGTGCGGAGCTCCTCGTAAAGCCAGTCACCATTCATAATGTGGAAGTGAGTTTTATCAGCCCAGTCTTGATTGAGGTTTTCGTAGACTGGTGAGCGGTGGCCGATTCCGTGAAGCGGGTTTTGGTTTGCACAGGATCCGACTTCAAATCGGAAGTTGAAGAGGCCTTTTGGATTATGTTTGGGGTTTCGGCTTTCTTCCGCCGAGGGCAAGGTTAAGAAAGTCCCAGGAAGGCCGTGAGGATTGTCTTTTACGAAAATCTGGTAGTGGTAGCGGGTATCTCCTTTGAGACCTATCAAATTAGCAACGCCAGTGTTGTCTCGATCGATCTCGGTTTTTGCGGGAAGGCTAGAATGAGCCAATTGAGACGGCTCCGTTCCAAATTTCACAATAAACTCGCCGGGTTCAGAAGTCCGGCCCCAAACGGCGACTGAGCTACTGGTTGGTTTCCCCAGCATCGGGCCGTGGGTGAGCCTGATGGGGTCTCGATAGGCTTGAGCTTGCAGAAATAGAGTGATGGTAAGAAGTGAAACGAGTTTCAACATATCGATAGGGTGACAGATTAAGGACAGAATGCACCGAGATTTCGATGTCGACATAATCTTGCCCGTTGCACGGGAGACGGGTAGTTTTGCGATATGGCATTCACGGTGGCCAAAGCATTTGACCTTATTTCGGTGGCTCACGAGCGTGGACGACTTGCGCATGCTTTTTTGGTGACAGGCGCTAAGGGCGGCGGGAAGGAAGATTTGGCCGCAAAGATGGCGCACCTTCTCAATGGTAAGCAGGATGAGGGAGATGATCTTTGGGGAGATCCTGTTGAGGTTGAGGCTCCTCTACTTGCTGAACAAGAAGGAGAATATATCCGCGTGGTCCGTCCTCGGTCCAAGTCCCGAAAGATTGCGGTGGATGATATTCGTGCTCTTGAAAAGATGATGAACCAATCATCCCCTGAGGGGACATGGAAGATTGGGGTGATTGTAGAGGCCGATAGGATGGGCGACTCAGCAGCCAATGCTTTTTTAAAGACCTTAGAAGAACCTCCTCGCGAAAGTATTCTACTTCTACTCTCAAGCGAACCCGAGAAGTTACTAGCCACTATTTGGTCGCGTTGTGTTCATATTGCATTGGCGGCGACACCGGGGGCCGAAAGGCCGGAGCAGGTAGAGCGGATCTTGCCACTTCTGGAAAGTGTTACCCGGGACGGGATTGGTGAATTAGAAACAGGGTTAGCCGTCAAAGCAGGGCTCGAAAATCTGCTCCGCGACCGCAAGGTTGAAATCGAAAGGGGATATGCCGCCTTGTTGAAGGAAGACAAGGTGAAGTATCAAAAGATTGTTGATTCGAAGTGGATAGACGATCGGGAAAAAATGTATTTAGCGCAAGCTTCTGCAGATTACTTGGGAGAGCGGGCTCTGATGATTGAGACTATTCATGCTTGGGTTGGTGATTTACTCCGTTTGAAGGCCGGTGGCGAAGGTCTGGAGTTTCCTGAGCATGAAGAGGTGATGAAAAAAGCGGTGGAGGATGAAGATTTAGACGTGCTTTTGCGACGGGTTGCGGCCATGGAAGAGCTGCGACGCTTATTGGAAACAAATGTCGTGGAAGCGCTCGCACTTGAGGTTTCCTTGATGAATACCTTTGGAAAGATTACCGCATGAAAAGAGATAAGTCATTTGTCGACCATATCCGCGTTCACTGTCGTGCCGGGAATGGTGGACACGGAGCGGTAAGTTTTCGTAAAGAAAAATTTGTCCCCCGAGGAGGCCCCGATGGTGGTGATGGTGGGAATGGTGGCAAAGTGAAGTTGATAGTCGATGGGAACACCGACAATCTTCGTAATTTCCATTACGACCCGAAGCTGTATGCAGAAGATGGAGCCCATGGGCAAAGTTGGAAGCGGCATGGACGAGACGGGAAAACTAAGATTGGGCGGGTTCCTCCAGGAACGGTTATTTATCGTAGCCCAGCCTTTGATGTTCAGGAAGCGGTCGAGATGGAGCGGAGCGAGGAAGGGGTTGATCTTGTTCCGGTATGCGATTTGACTGAGGAAGGGCAGGAGTTTGTTTTGCTGGAACCGGGGAAGGGCGGACGAGGAAACTTTCATTTTCGGAGCGCTACGAATCAGGTCCCACAGGAGCGAGAGCTTGGAACTGAAGGAGATCAGGGAGTCTTTTACTTCGAACTTCGGAGAATCGCAGATGTTGGTTTGGTTGGATTTCCAAATGCTGGAAAATCGACTCTCCTGGGAAAGATTTCAGCGAAACAGCCTAAGGTTGCATCGTATCCATTCACGACATTAACTCCCCAAATCGGTGTCGTGACTCTTGATGGTCAGAAGCGGTGTACAGTTGCTGATATTCCAGGGTTGATTGAGGGGGCCCATGACAATCGTGGACTTGGTCATGAATTTTTGCGCCACATTACTCGCTGTCGGGTGTTGCTTTTTGTGGTCGATATTCCGGGAAGCGAGCTCCGTGATCCGATTGAGGATATCCAAACCTTGCGAACCGAGATCAAACTGTATGACGAAGATCTAGCAAAATTTCCATGGATGGTTGTTGCCAACAAGATGGATCTTGAGGGTGCCGAAGAGAACCTTGCGATCTTTAAGAATCGGTTTCCTAAGATTCCAATCGTTCCGATTTCAGCAATGGAAGGCGAGGGGCTAGATGAGCTGAAGGTAGAGATGTCTCGGATTCTCGATTCGAGTGATGAGTGATCTGCTTTTCGTTTATGGAGCCCTGCGGAAAGGAGCTTCGAACGACTGGCGGATGGAGGATGCCCGCTGTTTGGGATCGGTCGAAGTGCCAGGAACGCTGGTAAAGATTGATTGGTATCCGGGGCTTGTTTTAAAAGGGGACACCCGAGTGAAGGGTGAGGTTTACGAAGTTGGGGCGGATTTACTCAAGAAACTCGATAAATTTGAGGGGATGGGTTCTCAAAATGAGGTGGAAGATGAGTATCACCGAATCCGAACTGACGTTTTGTTAAACCAGAGGCCTACAAAAGTTTGGATTTATGAATGGTTGAAAGGAATCGAAGATTACGAGGTCGTCCATTCAGGAGATTGGCTGTCGGCTATGGAATCTGATTCTTAACCCATAAAAGCTAGTTAGCCGAACTTTGATAGGTGTTTCACGGAGTCAAAATATTAAGCTTCTTTCGCTTCATCGAGACGAGGGTGTTCGTTGAGAAGATCTTTCCGGTTGAGCCCTTTGCCTCGGTTCATTTTATCCATTTCACGTAGCGTGGCTTCCATCCCGTGAACGGCGGCGAGGACGTCAAGAGTATGGCCGGTTTCGGAAATCGTGTGCATATTACGAATTGGGAACCCGATAGAGGTGGCAGCACTGTCAACTCCAGCAAGGGAAGCAGCCATTGCGTCGGTCCCTGTGTCGCGACCAGCGAAGTCAATCTGATAGGGGATGTTTGCTTTTCGGCAGGCCTTTTCAATAATGCTGTTGATATAGGCACTAGTGATGGAGCCGTTGGTGAGGCTGAATCCTTTTCCCATACTGAGATTGTTCATTCGCTTTGCCGAAAGGCCGGGCGCCGCGTCATAGTCGTGATTGACGTCGGCTCCGATAAGGATATCTGGCTTCATTTCCCCGGCAATGGCAGCGGCTCCCATGCGTCCGATTTCTTCGTGCGTGGCGATGGTGTGAAGAACTCGAATGTTTTTGAGAGGTTTTTTGGCAAGAAGCTTTGCAAGCTCTGCAACCATGAAGCAGCCGAGTCCGTTGTCTAGGTAAGCACCGTAAAAAGTATCCTCGGTGAAGCCCTTGCGGATAGGGCGATTCAAAATGATGGGGTCGCCAGGACGGATTCCGAGAGCTTCGACGCGCTCCTTACATTTTTCGCCATGCAGTTGGAGTTCGAGAAAAAGCATGTCTCCCTTAATTCCCTTGTCTCCAGTTCGTTGAGCGGGTTCGGAGAAGTGGATGGCGCCTAGAGCCTCGATTGTGCCTCCTTCGATGACGCGATATTGGCCAGGTTTCTTTGGCTTTTGAGAGAAAAGTTTTACTTCGTGGCCAATGAGCGTGCAGGGGAGAAACGAGTCACTGTTCACCCATATTTTTCCGTCGCTGCCGATGCTGCGGACCTGAAGGCGGATCTTGTCGGCGTGCCCGATAAACATGACTGATGGTTTTTCATCATCGCCTGGGTGAGTATCTAGAACGATACCAGCATTTCCTTTGAATTGTTGGACTGCCCAGGACTTCGGTTTGATTTTATCGAAGGTCGGTTTTATTACGCCATAGCTCATTGCTCCCTCAAGTCCAATGGGACTGGGAGCGGCAAGAATTTCACGCATAAAGTCAAATTGCTTTTTAGGCATTGGCTTAGCCCATGGTGCTGTTCTTTGGGAGGCGGCTTTGTTTTTTAAAGTCATGGGTTGATACATAGGGCTGATTGAATGGAAGGGCAAAATCTTATCTGTGGATTTTGATGACTACTCTTACGGTCATTAACTAATCGATGGAGATCAATTGAATCCCTAGAATTCGAGGGTTAAGCGTCAAAAAATTAAATCCAATTCCCAAGCTTTGATGCCAAAAAAATCCGGCCTCATCCCTTGGGATAGGCCGGATCTGAGATAAGATTAAGATTACTTGCTTCCAAGGTAGTCGGAAACACCCTGATGGTCTGCGGTCATTGCTTCCTCACCTTTTTGCCAATCCATGGGGCAAACCTCGCCGTGTTCTTCAAAGTGCTGTAAAGCATCAATGGTCCGAAGGCATTCCGCGATAGAACGACCAAGGGGCATATCGTTGACGACTTGGTGGCGAACTTTCCCGTCCAGATCTATGAGGAAAAGTCCGCGGTAGGCTACGAGTTCACCTTCGACGGCAATATTACCTTCTTCATCGATCATTTCTTCGCCTGCAAGGACATCGTAAGCTTCGGATATCGTCTTGTTGATATCAGCAACAAGTGGGTAGGTGACTCCCTGAATGCCACCCTTATTCTTGGGGGTATTGAGCCAGGCCCAGTGGGAGAATTCGGAATCAGTTGAGCAGCCAACAACCGCAACGTTCCGGGTCTCGAATTCAGCGATCTCTTCCTGAAAGCGGTGGAGCTCGGTAGGGCAGACGAAAGTGAAATCCTTTGGGTAGAAGAATAAGACGACATACTTTTCACCTAGATATTGTTCCAAAGAGAAGGAATCGATGATGTTATCACCTTGCACGGCTTTCGCTGTGAAGGTCGGGGCTTTTTTTCCAATCAAGACAGACATGGTAGTGGGTTGGATCTTTTGATCCGTGGATTGGACTTAGGACGTGAAATGGGTTCCGTCAAGCCACGGACTTGATGAATTTAGTGACTCGCGGGTTTTTCAGTCTCCGAGTTGTTGGAAAAAGGGCGGTTAAAGTTCCTCTTCCTCTCCTTCGGCCCCTTCTGGAACAGGAGGTAAGAGGTCTTCCCGCTCGAGAAGAAGTGGAATGGAGAGGTCGTCGAGAAGATCATTGGAGGTTCGGTTTATGACTCCTACCAGTGGAATAATGCGGTCAAGTTCGGCAATCGTGCAATGAACCATCGATGAAATGATATCTGCATCGTAGACTTCTTTGTCAAAAAGATTGGTGATGCGAAAGACGACAAGATTCCGATCGAAATCGTATTCGAAGTTACCGAGAGTCAATTGCTTGTTAGCCCTCATGATAAGCTCTAGTGCTAGTGGCATCCGATCCTCATCGAATGTCATGGGGGATTCGGCAACAACGGCGAGGGAATTCAGGTTTGGGAAGGCCTGGGCGTGGAGATGAATATGAGTGTGATGGGCCTCAAATGCTGATGTGACGACCTCGCGGTTTTCGATCTGTTCACAATGCCACCCCTGTTTGCCGAAGGCGTCGATGACCGAATGAAGTTGTCTGGATATTGCCATGTGCGGCGAAGATGGAAGGGGCGCGAGGGAATGGGAAGAAATTTGTAGATCAAAGAGAAATTTTTGGGAGGTGGTTTGTTATTGGAACTTGGTGAAAGGCTTCCCAAAAGCCGAGACGTGTGATCTGGGCGTAGGAGCGAATGAACGAAAATGATGATTTGCGATTGGGAATCGGGCTGTTGAAATTTGATGATCAACTTAACAGGTAGGCCAAATTAAGACCTTTGGAGTCGACTTTTAGTGGTGACAAACTCGATCCGCTAAGTTTTTCTAGGGCCGTGAAGCTCACCCCGGCTCTTCTTTTAGGAATGCGACTTGGACTCTAAATTGAGTCTGAAGTCGCTGTTTTTCTTTGGGCCATTTTCCATCACCCGTCAATTGATCGGACTTTTCCAAGGGCAGACATTTTCCTCCTAGCTGAGTCCGTGCGTTTCCTTGTTGATTGAACAACGAGAAAATGAAATCTGAATCCATTAGCAAATATCGTCCGTTCCCGGCAGTGGCTCTTGCCAACCGGACCTGGCCTGATCGTCTCATTACCGAGGCACCAACCTGGTGTTCCGTCGACTTGCGCGACGGAAATCAGGCTCTTCCCATCCCTATGAGTGTGGAGGAGAAGCTGGAGATGTTTGATCTCCTCGTGAAGGTGGGGTTCAAGGAAATCGAGATCGGGTTCCCGTCAGCAAGTGATACTGAGTTTTGCTTCATGCGCCGATTGATCGAAGAAGATCGAATCCCGGAGGATGTGACGGTCCAAGTTTTAGTGCAAACTCGTCGACATTTAATCGAGCGGACTTTCGAAGCCATCAAGGGAGCTCGTCGTGTTATAGTCCACATTTATAATTCTACGAGCACTCTCCAGCGTCGAGTTACTTTTGGTGATGCTTCGCGAGAAGATATTAAAGCGATCGCCGTTACTGGAGCAGAAGTGGTTAAAGAACTTGTGGCGACCCTTCCTACTACTGAGATTGTTCTGCAATATTCGCCAGAAAGCTTTTCTGACACCGAACTCGATTTCGCGCTTGAGTGCTGTGAAGCAGTGATCGAAGTCTGGCAGCCAACTACGGAAAAGAAACTTATCTTAAACCTCCCGGCGACGGTTGAATGGGCAACTCCGAATGTCCATGCTGACCAGATTGAGTGGATGTGCCGCAAGGTTTCAAAACGTGAGTCGGTGATTATTTCTCTCCATACTCATAACGATCGAGGCACAGGTGTGGCCTCGACCGAGCTTGGCCTGATGGCTGGAGCAGATCGAGTCGAAGGGACACTTTTTGGGAATGGTGAGAGAACTGGTAATCTTGATATCGTGATCGTGGCCTTGAATATGAACAGCCATGGAATCGAGACTGGATTGGACTTCTCGAATCTTTCGAGCCTCCGTGAAGTCTACGAGCGGACTACTCGAATGACTGTTCCTGATCGGCAGCCCTATGCGGGAGAGTTGGTTTTCACCGCCTTTTCGGGCAGTCATCAGGATGCTATTAAGAAAGGCTTAGATCGGCGTGAAAAAGATGGGGACGAAAAATGGGGTGTCCCTTATTTGACGATCGATCCGCATGATATCGGGAGGAGTTATGAGGCAATCGTAAGAATTAATTCTCAGTCTGGAAAAGGTGGAGTAGCCTATATTCTTGATCAGGAGCATGGTTATGATCTTCCAAAGACGATGCATCCTCAGGTCGGTAAGCGGATTTATGATCTTGCGGATCAGAGAGGTGAGGAGCTCTCTGCTAAAGAGGTAGGAGATCTCTTTTTTACTGAGTTTGTAAATGTGAATTCCCATTTAATGCTGAAGGATTATGAATTGGATTATCATAGTGCTGAGCGTGGTGAATTGGCCTGTAAGGCGGTCATTGAAATTGATGGCGAGAGTAAGATCGTAGAGGGTGTTGGAAATGGTCCCATCAATGCTTTTGTACAAGGGTTTGAAGAAACTGGACTTAAAGATTTTACGTTGACCGATTATCGTTCTCATGCGGTAAGAGGAGGCTCGAGCTCTGATGCAGCAGCGTATGTGCAACTGCGTAAGGATGATGGCACCATTCTCTGGGGAGTAGGTTGTGATCCATCCATTGAAATGGCTGGAGTGAAAGCACTGGTTTGTGCTTGGAATCTGCTCCGGTAAGCCCAGAGAAACTTAAAATCTCGGGGAGAGATCACATCTTTAAAAATTCGGGGTTGCGTTGGCTTCTGATTTTTTGTTCGGGAGGCTTTTTTCTTTGTTTACTAGTAAATAAAAATGTTAAAAAAACTGCATTTAAGTTGACGGATAGCCGATTTGCTGTTTTTCTAGCACCGAAATGAAGTTGAAAGTCGCTGTCCGTGTTATCTCCTACGCGCTATTGTTGATGAGGTTTCTTTCGAGTTGTTCTGTTTCAACTGAAATGCCAAACGCTGACCTTCCTTTGCCTGCAGCTGAGAATGTCTCACCAGATTATTCTCCCCTTACGACTGGTGTTTCTTCGGAGGAGACTAGTAACAACAAAGAGCGCACTGGGATTGCGACGGGTTGGGGAAAAGAAATTGAATCATCGATTGGTTACACAGATTTTAAGAGGGCAATGGCTAAGCCGAAATATGTTTCTTTGATTCGCTATAATGATAGCGATGGTGCTCGTGAAATGGGGGTGGATCGACGGACGAGCGGAGGTGGGATGCAAAAGACGGCCGGAGGGATGCTGGAATGGGGATTACATAGCGGGTGGTCGATGCTGGATAATTATTGGTGGCGTGGGGCCCGTTTTGTCATCGGAAAGAAGGGCCGAGACTATAGACTTAGGGTTAAAAATCTCAGTGACGCTCGCTTGGAAATCGTTCTTACGGTCGATGGTCTTGACGTTATTGACGGGAAGGCTGGATCAACAAAAAA
>Ga0213868_10003635_pt1 | contig 14322 bp, 13 predicted proteins | sample PICome_9_FD_160087 | JGI IMG/M metagenome (GOLD analysis project Ga0213868, IMG submission 160087) | Coastal seawater microbial communities near Pivers Island, North Carolina, United States - PICO127 | ecosystem: Environmental > Aquatic > Marine > Coastal | place: USA: North Carolina...
TTCATCCGGTTCGTCGCTACTTAGATTACGAATTTCAAACGTGAATGTGCAATGATCAGGCACAATATTAAGCACAGTTCCCCCTTGAATAGTGCCCACGTGGAGTGTGGTATACGGAACCTCAAAGTCCTTATCATGTTGTCGGTGCAAAATGATTTCATTTTGCAGAGTCCGAATCTCGTTGATCATATCAGTGGCGAGATAGATCGCATTTAAACCACGATCCGTTAGTGCCGAATGTGCCGCGCTGCCGGTGCAATGACAGTGTGCAGCGGTCTTCCCTTTATGGGCGATGCACGGTAGCATTCCGGTGGGTTCACCGACTATACAGAGTTCAGGCTTAATCTCGAAGTCTTGCATTTGATCTATGAGGCCACGTACACCAACACAGCCAATTTCTTCATCGTAGGAAAAGGCAAGATTTAATGGCTTATGTAATTTTCTTTCCACCGCTAGAGGTACAAGTGCGAGGGTGGAGGCGATGAAACCCTTCATGTCGGTCGTGCCACGCCCATACATTCTTCCATCTATAATATCGGCTTTAAAAGGATCACGACTCCACGCTTGCCCGTCGGTTGGTACAACATCGCTATGGCCTGACAACATGACACCGGGGATATCCAGTGGACCAATAGTTGCATACAGGTTTGCTTTTGTTTTGTCGTCATTGTGCACTAGCAAAGGCTGACAGCCGTGATCTTCAAGATAGTTAGCGACAAAGTGGATTAGATCCAGATTACTGTCTCGACTCACGGTTGGGTATTCGATCAGGCGTTGCAAAAGTTGGGTGGTATTCATGGTGTCTGCATAGGTGATAGTCGTTATGTTTGATGACAGTATACAAATTATTGCTCTACAAGTGATTCATCTTCCAACAGCAGCTCAAATGCTGCAGACATTAGCGCGCGTGTGTAGGGTTCTTCTGGTGATTCGAAAAGGGTGTTTGCCTCACCTTGTTCAACAACATTGCCATTTCGCAGCACAATCAGGTAGTCACTAAGGGCGCGAACAACACGAAGGTCGTGACTAATAAAAATGTAAGCGAGGTTGTTATCTTGCTGAAGTTTTAGGAGTAGATCGATAATGGTAACCTGCACCGAACGGTCCAGTGCAGAAGTGGGCTCGTCTAGAATAACCAATTCGGGTTTTAAAATCATAGCGCGGGCGATAGCGATTCGTTGACGTTGTCCACCGGAGAACTCATGAGGGTAACGGTTGCGACTATTCGGTTCCAACCCGACTTTTTCAAGTATATCGATCACCATGGCTTCGCGTTCTTGTTGGTTGCCAAGGTTATGAGCAATTAGACCTTCTTCAATAATCTGTTGTATTGAAAACCGCGGGCTTAATGCACCGTAGGGATCCTGAAAGACCACCTGTAGTTGGCGTCGAATACTTTTCATTTCCGAGTTTGAAAGGTTGCCAAGAAGTTGGCCTTTAAAACGAATTTCACCTCGAGCTTTTTGCAAGCCGAGAAGCGCTAGAGCTAGACTGGTTTTTCCTGAACCACTTTCACCCACTACACCAATGGTTTGTCCTTGCTGGAGTGTAAAGCTTATGTCGTTAGCGGCTTTTACATAGCCTTGTACACGTTTTAGCAAACCCCGCTTAATCGGAAACCAGACGCCACAGCTTTTGGCTTCAAGAATAACCGGTTTTTGGTTGACATGATCGTGGCTTCGAACCGGCAGGGTGGCACCGAGCAATGATTTCGTATACGGTTGCTCGGGGTTGGAAAATACTTGTTCTGCTGTATTGTGTTCAACGAGCCTACCTTCATGCATTACATAAACACGATCAGCCACTTTCTCGACAATGCTTAAATCATGCGTGATGAGAATTAGCGACATATTGCGTTCACGTTTAAGATCGCCGAGTAGAGTAAGTATTTGTGCTTGTGTGGTTACATCGAGCGCCGTTGTCGGTTCATCGGCAATGAGTATTTCAGGCTCGTTGGCAAGCGCCATGGCAATCATGACACGTTGGCGTTGCCCACCTGATAGTTGATGGGGATAACTTTTCAGTTTGCTTTCAGGATCACGAATGCGTACTTGCTGTAAAAGTTCAAGGCACCGTGCACGTGCCTGTGCCGGGTTTAGACCTTTGTGCAGGGTTAGTGTTTCACTGATCTGTTTTTCAACTATATGCAGTGGATTAAGGGATGTCATCGGCTCTTGAAAGATGATGCCGATCTGATCTCCTCGCACGCGCTTTAATACTTCCGGGCTTGCATTTATCAATTCGTCGTTATGAAAACGAATGCTGCCCGTTGGATGACTGGCTTGGGGGTACGGAAGTAACTGAAGAATGGATAGGGCAATTACTGATTTTCCGGAGCCAGATTCCCCTACCAAGGCTATGGTCTCGCCGGAGCTTAGGGAAATATCGACGTTTCTCACAGCATAGGCAGAACCCTGCTCTGTTGCGAATTCGGTACTCAAGTTGTTTATCGTTAAAATGCTGTCCATTGCTATAGCCGGTTTTTCCTTGGATCAAATGCGTCTCGAACGGCTTCGCCAATAAATATTAACAAACTAAGCATTGTGCCGATTACAAAGAATCCAGTTAAGCCGAGCCATGGTGCCTGTAGGTTGGATTTGCCTTGTGCAAGTAATTCTCCAAGCGAAGCAGAACCCGGTGGTAAACCTATACCCAAAAAATCAAGTGAGGTAAGTGCCGTTACCGAGGCAGCCAGTGTGAACGGAAGAAATGTAAGGGTTGCAACCATGGCGTTTGGCAGTACATGACGGAACATGATCTTAGAATTGGATACTCCAAGGGCTTTTGCGGCACGAACATACTCTAAATTTCGCGCACGTAAAAATTCGGCGCGAACTACACCAACAAAGCCCATCCAGGAGAACAACAGCATCACTCCCAATAACCACCAGAAGTTAGGCTCAACGACACTGGCAAGAATGATAAGAATGAACAGTATAGGTAATCCTGCCCATACCTCAATAAGCCGCTGCATGATTAGATCTGGCCAACCACCAAAATAGCCCTGCACGGCTCCCGCACTGACGCCAATAATTGCACTAAACACTGTGAGTGTAATACCAAACAATACTGAGATTCGAAAACCGTAGATCAATCGGGCGAGTACATCGCGGGCTTGATCATCAGTGCCTAACAGATGATTGCCGTCTGGTGGTGATGGCGCAGGTACCGGTAAATCCCACGCGACAGTCTGGTGATTAAAGGGAATGGGGGGCCACACCATCCAACCATTATTGTTTATTAGCGTTGCAACGTAGGGGTCGCGGTAGTCGGCTTCCGTAGGGAACTCACCACCGAATTCGGTTTCCGCATAGGTTCTAAAAATTGGAGAATAAATACCCCCGTCAAATATCACTACTATCGGACGATCGTTGGCGACTATTTCGGCAAATAATGTGATGGTAAATAACACGATAAATATACGTAACGACCATACTCCGCGGCGGTTAGTTTTAAACTGCGCAATATGCCTTTGCATTAAAGGCGTGGTAGAAAATTTGCGGGATAACAAGTTAATCATGAATCCCTTGCCTCGAAGTCGATTCGTTGATCAATTACCGTGTATAAAACATCGCCTAACAGCGAGAGGACTAGCCCGAGTAAAGAGAAAAAATATAATGTTCCAAAAACTACCGGATAGTCGCGATTAAAGGCTGCCTCGAAACCTAGTAAACCCAGACCATCCAGAGAAAAGATAATTTCTATTAACAAGGAGCCGGTAAATAACATGCCGATGAAGGTTGCGGGAAAGCCGGCAACAACAATTAACATGGCATTTCGAAATACATGTCCATACATAACTTGGCGTTCATCAAGACCTTTGGCGCGAGCGGTGAGAACAAATTGCTAGATAATTTGGTCGAGGAACGAATTTTTAGTAAGCATGGTTAGTGTTGCGAAACCGCTTACTGCCATCGCAATTATCGGCAGTGTAATGTGCCATAAATAATCTTTTATTTTATCGAACCCGGATAATTGATCGAAGTTCTCCGAAACCAGACCACGCAATGGAAACCAGTCGAGGTAACTTCCCCCTGCAAATATTACCAGTAAGAACACTGCAAAAAGAAAACCAGGTATTGCCGAACTTACAACAATAATAATACTGGTAACACTGTCAAAGTGACTGCCGTCACGAGTTGCCTTGGCGATCCCTAGTGGAATGGAAACGAGATAAACGATGAGTGTTGTCCATACGCCAAGAGTTATGGATACAGGCATTTTTTCTAACACTAAATCGATCACCGTCTGGTCCTTAAAGAAACTGGTGCCAAAATCAAATACGGCGTAATTTGACATCATTTCGAAAAAGCGTTCGGGCAGCGGCTTATCAAAACCAAAACGTGCTTCAAGTTCTGCAATGAACTCGGGATCCAATCCCTGGGCACCACGATACTGACTTTGAGATACGGCACTTGCGGTGCTGTTGCCTATGGTTTCGCCACTGGAACCACGATTCACTCTGCCGGTTATATCGGCGTCAGTACCGGTTAATTCGGCAATTATTTGCTCGACCGGTCCGCCCGGTGCGATGTGCACAATAGTGAAGTTGATAACCATAATCACAAATAGGGTGGGTATCATCAGCAAAATTCGTCGCAGTATATAGGCGCTCATGAGTTTGTTCTCCTGACTAGTAGTCGGCGTAGAATCCACCACAGCGCTAAAAGTGATAGTAGTATTGCTACGATGGTAGTGCCCCAGCCGGGCGTTTGCCGGCTATCACTATCGCTTGATGTTTTTCCAGTATTTTCAGACATCGCAATTTTCAGTGCGTCGGCTTTATCGCTGTCGTACCACCATAGTTGTGTAAGCAGCCCTTCTTTTACGGGTACTGTTGGGCGGGAGAATTTGTTCCAATGGAGTACACGATCAGCTTGTAAATGCCAGTTGGGAATAACATGAAAGCCCCATTGTAAAACACGATCCAGAGCTTTAGTTGACGCTACTAATTGTTCGCGGTCACAGGCTTTGATTACTTTTTCAATGAGCTCGTCAACTACAGGATCTTTAATTCCCGCAAAGTTTCGACTGCTGGTTTCGTCGGCGGCTTCAGTGCTCCAGAACAATTGTTGTTCGTTGCCGGGAGACTCTGTCTGCCCCCATACAAAAACAAACATATCGTAGTCGAAGCTGCGAAGTCGATTGACATACTGACTGGAATCGACGACGCGTGTGCGCACTGTTATTCCCAAGCGATTCAAATTTCGAGTCATCGGCAATACGATACGTTCAAAATCGGGTGACACCAGCAGAATTTCAAATTCAAGTGCTTTACCGGTTTCTCGATTGGTCATTTTATTGTCGACCACATTCCACCCGGCTTCATCAAAAAGCCTAAAGGCCGCGCGTAGATTTTCCCGAGGCCAACCCGAGCCGTCGGTTTTTGGCGGATGATAGGCTTCAGTAAAAACCCGTTTCGGTAGGCGATCCCTATAATTTTCCAGAATTTCGAGTTCGCGTCCTTTAGGTAAACCGGTTGCGGCTAAATCTGAATTTGAGAAGTAGCTTCGAGTACGCGTATATTGGCTAAAGAACAGGTTGCGATTCGTCCAGTCAAAATCAAAAGCGTAGGCTAAAGCCTCACGAACTTTTGGATTTTCAAATACAGCTCTTCGTTGATTCATTACGAATGCCTGCATACCGGTTGGTACACCATGTTTTATGGTTTCTTTATTCAACCATTGCTTTTCTATTGCTGGAGTATCGTAATTAAGAGCCCAGGCCTTAGCCTGATTTTCCATACGTAAATCCAAATCTCCCGATTTTAGAGCGAGTCTCATTGCCGTATCGTCGCGAAAGAATTCGGTGCGAAGAATATCAAAATTATAGTGCCCTGCATTTACCGGTAGGTGCTGCCCCCAATAATCGTTAACTCGTTGCTGTTCGATATAGCGTCCGGCCTCGAAACGACTGATGCGGTAGGGACCGCTACCAAGGGGCGGTTCGAGTGTGGTTTTCTCGAAATCCCGGGTTTCCCAATAGTGTTTGGGAAGTATGGGCATATCACCAACTAGTAAAGGTAATTCTCGGTTTGTTGCGTCTGAAAACTCAAAGCGAACTTTATTGGAATCAACTTTCTCAACTTTTTCGACCCCAGCATAAGCGAAACGGTATTGCGGTGCTCCCTTGCTGATTAGTGTTTCAAATGACCAGACAACATCTTCCGGTGTGATCGGCGTGCCATCGTGCCATCGAGCTTCGTTTCGCAGGGTAAAGGTGACCGATGAACGATCGTCTGGCCACTCTAGACTCTCGGCGATTAATCCATAGCGACTAAATGGCTCGTCATAACTATTGGTGAGTAGTGACTCGGTAAAGTACAGTGATTCAGTAACACGGGTAACAGCGATATTGCCCTTTGCATTATGCGCGTTAAAGGTATCGAAGGATCCTCGGGCACCAAATGTAATCGTGCCGCCTTTAGGGGCGTTGGGATTTGCATAGTCGAAGTGGGTAAAATCTGCTGAATACTTGGGTTGTCCATACATGGCTATGCCATGGGCGACATTTACACTATTACCATTGGTACATTCATTACCCAGCACGGGTGTTACCACTCCGCTAGCTAGGAAGAATAGTGCTAAAACCCTAACGATGTATCGACTATACTTGATGCAAATCATAGACTGCATTATACCTATTCATTAGTCATTCGATAGTCATTCCAATTGATGTCTTTGTATTATTCATTTTTGGATATTTGATCCGCCTCATTACAAATAAAATATTGTGATCGATTCTATTTCTGAACATTTTTCGAGCCGTTTGTTGCAGTGGTATGGCCAGCACGGTCGTAAAACATTACCATGGAAGATGGACTCAGACCCATATCGTATCTGGGTTTCGGAAATAATGCTTCAGCAAACCCAGGTTGCTACCGTTATTCCGTATTTTGAGCGTTTCATGCAGCGCTTTCCTACGGTTCAGGCGGTGGCGTCTGCTCCCCAGGATGATGTGCTGGGTCTGTGGGCAGGGCTTGGCTATTACGCGCGTGGTCGAAATCTCCATAAAGCCGCCTGTGTAATTGTTGACCAGCATGGCGGTGTTTTCCCTACGTGTATCGAAGATGTTGCAGCGTTGCCTGGCATAGGTCCATCGACTGCCGGTGCGATTTTGTCTCTGGCATTTGATCAACGGCATGCGATTTTGGACGGCAATGTAAAAAGGGTTTTGGCGCGCGTATTTAGTATTGCGGGCTATACAGGTTCAAGTCAGAACATGAAGTTATTATGGCAAAGAGCGGAACAACTGACACCGCAACAACAGGCCGGTGATTATACCCAGGCAATTATGGATCTAGGTGCCATGGTGTGTGTGCGCAGTCGTCCGCTATGTCCGGCGTGTCCGGTGCAAACAATGTGTCGTGCAAATCGGGAAGCTACTACCAACCTATACCCAATGCCGAAACCGAAGAAGCAACGACCGTTTCGGTCACGATTCTTCATTCTTGCCCAAGATGAAACCCAACGTATTGCATTGGTGAAACGTCCTTCTCATGGCATTTGGGGTGGGCTTTGGTGTGTGCCAGAATTTGAGGATCGCAAGGAACTGGAAAATTGGTGCAACACGGTGGGTCTTGTAGTGTCGTCAACCGGTCGGGAATTACAGTCCTTTGTGCATAAGTTTAGTCATTATGATTTACAAATAAATCCGTTGCTGGTTTCCGTTGAAAACGTGAGTAAGGGTCGGATTGCAGAGACAGATGAGTTACACTTTTATACCTATCGACAACTACGCGAGATCGGTCTTCCGGCACCGATCAGCAAATTGTTAGAATCCCTAGAACTCGTACATGAGGAACAAACTCAATGACTAGAATGGTGCACTGTGCATACTTAGATAAAGAAGCCGAAGGTCTCGACCGTTCCCCTTGGCCTGGAGAATTGGGTAAAAAGGTAATGGAGAATATTTCTAAAGAAGCGTGGGCAAAATGGATGACACACCAAACTATGCTGATTAATGAGAATCGTCTGAATCCGATGGATAAAGCCCATCGAGCATACCTGGCGGGTCAAATGGAGAAGTTTCTCTTCGGCGGTGAATTGGATGATGTTGCTGGATTTAAGCCGGAATAAAAAACCACGAAATTAATTACAGGCTAATTGCATGGCGAAGAAAGATAAAAAGAATACGTCTAAAAAACGCACCAAGAAGGCAGCTGTTGAGTTGACGGTACTTACGGCTGCAAATGCGGATAAGTATGAGCTTTATCAACGTTCTGTGCAGTCGCCTGATGCGGATTTACATTTTTTACGAAGAGTGTATAAAAAAGAAAACGGCCGGCCTGCATTACATTTTCGGGAAGATTTTAGTGGTACCGGATTGATGACCGCGGGTTGGGTAAAAGTAGCACCGAAATATACGGCCGAAGCCTTTGATATAGACCCAGAACCTGTTGAGTGGGGAAAAGCGCGTCATTTTAAAGAGATCGGTAAGGCGGCTGAGCGAGCGACCCTGCATCTTAAAGATGTTCGTGAACCCAGTGATAAAAAGCCTGATGTGCGTTGCGCACAAAACTTCTCGTATTGGATTTTTAAAACCCGGCAAGAAATGATTTACTACTTTTCGGGTGTGTTAGACGATCTGGCAAAAGACGGTATCTTTGTTCTTGATGCACATGGTGGTGCCGAAAGTGCCATTGAGCAAGAAGAAGAGACAGAGTTCGAGGAAGAAGGTTTTAGTTATATCTGGGATCAAAGCTGGTTCTCACCGGTTACCCATGATGTCAAATTTCATATTCATTTCAGGTTTCCTGATGGAACAGAATTGAATAAAGCCTTCACGTATGAGTGGCGATTCTGGTCACTACCTGAACTCAGAGAAATGTTGTTGGAATCCGGGTTTTCCCGAGTAGATATTTATTGGGAAGGAACCGATGCGGATGGCGAAAGCGGTAACGGTATTTATCGAAAAACCCGTTACGGTACCAACGATCCTGCATGGGTTAATTACATTGTAGCGATAAAGTAATCAGCACCGTTATAAAGATACAGAACTCAATAAATATCAGGCTGGGTTCAGGTTTGTCCTCGTTATATATGTGCCGCTAAGTGGTTATTTGCTGGCATGTACTGCACCGTTCTTATGGTTGCCAATATAAATGCCAAAAACATCGGCATGGGATTCCTCGATGTAGCGCCCGAGCATTGACGCTACGGCTTTATCACTAAAAGACGTAACATCAATCTTCTGTATCGATTGCAGGCAGTAGTCACCCATTGCGGAACTTTGTATGATGCCTTCACCCCGATAGTAAATGACATGAGTACTACCATCATCGTAAACTGAATAAAGTGAGTCCGGTTTGAAATTGATACCGTTTGAGTGTAACTCGCCTATGAGTGAGCGGGGTTCATCAACAGTGCCTACTCGTGATGCTCCCGGTAGTTGAAGTTGATTGCCAACCCGTTTGAAGAGTAGTTGACCATCGATTTCTATAATGCCACCAACACGAACACGTGAATCCTGCTCTGCGATTTCCATGGCCTGCTGAGCCAGCCCCAAAGATACATAGGCGCCTCGACAGTAGCCAAGAATGGGCTCAGCGTTGTGTTCATGTGCGACCACTTTTCCCATTAAAATAATATGATCCCCGGCATCAATGGTTTGCTCCATAGTGCAATCCAACCAGGCAGCCGTGCCGTTTAATATTGGGCTCCCGGTGGTCTTTTTAGTCCAATTTACATCGGCATAGCGATTCTCACCACGACTTGCAAACAGTGTGGAAAGGTCACGTTGTTTTTCAGAAAGAATATTGACCGCGTAACTCTGTGCAGTTTCAAATGCATCAAGACTACCGGCTTCTTTCGCAATACACACCAGCACCAACGGTGGATCGAGTGATACGGAGGTAAATGAGTTTGCGGTAAAGCCCCGTGGTTCTCCTGTTCCATCGATAGTGGTGATTATGGTTACACCGGTGGCGAATGTGCCCAGGCTGCGACGCAGTTCGCGGGGGTCTATCTTACTCATCGTATTGCCTCAAGTTTTCTGCGGATGACCGTTTTGCAGGAATTTTAGAATATCAGAATTTATTTTCTCTGCAGCAATAGTCGGCAGCATATGACGTTCGTTTGCAATCACCAATGCTCGACCATGTTGGCTGTGCTTCGCCATAGTCTCAGTCATCAATGGTGTGGAATTGGGGTCAAATTCAGCAGTAATAAATAGGGCTTCGGCTGCGAGGTTATGCATTTTCCCGGCGGTCTCATCTGAATGTTGAGCGAAATACTCATACGCACGGGGGTAACCTATCGAATCTGTCGATGCCAGAAATGAACGAATGAAATCAATAGCCTCACAACGTTGTGGGTCATCATAATCAGCGTCGGTAAACCATCTCTTCAATGTGCCATCCAGTGTTGCCGCAGCGCCCTGTTGTTTCAACGTTCGAGCCGTTTGAAGTGAACGTTCCCGGTGCTCGGGGGTTCGATCGTAAACCCCACAAATTGGCACTATACGTGCGACACGCTCTGGGTATTGCAGGGCAAAATTATTGGTGATTAATGCTCCCATGGAGTGGCCCATAAGGTGAGCGCGCTCAATATGCAAATGATCCAGCAGTTCGACAAGTTGATCCAGATAACAATTCAGGGGTGCATTATCCGGTGGCAACGGACTACCCCCATGACCATAGGTATCGTATTGAATCACTTTGAAATATGGATTAAAAAACTCTTGCTGAGGTTTCCAAATGTCTTTACTCATGCCCACGCCGTGGATCATGACTAATGGCAACCCGTTACCGCTAACGCGATAGCGGGTTCCCGCTGATGTTGTTGAGTCGTTACTCACAAGATTTATCCGGCCGGTTTGTTCGAATCGTGTCCTAATTCTTCAAGATCCTTGTAACGATCGCCAATACGATGATGAGGTCGACCACCGATAGATGCGCCAAGTGCTACCACTACTTCATTGGCTGCTGGTGCATCATTGATGGCAAAAGATATCGTTAGGTAGTGTGATCGACGTCCCGCGTCGTGTTTGTCCATCAATGGAATCATAATTGGCGCGTTAGCGGGGCCGCGGGTATTGGTAAACGATAGATAGCTTTGTGCGCTAACAGCGGTGCGATAAATATTACCAAAATGCAGGGTATGGATGAGCGCAGACGCATGCTCTACTTCCCCATCGATGCCGACAATTGCAGCCTTTCCGTAGGCTTCAACCGTATCGCCACCACCCGTCATATCAAGCACCGCGTCGGTTAATAGTTGCCCTAATATTGGCCCGGCTTCGCGAATCTCCGGGCCAAGATCTTCCACGAATCCTCGACCTGCCCATGGGTTTGTAATCACCGCGGCTGCGGCGAATAAAGTTAATGGTTTTTCTGCGGCTTTGCCGCCTTCAATTAATGCCGTTTCTTGATAGCGGATAACTTTTCGAATTTCAATTGCCATTAGTTTTGCCTATGTGAAAATTTCGTACTTCAGTGCATACCATTAGTCTTTTATCGAGTTAAGGCTCGATGCTCAGGAATGGTCATCGAAGGAATTAATTAGCGAACCGATACCGTCAATTTTGATTTCTATACTTGAACCGGGTTTCATGGTGCGTGCCCCGACCGATGTGCCACAGGCAATCAGGTCACCGGGTACAAGTGTCTGGTAACTCGATAGCATGGACACAATTTCGTGCGGAGAGAAAATCATATCACTGACCGGGTAATCCTGACGTACATCATCACCCTGAATTGCCTGTATACGCAAGTTTTCCAAATCTAACTCAGTTTGAATAACAGGTCCGAGCGGGGTAAACGTATCGAATCCCTTGCAACGAGTCCACTGCTGAAAAGCCTTGTCTTCAAACAAGATTTCGACCGCGGTTACGTCATTTACACACGTATAGCCAAATATGTGGTCTTTAACATCTTCTACAGCAATATTCTGGCATTTTTTGCCAATAACTATACCGAGCTCCGCCTCAAAAATAACACGTCCCGTATGCCCCTTTGGACGATAGATAGTTTCCTGCGGACCGATCACACTGCTAACGGGTTTCATGAAGTAAAGCGGTGTTTGAGGAATTGTTTGTCCTTCTTTTTCAGCACGTTCATGAAAGTTGTTCCACAAGGCTAAAATGGACTTAGGCGTAAATGGCGCTTCTACAGTAATATCATTAAGACAGAGGGTCTCTCCGGTAGGAGCATTTGAACCAAGCAGGTTGCCACTGTAGCAAGTGATTTCACTGCCGTTTAGTGTGCCAAATTTTAATGTTTCAGAATGGGTAAAACGTATCCAATGGGTCATTTTTCTAACTCGGTAATTTACAAATTTGCGGAATGTATCATACTGTAACTGCGGCGTAATAATTTATCGTGCGAGCCACCCTACTTGTCACGAATAAACATGACTTGCGTTAGTCGCAAAAGTTGAGTGGTATGTGAAATAGTTTGATTTTTTGCATTACCCGGTAGCTTGTAAGGTATGTTGAAGCACGTGTTCGGGTATTGTCCTGGAATCGCAGTGCTGGATCTGCCGAGGATGATCGAAGATTCTTTTGTCCATAGCGTATAACCCTGCATGCACATGGTTATCGATGATTAACGTATCTATTTTTCCATGGTCCATCCATAGAAGTTTTCCGCACTCCATATATGCATATATATGCTCTGATTGCCGATCAACAAAGTGAATTTTTTCCAGTTTTTTAGCACAAGAGATTAAAAAATCCGTATTTGATTGCGGTGAAGTATCAACATAATCTGAAAAAATTTCTTCAGGGCAGGTGGCATCAATATTCAGTTTTACATTGCGCGTGATATCGATCATGCATTTAAAATCATAGAGATACATCTCGTTGTTGGATCCAAACGCAATGGTTAGGGGTTTTTCACCGTAGGCTACGCTGTTGTCTAAAAATTCAAAATGGACGGTTTTTTCCCGATTCAAAGCCCAGGTAAAGAATATCACCGGAATACCTTTGAACGCCTCGACGTTGTGATCTAATAAATCGTCCACGGCTTTATATCTACCTACCTGCAAGCCGCGTTTCCAGGCTCGTTCAACGGTTTGCTCAGGTGGCGTTACCATAAAGGTAAGAAATATAGTATGGCCAAAACGCGTTAATAAGTTACTACCTTCTTTGGTGTCCTTTCCAGGCGCGAAACTATCAAAGCGAAAACGATCAACAAGTAAATGGGAAACTCGTCCCTCTTGAGCTTTTTTACCAATATAAAGATCAAGTTTATGATCAATAATAGGAACTTCGTCACCGGCGAGCGTTCCGGCATATTTATAGGCATCTGCGAGAGTCTCGTAATCCAATAAATATTTTCGCCAGATATCCGGGCTAATCAGTGCAAAGTCATGCCAGTTCAGACCAAAACCATCCGTTTGTTTCTGTTGTAAGGGTCGCATAGTGCTTTTGCCTGATGCAGATGCGCCCTTTATATTAATGATGACGGGTTGTTTTTGTGCCGGTAGTATCGTGTAGTTGTTATCTTTTGCCGCCTGTTCTATGTAAGGTGTGATCAGTGCGCCGATATGTCGGCTGCCCCAGTCATTGCAGACCAAAACACAGGCGAGCTGAATCAATAATGATTGATCGCCAATCAGTCGGCCATGTTTGACAATGATGGCATTGGTTATTTTTAGCAATGCCGAGTAGATTACTTGGGTTCGTGGATCGGTGCTAGAGCGAAGTTGTTGTCGCCACTTAGCGAATATTTTTTGTTGCCGGTCATTCGCTAATTCCGGAGCTGGTATCGTTGCGCTTTTGCGACGTATAGCGAAAATTCGTTTAAAAAATGAGTCCCGTTCTAGGGTCGTATTATCTTTAGGGGGTTCTACTAACTCGCATAATTGCGTGGAAATCTGAGCTTCAATTTCACCACTTAAAAGATCAAAACTGTTTAGAATTTCACTTTTATGGGGCTCAATATAGTGTCGTAGAATATTATCAACAATGGTTCGGTAATTTACCCCAAGGTCTTCGTAACGGGATCCATCAGAGACAAATATATCGGCCGATACTCGAATAAGCAGCTCGTGAACTATTAATCGCTCGGGGCGAAAGCGAATGAGTTGTTGAATTGGCAGACCGGTAAAATCGTGAAGCTCCTGGGCGGTTTTGATACTGGTAAGAACATTTTCCGTTCGGAACATTGTCGACAATGCCAAGTATTTTCCCGGCAATGTCGACTGCAGCCCTGGATTCCAGGGCCCATACTCTAGGTTGCTTTCTATGGGGTTTGGCATTACGACGCTACTCAACGTTTTACAGGTAGAGTCGTGTCAATTGTAAACCCGATAGAACGCTGCGCGAAGTTAGTTTAAAGGACGCTCTTTAATAAAAACAGATTCGTCCTGAATCTTCTTA
>Ga0213868_10003639_pt1 | contig 14308 bp, 12 predicted proteins | sample PICome_9_FD_160087 | JGI IMG/M metagenome (GOLD analysis project Ga0213868, IMG submission 160087) | Coastal seawater microbial communities near Pivers Island, North Carolina, United States - PICO127 | ecosystem: Environmental > Aquatic > Marine > Coastal | place: USA: North Carolina...
GCATTTTTTGGTCATCTATATTTCCTTCCGACACCCAACCCCTGATCTCTCCTTCGATGATACTTTCAAATACTTTGGAATATACATCGAAAAATCCACCCTCCCCATCGCCATATCCGTCGTAACAACCAGCAAAATGATATGGTGTGACATCGAAAATAAAACCTTCTCCTTGGTACGCGTCATCACCTCCTCCGAATCCATGACCACCTCTTAAGATTGATTCCCGATGCTCATCATACCACTTTCTTTCTGATGGATCTGAGAGACATTCGTATGCTTCCTGCACCAAACGAAACTCTTTCGCGGCATCCTCATTCCCTAAGTTTTTATCTGGATGAAATTTTAACACAAGTTTTCTATGAGCCTTCTTAATCGTTTTATCCTCGGCATCCCTAGGAATTTCAAGAATATCGTAGTAACAACGTTTCTCTTGTGTCATTGTTTGTTAGGAAATATATATACAAAGTGTGTGTTTTCAACTCGACATTCCTTCCAAGATTTTTCGTGGCTGGAGAAGAAGTTAAAAAAGTGAAATGCGAAGCTACTATCTAGGCCAGAATATGGTTAAAACAGAGTGTAACACTTTGTCCACTTTTGGACTATCCTGGTCAATATTACATAAAGGAAATATTGCGGTGACGCATCACCCCAACAGAAAACACATGTCTAAGAACAACTTATAATCTATTCTAATACCTTCTTTAAGGCTTTACAACACTCTTTATCACCTTATTACTTTCACCGGTAAGTTACAACAGCCAACACACTAGATTTTAACGGCCGCTGTCCGGATTTTGGGAAATTTTTGTTTACATGAAATAAATTCAAATGCTTCAGATCCGAAAACTGAAAAATCCAAGAGCTGAAATAAGTTGATCTACTCACTCACTAAGAGAGTATGTAATTAATGCTTTGCAAATCGATCATAGTGTCTTACTGAAATATATCTATCTGAACCCGAGAATAATGTCTAAGGTGGAAAAGCCTTCCAAAATTGATGTGATTACAGCGACGCAAGATGCCGTCGATAGCCTTTCTCTCTCCTTGTTTGAAGCATTGAGAGAGCTTCGTGATGCTGTCTCTCCTGAATCCCATCAAGATCCAGAAGAATACGAAAAACTAATTGCGCAAGAAGATATGGGGTTTGATGATTTTATTTTCGCGTTTAATAGAAACGATCCCTTTGCTTTGGAATTGGTAAAAGCCTCGGATGGTAAACCGCCCATGAACCGAGAACAATATCTAAAGTTACGGGCAAAAATTGAAATGAGAAAACATTCAGAACTTATTCCAAAACTTGCATCTAATATTTTGAACAGAAGTGCCGCGATAGGTCAGTTATCAACGTTTTTTGCATGTTCTTGAACCATTATTTTAAAACATTCAAACTTTTATACTCATCATTTTTGTCATTGTACAGATGACTTGATATCTCAAATTCCTGGGATCCAAAGAACTAAAGAGAATCAGATTGCACGTATTCAAGAATTAATGGAGAAAAATATCAAGGCTGAAGCAGATCTAAAACAATGTATGGTTTCAGCGGAGTCTAGAAGAGATCAAATACGGAAAGACCTCAATCGGATCACATGTAAAGCCCTACACATTCAAGAAGAATAGTCTTTATGATTTTATGTTTATTGCTTCTTTGAATTAGAGCGTTTCTTTTTAGTCCTTTGCAAGCTTGCATAGGGTGAATTCTCATATTTCTTGCTTCGGCCTTGCATCGACTTTTTGGTTGACTGTGATTGATGGGGAATTTCATTCGAAACAGATGGTAATTTGATAGGTGCAAGGCCCTCATCTTCGTTGAATGTATCACTAATTTTCTTAAACAAAACTTCATCTTGTTGTTTCTCATGTATAAACTGCAGCACGTACGCATCATCTAAGGAAATTGCTCCTTCTGAATTGATTGTAGAATTGTCGTCTTCTGAAGGATGGTACATGTATTCATTCTCACTTTCTTTTTCTGGAGTTGTTATTTTGAGGCACCAAGACTTTGTGATTTCGTCAACTTCATCAGGTAACAACACCATTTTCGTTAGAGAACCAGAATAGTCACTTTTCTTCTTTTTATTGGAGTTTGTTGTCCATGATTGAAGGGAATAAAATGATTGACTGTAAGGCGATGATACTTGTCTAAGAGATCCAACTGTACTTTGATTACTTATACTCCTTTGACCAAGAGACAATTTTGAAGATCGAGAAATGACACTTTGACTGCTTCGGAATAATGGTTGAGAGGAAGCTACACTTCTAGAATCTTGATAAGAGGATCTTTGGTTAAATTTTGACATTGTTGGTTAATTTCGGTCAAAAGATGCACTCGCTTTGAAAAGTGTGTGGCTGTTGACTTCAGTAGTTTCAATCAATGAAGAAGATCTAATCAGTTGTTAATTTCGATTTCAGTTTCAAAGATGTCAATTTCTCATGAATGCCCTGGCAAACGTTGCAAACACACTAAAAGAATTATTCCAGGATGTATTACAGTAGAAATAAGACAGTTTATTCCCTCTCCGCCATCGAGTCGCAATCAATCGCATCTTAGGACTGAGTGTGTCCAATGTGAATTAGAAGAAAAGGAAGAAGCTAGAAAAAGACGCATTTATTCGTATTATAAGGATCTAAAAATTTCACAAAGTAAAATGCATACACCATCGAATTACCAAGAATTACAATCTAATCTTGCAATGATTTTACCAGTCTCTTTCGGCTTGGCAGTTGTTGAAAAGCAGGATGGCAGTCAGATACTTCCTTGGGAAACTTTTGCAATTCAGGATGGGGATACTATAATTGTACGTGAAATTCGGCCGCCCAAAGAATGCGACAAAACATACCAAAACTTCGAATGGGAAAAGGTCGTTTATGAAAAGTTTCCTTCAAAGACGACTCTGTAGTTGTCGCTGAATGTGCTCGTGTCTGGCATTTGTGCACTGTTGTTGAAGAATATGCTTCAATACCTTTCCGGATGAATTTCGAGGCAGTTCATTGTAACAAAAGACAAACTTTGGTCGTTTGTACGAGGAAAGTTGTCGCGAAGTACAGTATTCTTTCAAGATCTTTAGCCACTTATCGGAGGGATACGCGTTTTGGATATCATGGTGGCTGTCCAAAGCTACAATTGCAGCACAGACAACCTCTCCAAATTTGTCATCGTTTAATCCAAACACCGCGCATTGGTCAATCTGTGGATGTTCGATAAGAAGATTTTCCACTTCAGGTGCATATATAGTTTCACCGCCACTTCGTATTACATCATTTGCGCGACCGCAGAAAAACAATGCACCACTGGCTTCGTCTAAGTAACCTAAATCATTCATAATTAGCCACTTTTCATTTGGATCTAAGTTTGTGCATTTTATATCACTTCGATTCCAGTAGCCATTCATGACATGCGGACCTCTTGTACCGATGGCTCCAATTTTTCCAAGCGCCGCAGGAATATTAGTTGGACGATTTGCACCATCCAATTCAAATATTTTTAATTCTACGTGAGGAGGTGGGAAACCAACACGAGATCTATGAGATGCGACATTAGGATTGGGTCGACCTAAATTGTCAGGATCAAACTTCACATCAAAAGTTATCGAGGACCCAGCTTCAGTACACGCAAACGTCTGAACTATGCGTGCATTGGGGAAAATTTGAATAGCTTCTTTCAATTGTTTATCAGTTATACTTTGACCACCTATCAATAACAACCGAACTCCTTTGTAAATTTTCTTAGCAGAGCTTTCACTTTTTATCACAGCTAATAATGCGTGTAACATTGCTGGGACTAGGACTAATGTATTCGTATCGACAGCAATAGATTCGTTTTCATCGTTCATGTTGTCAAGGACATTGGACGGGCTAAAACCGTTATTACCATGATGATTTGCTGAGAATATTAAAGTTCCACCAGCAATAATAACTGATATAGCGGTGCTTAACCCCCCTATGTGAAAGAAGGGGACAGTAGATGCTAAAACGCGTGTTTTGGAATCATAAAAACACGGTGCTAAATTTTTGGCCATTCCTTGAATGAGTAAACTTAAATGACTGAGTCTGACTCCTTTAGGCCCAGATGTGGTACCTGATGTAAATATTATGATGGAATCACTGTATAAGGAACTTGTCTGGTACAATCCTTCCCCATCCTGGAGTTGTGTAGGTATGAAACGATGTATCATATTCAAACTTGGTATCAAACAAGAACACGCTCGATGATAGGATGATGCTTCATTCAACATCTTTGATGCACTCTTTGCGATATCCATCATTTCTTCACTGGCAAGTATGACTGTAAGGTACTGACGAGCTGCAGATGCATCAACATTATGGTTTTTTGTAACTCCAAGCGCACATGCAATTTCTTTCGGTGACCATCGCGCATTTATCATTGCGCTTTCCACTGTAACATTCTTGCCACTCATGAGATGACAAGCATCAATCGAGCCAATCAAACATAACAGTAATTCTGGTGAATTATGAGAAAGAAATGCCACGACAATGTGAGTGTGTTCATCGGTTTCTATCCTACTTTTGGAGACGTTTTCTTCTATCCATTGCTTATAACTCGATACATTTATCAACGCCTCATGATAACCTATGGTTTCATTTTCAATTCTTATAAAAGGAGATGTAGGAAACTTTTCAGCAGATTGTCTGAGAATCGATGATACTCTCATCGCATACTCGCTTTTATGAGATGTCTGTTTTGCAAGGTTGCAGTCGCACAAGTACTATGTTGGCCATCCATATCTCAAAAGAATGGATACCTGTCTTTTACTTTATCATTGGGGCTGCCACTAACATATATTCTTACAAGTAAATAGAGTCCGGAACTACCTCATCGACTTCTGTAATTTCACTAATCGCCTCATCTACAGTACTACCATCATCACCGAATGAGTTCTCCTTTCTATTCCTGAACATTATGATGGGAATATACAGCTTTATACAGCCCGACTGGCAACACCCAAGACTCGTTTGATAGAACGGATCTTCCCATGATGCGATCCTCTTCCAAAGTGCATCAAAGACTGTAAATGTATGAAAATCAAATTGCTTCAACTGACCATGGGTAAAGGGGTAAAACTTGTTGCATGGTTGTTTTTGTTGCCCGTTCAACATTAGTATATTTTTAAACCAATATATGACATCATGTCTCCTGTCATTTGTTATGTTGCTCTCCTTGTCAAGATTGGATTTGCATTTCCTTCGTTCCAAAACAATTTTATCCATAAACGATGGAGAACACGCTTCGATGCCCATGTCCTGGGATGCATGATCCAATTGACTGTACCCCCGACACAAGTAAGTCACAGACATCTCAGCAAAGAATTCTTTGAAGTTGATCGTTCCATAATGCGCATCTACTTCACAATCTAAAAAGGCCCAATCTCGTCTAAATACCTCATCGTACAAATGGCTATCTAGTGCGTCTCCAAAAACATCAAGAACCTCTTCACAATCTAAACCCAAGACGATTTGATGGATTAAATGACTTAACTCATGTAGCAGGAGTCCGCAACCATTCCAATGCATTCTTGACGATTGATAGTCGTAGCAATTATATATTTCTATCCCCAATGCCTTTTCAGGATTATCCAGTGCAGTAAGCAACCAATCTTTGTAATGATGAGTAGTAGTATGTTGTAATATTTTTGGCCGAAGTACATTCCCATATCGATATGTTTCATTGACCCAAATGATAGTTCTTGAAACAAGACCATGTGTACTTTTTGGAAGTATTGAAATGCACTGCTCCAAGTCACGCTCAATCGTGGAGATGATGGATGGACAGTTTTGAAGTACCTCTGGAGTGCATTTGAGTGTCATGCCGTGTTTTACCATCACAGAAATATACACGATATTGCGATTATCAATCCTTTGTCCTAATTCATTTGAATTCATTTTCATTATATAGATAGAACATTGACACTACTTTGGAACAAGGATGGGTAAATGAAGTAATTTTATGTTACAACAACACAATGCTTTTCCCAGATATGTTAGTTATCGGTTATCGATTATCGGACCATCGATAAAACTTCTTCATCTTGTTCCGGAACTTTTCACTGATTAGCTTATTTCTCTATTTTGTGTTGAAAATGACGACTGGGTTGGTGATTGGTGACATGGGACATGGGCCCATCAAACATCAAACAGCATCAAATCTCCAATACAACACAAAACATACTTACTTAAGTAGTTTTCCGTAAACGAATGTGCATTTATTATCAATAGCATGAGGTCTACACTCAAAATACTTCCCTCCATGTCCGGAAATATTGGGTTTATCCAGTTGAATAATCAACAGGCGTTACATGCTCTCAACATAGAGATGATATATGCGATTCAAGACGTAATATCATCGTTTCGCCGTTCATCTTCCCTAAAAGGTATCATTCTTACTGCATCTCCTCATCCTAAAAGTAAGGTATTTTGTGCAGGTGGGGATGTGAAATCTGTTTATCTTGCAGGGATGGGACTGAATGATAATCCTGAAGATTTGAATGCATTTCGTTTGAAACAACACGGATATGGGAAGAGAGGGTTGTCTACTGCTGATTTTTTTAGAGAAGAATATCGGATGAATTATACCATTGCAAAGCTTTCAGACAAACAACCTTTAACATCTATATGGGATGGAATTGTATTTGGTGGTGGTGTGGGAATATCCATTCTGGGAAAGTATCGAATTTGTACCGAAAACTCTCTCTTTGCAATGCCGGAGACAGGTATTGGTTTGTTTCCCGATGTTGGGTCGACATTTTTCTTAAATCAACTGAAAGGGGGTTTAGGTATTTACTTGGCACTCTCTGGTGCTAGATTGAAATATGCCGATCTAATGTATTCAGGTCTTGCAACTCATTTTGTTCCTTCAAGTCAAGTAGATGCCATGATTCAAGATTTGTCGAGGGCAAGTCTGGGGGAGGGAGTATCATCACCAGATTGGATTGATAACGTTCTAATGTCACATCAGGTAGACGTACCTACGAATGATTGCTATTTAGCTCAAAATCAGAAACAGATCGATGAGGTGTTTGGTGGAAAGAGAACAGTTGAAGAAATCGTTTCTTCCTTGCAATCAAAACAGGACAACGTCTTTGCTAGAGAAACCCTTCAAATCATACAGAAAATGAGTCCAACGTCATTAAAAGTTACACTTGAAGGTTTGATTCGTGGTCAACAATACCAAGATATTGGTGAATCTCTGAAAATGGAATTCAGAATGAGCCAAGCCTTCATGAAAGATGGTTCCGATTTTTACGAAGGCATTCGAGCTACTTTGATTGACAAAGACAAGTCACCTAAGTGGTGTCCTGCAACTTTGGAAGAAGTTCACAGCGATGATGTGGTTAAATATTTTGATCATCTAGGTGATAATGAGCTTACGTTTGATCATAGTAGTGACCAATCGAAATTGTAATTCGCAAGTATTTGTTACTGATCAAAACGAAAATTTATAAAAAGAACGCTTTCTATCAAAAAATGGTGAGTTTCGAAACATTGATTCTAATATTCATTGTCATTTTGCATGAAGAACTGTAAAACTAATTAGTAGAACGTTGCAAAATTAAGACGTCTTGTGCACAAGCGATTAAAAACTGGGAATCTGCGAATGGAATCAAAGCCGAAGAAGCTACCGAAATTAAATTATGTGCTGTTATGCCACCATTGGGAAAAATTGATAAAGCCTTTGGTGCACTCGAAAAATGTGAAAAGCTTTCTTTGAGTACGAATTCAATAGACCGAATGGCAAGTCTATCTGGAATGTCTCGTCTTCGCATTCTAAGTATTGGGAGAAATAATATTAAAAAGATTGAAAAGTTAGAAGACGTTTCATCTACTTTAGAGCAATTATGGATCAGTTACAATCAAATATCCTCACTGGATGGGATCGCATGCTGTACAAATTTAACAACTTTATACATGAGTAATAATCTCATCAAAACATTTCAAGAATTACAGGTTCTTAGTCCACTGAACAAGTTGAAAGATGTTCTATTCATTGGAAATCCCATGTACGATGAAGTGTCGGATAATGACGAGGCTCGAATCCATGTCTTGTCGTACCTTCCACAGGTGACAAAGATTGATGGTAGAATCGTTAAACCATCAGAGCTTGAGGCTGCACAAAAATTGCGTGAAAGTTGAATTACGTATTATTAAAAAAAAGGTTTTTAAAATATCATTACTTTTTTCATATATTACATACTTGAACCACGATATTGACTGTAATACATAGCTCGATTGGAGCGATTATTAGTCTGATATATAGTTTGAGATTCTTCTTTTTGATAGGACGATGCATGGAACATCTGCTGATAAATAATAGGCTGGCGCAAATGTTGCTCATGTTGTGGCGTACCGTAAACTTGGGGCATTGGATTTTGGAAATTAGGTGGCATAGATAATGACGCGTTCGAATGATTTATGACCATATTGTTCTGTAAATTGGAATAAGATCCTGGTGCAAAATGAAAATCTGGATAGTTCTGGGTCTGGCTGTGATGAATCTGCCCATATGATCCTGATTGCTGATGATGAGCATACATGGTCTGTGTTCCAGCTGGGAAGACACCCGGTCTCTGAAGAGCGTAACCAAAGTCACCATGAGGCGCAACCTGGCCCATAGAGTGATAAATACCGGAATAACTCTGTGGACCCATCAGTGATACTCGATGTGGAGATTCCATATGATTCATGAAAGACATATTTGGTGCCATGTTAGCGAAATTTAGATTTGTTCGCGCCGACAAATTTTCAGGTGGTTGTATAATGTCCTCGTAGCTAACTTGCACTGGAATCTGGCTGAAGGCTGAATGATGAGTAGGGAGCGACATGTACATATTAGTAGGTGGTTGAAGTTGTTGAGACTGCCGTTGCTCTTCTCGGTAAGATATTGATAAGTTATCTGCCATGTTTGTCACATTGGAAGTCGGAGAGCTGTTATTGTTTTTAAGGATTACATCAAGATTTGATGTTTTTGAGCTCGACTGTGTCCTTTGATGCTGTGATACTCTGGGTTTTTTCAAAGATAGTTTTCTAGTCGCTACAGCAGGATCCCAAGGAGGAGACCAATTTATATCATCTTCTGTTTTGAAAACAGAATCAGAAGATTTGGTTCGTTTTGGATTGATTCCATTCACAAAGGGGTGCGTAGAGGCTTGGTACGCTGTCCATCGTTCACACGGATCTGGGTTCAGTAGACCCTTCAAGAAGTGAATAAAAAGAACAAGCTCTACCCCATCATCTTTTTTCCGTTTCTTACCACAGTCAAGAACAATATCGCGCAGTAGCTTGTAATCAAAATATCGATTAGCTGGCGGTGCCTCAATCTTTGACATTCCGCCATACTTTTCAATCTCTTGTTTCGATAATGACTTGGCATATTCTTCTCTTGTCTTAATTTTCCAACTATGGCTTCCGTCCTTGTTTTGTTTCACGTCGAAAAACTTTGGTGTCTTTTTCCTGTTCGTGAAGAAATAGATAAGATACAAATGTTGCGAAAAAATATGGAAAAGATATCGTTGTACTGTACATACCCTTGTTCAAGCACCCATTCGGGCAACATTCCAATCATGTCAACAATTCGCACCAGCTGGTCATGCTCATGAAAACCCGGTAAGATTGGCAAACCTAAAAACAACTCCGCTGCTACACAACCCAAAGACCACATATCGATAGCAGAGTCGTAATTAATGCCTATCAACACCTCTGGACTTCGGTAGAATCTTGACTGTATATACGAAAAAGTTGACTGTCCCTCAATACATGCTGAACCAAAATCAATAAGTTTAATTTTGCTTGATTCTTGTTCAGCGGTTTTAGCATGGCTTTCACTTTCGAAATGTGCGTCATTATCTGAAACTAAAAGCATGTTTTCTGGTTTTAAGTCGCAGTGTACTATATTCCGTTTACTCAGTTCGTCTAAGCCGAGAACAGCCTGCTTGATGAAGTTTTGAACAACCTTGAGAGGCAAACCTCGAAATTGACGTTTTTTCAGTAGTTCGTAGAGGTTGTTTCCAAGCAACTCAAAAACCAAACACAAGTGCTGCTTAAACATGAAATAACAAATCAAAGAGACCAAATTATTGTCCTTATTTTCGTCGTCTTGTTCGGCTTCTTCCGATAGAATATTCGCCTTTGCCTTTTTTCTCAAAATGCGAAAAATTTCGATTTCCATCTTTGCTTGCATAGTAAAGGCAGGTTTATTTTTCACGATTTTAATCGCGAACGTTTTCCCTGTCTCGGTATCTTCGCACTTGAACACCTGAGCAAAAGTGCCCTGTCCTAGCAGGCTTATCACTTGGAAAGAAGTCAAACCTAATGGATTACTTCCAGAGCCAAATGGATTTTCTTCTGACGGATGAAGCGATTCAATGTTTCTATTGATGACCTTGATTATGTCGTTGACATGAACGACTAAATTGCCTTCAACATTATCATGACCATCAATTTCTACTATTTCACTTGGATTTGTTAGACACTCCCCACGGGTGGAAATGGGCTTAGTTATCATAGAGCCACCATCCCCTAGCAAAGCGGATAATAAACCGACCGGCTGCTCAGGAACGTCTTGTGGATTTTCCCTCAAAGAAGGAGTAGGAGAGAATTCTTTTTGTGGCGGTACTAAAGATTTGTTTCTGCTGTCGCTCACTTCGTTGCTGATATCCGCAGACGGGGTGTCAGCTTCGGTAATTTCAACTGTATGCTTTATGACCAACCCATGGGCACCGTGATCTTTGTACTCTTTCTTGGCTACTTTAGTTGTTCTATCATAAAGTACCTAATTTTAAAATATAGTTCGTTGAGACGGCGGTGGATTGTATATCATTTTTAAGTACGGAATGCAAAACAAGAGGATCAAACCTTACCTTTATATCGATTTGATCATTTTGGGAAGTTGCGAGTCCTTGGTGTAATGTTTGTAATTGATCACTCGTTTTACAGCTCTGTTCTAACTTCGCTTTATGTTGAGATTCAATGAGTTCTGATAATAAACTTCTTGTCTTCATACGCTGTGGTGCTGTATTAGCCACATCTCGATCGTGTTGATTATCAAAGTCTTTCATGATGTTCAATCGTGCAATATATTTAAGAACGGACGGTGAAGTGTCAACTCTGAAGATAAAAGATATCCCAAAGAGAGTATCTTACAGAGAAAAGCTGTCCTTGCTGCAAACTCAATACCTAAATATTTCACACTTAATTTTTTATTTCTTCTCAGCAGTTTAAGCTCGCGATGGACTTCAAAGCACGTAGGAAAGTTCTCGCGCGTCCTCCTTAATTCTTTGATAATAATAAGCAAGATGGCAGATGGCGAACGGCGATCTTTTTGATGAAAACGGAGGGAACGAAGCAGAAGACCAGATGTTTTGCGTCATTATGACGTCATGTTAATTAAGTACGAGTACGACCATATGAGATATTCAACAACCAACAACAAGATGCTTTCTCAATATTGCATCGATTTAACAGTATCAATTACTACGTAAGCTGAGAACTTCGAGGAACAAAAGTTTTGATTTTATTTAAATTCTCTTCACATGTTGAATACCGAGAAGATCAAAGCATTGACGCATGACTACAGCTGACGCCCGACACAACAAGAGGCGGCTTTCCATTTCAGGTGATCCTATTACCTTGCATTGGGTGACGAAATCAGAGACTGCGTTAGAAAGAGCATATAAGAAATCGCATACTCTATAGGGATACAAATCTTCAAGAACTTCGACGATAGAATCGGAAAACATTTGGATATGAAGAGCAAGATTTCTCTCAGATGGATGACCGATATGTATCTTGGCAGACTTTTTATTGATTAGGTCGTCAACGTCGACATTGAACTCATTCTTTCCTTTATCAATGATACTTTCAAGACGAGCATGGGCATACAATAGATAAATGGCAGTGTTTCCTTTAGTATCCAACATTTGGTCGTAAGAAAATTTGTAGTTGGAAGTCGGGTTTCGGCGTAAATCAAAGTACTTGACTGCTCCGTATCCCATCGCAGAAGCTACGGAATGAACTTGGTCAGCTGGAATACGATCACTGAGGCTTACTTCCATTCTCTTGACAGCTTCGTCTAGCAAATCTACTAGTCGGACTGTATCTCCAGAGCGAGTTTTAAATCTCTTTCCATCTTCTCCCATAACTGTACCAAAACCAATATGTTCCAATTTGTGCTTCTTTGGGTCCGTCCATCCAATCATCTCTGCAGCACTGAAACACATTTGAAAATGATCTCCCTGACTAAAATCGGTAATATAAACAAGACGGGTTCCCTTCAACTCCTCCAATCTGTATTTGATGGCTGTCATATCTGTGGAATCATATCCGTAACCACCATCAGATTTTTGAAGCATGAGTGGAATCTTGTATTTAGGAACAAATACACATCTAGCTCCACCTTCTTCAACTCGAAGTAAACCAGCTTTATTGAATTCCTCAATGGTTTCAGGAATTTTGGAGTTATAAAACGATTCACCACATTCTTCTAAAGTGATATCAAGTCTCTTGTAAACTTTTTCAAATTCCTTTCGAGAGATGTCACATAGAATCTGCCAAATAAGCCGACATTCTTCATCACCTGCTTGTAATTTGACAACATTCAGACGAGATGTCTCCTTGAATTCTTCATCTTCGTCGAACCGAGCCTAATGAAAGTTTTGAGTTATCGAGGATGAAAGTGCATCAGTAAGAAGATGACCAGCATTGCAACAGGTTCGTATTACAGTGGCAAAAATACAACATACCTTCGCTTTTTTGTAAAACTGTGTCAAGTCACCAATATTGATATCTTCACCTTTTCCAAAGTTTGGATAGGCCTCCTTCAAGTACTGGATTAACATACCAAATTGTGTTCCCCAATCACCAACATGATTGACGCGCTTCACATTAGCACCCACAAATTCCAAGATCCTACAAACTGATTCTCCGATAATAGTCGAACGCAAGTGACCGACATGCATCTCTTTAGCAATATTTGGAGAAGAGAAGTCTACGATAACAGTTTCATCTTCTTTGACAATATTTTTCGGAAGCTTCAGCTTAGGGTCTTTGCCTTCTTCTGCAGAGTTCATCAGAGAATTGACATGATGCTCAAGATAAGAAGCCTTAACTTTGCACAGGATGAACCCGGGCCCGTTCATGTCCAAACTATCGACAACAGAGTTATTCTCAGGAATACTAGCAATGATAGCTTGCGCAAGTTGTTGAGGTGAATTAACGCCGGCAGGAAGTGAACCTTTACCCTTTAACTGCGCAAAGAGAGGCATGGCTTTGCTGCACTGGTAGTCTCCTAGCTTCAGCTGCTTACTCTTTTCTACCACCTGACCTAGGGTATGTGCAACTTCTGGCAACAAATTAGATATAGCCTCGACAAAGATGCTGTTAACGGCACCAATCATCGATGGGTCATTTTTAATATCAAAGGGAGCAGGAGGAACAAGACCCTCAAGATCAAGTTTGCCCTGAACCCAACAGTGCGAGTTTTCATGCAGTTTGATATAATGCTTGATTGCATCGCTGTAGTCACCATCCTGCTGTGATAAAGTTACAATTACCGCAATATCTGCAACAGTCAGACTATTTCCAACGAGGAACGAACCATTTCCCTTTGACAATACATCATCAATCTTTGCAAGAGCTGCAGCCTTTATCTTAGCGTCGACATCTTTTCTCAAAGAATTCCTCTCAACTTCAAGCCATTCATCCACAAGAGCAGCCTTCTCATAGCTGTGTGAACCGATTAAAGCAATCGCTTTGGCAGTTCCATTACCTCCAAACGCAACGACGGAACTGTTTGATGATGAAAATAGGGCAGGACCAGTAAAGATACAAGGCAACTTATGTGCATTGGTGGCTCTGGAAAGTTGAACACCAAAAGCCGAAGCAGAAATTGCAGCCTTTAGAGAAGCTCCACAATTTTCATGCGATGCATTGGCAAGAAAAAAAGTAACTTCCTTTGGTGCGCTCGACTTCACAATCTCTTCTGGGACATTCTTCACAGATACAGAAGCAGCAGTATCGTTTGAAGCACCAGCTTTCTGAGCTTTCTTCTCAGCTTGCTTAGCAAGACGCTTCGCTTCTTTTTTCGACATCTCTTTCACTTCTTCTGTCATCTTATTTCGCGTCTTGGGAGTAATTCAACCTTATGGTCTCGACTGCTCTGTCGTTTCTGGTTTAGGAGAAAAATGAAAGGGCGAGTGGCAGAGGTAGCTCTCATTGGGGTTATGAGCATTTTTCTACGAACCAACGAAAGTTGGGATTTTCCCTCTCACAAAAAATCAAAAAAAATTCGAAGAAA
>Ga0213868_10003641_pt1 | contig 14307 bp, 14 predicted proteins | sample PICome_9_FD_160087 | JGI IMG/M metagenome (GOLD analysis project Ga0213868, IMG submission 160087) | Coastal seawater microbial communities near Pivers Island, North Carolina, United States - PICO127 | ecosystem: Environmental > Aquatic > Marine > Coastal | place: USA: North Carolina...
CGCTGAAGAGAAGGACGCGTTTGACGTTGTTCTCGAAGCAGCTGGCGACAAGAAGATCCAGGTCATCAAGGAGGTGCGCGCACTCACCAACCTCGGTCTCGGTGAGGCAAAGGCACTCGTTGACGGCGCCCCCGGTGTTGTGCTCGAAGGCGCCAACAAGGAGACCGCTGAGAAGGCCAAGGCTGCTCTCGAAGAGGCTGGCGGAACCGTCACCCTCAAGTAGTCATCTCTTCAGTCTTGTGGGCGTCCACCAAGGCGGGCGCCCACAAGACCATGGCCTATGCCTTTTCGGAGCTAATGGGGTCAAATTCCCCTGCGAGAAGTGTCCTGACAATGTCCTTCAAATCATGCCGGGCTTGCCAGCCGAAGTCGCGGAGGATTTTGCCGGGATCTAGCGAAATGGACTCGATGTCTGTCGGTCGGAAAAGTTGACGATCATGCTCGATGACAGTCTCAGGGTCTAAGTCAAGTTGTCTGCAGGCTAGCTGGATGAACTCTTGAAGTGTGGAACTCTTGCCTGAAGCAACGACGTAATCGGAGGGCTGCGCTGCTCCGTTGATTTGAGTAATGGCCTCCGCAACATCTCCAGCCCATAACCAGTCTCTTGAAACACCAGTTGCCCCCAACTTCACTCTCGATTTCCTCCCAGAGGCGACATCTAGCAGACCTTTGATGATTTTCTGTGTGACAAAGTTGTCTCCCCTCAGAGGCGATTCGTGGTTGGTTAGAATTCCGTTAGAAGCATTCAAGCCATAAGCATCTCGATAATTCTTTACATTCCAAAAAGCTGCCGATTTTGCGACCGCGTAGGGGCTTCTTGGCCGAAAACTAGACTCCTCTGTAAGCCGAGTTAGTGGCTGGAATCCGAAGCAATCAGAGCTAGCGGCATTGAAAAAGCGTGCCGAAGACTTTGCACTCCGCATGGCATCGAGAAAGGCAACAATAGGGTCGATAATCTGATGCAAAGTGTCCTTAGGCTCATGAAAGGAAGCAGCTACGCTGCTTGGGCCTGCGAGATAGTAGATTTCATCTGGCTGGCACCTTTCGAGAGTTGCACGGATTCCTGAGATGTCTGATGGCGACAGCGAAAGTCCCCGAACACTGTCCAGCACGCCCAGCTTTTCGAATCTCCAGGGATTCGTTTCGTTCCAATTCCTCGACGTTGCTATGACTTCGTGGCCTTGCCCTATCAGTGTTCGCGTCAGATAAGCACCTGTTTGACCGGTCGCACCAACAATTAATGATGTCGTCAATTTTGATCTCTTCTTTACTGCTTCACGAATCTCAAACCTAAGGAACTAATTGGCGTATCGTCGGCCGCAACCCTGCCGGTGTGCAAGAGCTTCCCCTTCATAACTCTAACGCTTGACATCTGGTTGCGGGATAGAACATTTGGGCACATCCTCCACAAGACTCTCTCGGAGGCAGCCGCAGCCGGTCACGGTGAGATATTCGTCTTGTAGTCTTGCATTCTGGGATAGGGGCCGCCTCCCCGTTTGTCCTGAGTAGGGGGAGTCAAGTTGACGCTTTCAGTTCATGTGGCCGGTGATGGTGCTGGATGGGCAATTGATGAGGAGGCCTCTAACCTGAGAAAAACTCTTGGTGCGCTGAATATCCGACATGAAGTAAGTCGATGGCGTCCATCCCACGTGATCTACCACTGTGATAGGTACAAGGCGCTAACTAGTCTTTCGCTGGGTGAGAAGCTCTTGCATCGTCGGGTAGCAATGGATTATTTTCATGGCAAGCCTGAGAGTGGACGCAGTTTTGAAAAATTGATAGCGAAAATGAGATTCTTCGAGCCTCTCATAGATCGGGTTAGGGTGTCCACGACTTACATGGCTGACTTACTTGAATCTGAAGGATTCGAGGGCAAAGTTCAGCGAATTCCAATCGGTGTCGACGTGTCGCGATTTTCCCTGGCCTCCCCGGAGAATAGAGCATTTGCTCGAGAGGCTTACTCGATTCCTCCTCAAAGCGTTGTCGTCGGTTCATTCCAGAAAGACGGTGACGGCTGGGCGGGGGGCCATGAGCCAAAACGCATCAAAGGACCCGACATCCTCGTTGAAACTTGCGAGGTGCTGTCGCGTTCGATTCCCAATTTCTTAGTTTTGCTTGCAGGGCCATCTCGTGGCTACGTTGAAAGTGAGCTCAGAAGGAGGGGCGTGGACTATGTCCGGCAGCCCTTCGTCACTGAGGATGAGCTTCCACTCCTCTACCATGCCCTTGATTTATACATTGTGTCCTCGCGAGAGGAGGGAGGCCCTAAGGCTTTTCTCGAGTCCATGGCCTCTGGTGTAGCCCTAGTTTCCACACCTGTCGGTCAAATCGTCGATCTCAGTGCTCACTGCGAAGCCTCAATCGCTGAAGGGTTTGAGCCATCACAGTTAGCTGAGAAAGCGTTTGAAATTCTTTCAACTCCACAGAATCCTCGTGACCATCTCCGGAGGCGAGCTCTGGCGGAGGCGAATTCTCTCGAGAGCCAGAGGGGGCAATGGAGGGAATTTTTCTCCGAAATATTGGCACTTTCGCATCGTTCTGGCCCCTATAGGAATTGGGTTGGAAGACGTGTTTGACTTGAGCTACTCGGAGAATTGTCCTTCCTCAGATATAGGTACGGCTTGTGAAGGCCACGCTTGATGTCGCAAATATTTGTCCTCTACGAAATTCAGCAAGGCCCATGGGGGGGCGGTAATCAATTTCTTAGGGCGTTGACTAAACAATTGGCTCGGTCCGGCAATCTTGCGAAATCAGCCGACGAGGCGAATGTCCTTCTCGTTAACAGCCACCATTGGGGTTTCCGTGACCTACTAATGCTGTTTGTCTGGAAGTCTAAGCGGCCGTATGGGATTGTACTCCTTCGAGTGGACGGTCCTATTTCCATCGTGCGCGGAAACTCAATCAGCCGTCTTGTTGATCTTCGGATTCAACTCTTCAGCAGATTAGTGGCGGATGGGGTAGTTTTTCAGTCGAACTGGAGCGCTAGCAAGTCCTTTTCCCTAGGTATAAGGCCAAAAAAGTGGACAGTGATTACGAATGCTCCGGATCCGGAGGTGTTCTTCGCAGCCTCTGTCGCCAATTGGCAGGAACGACCTCTGAGGGCGGTAGTTTCCTCGTGGTCCTCAAACGCGAAGAAGGGGACAGCTCTCTTGGAGGAACTATTGCGAGAGCTAAATCCGAGGGACTTAGAGGTTATTTCGATTGGCAATTTGTCCCAGGAAAAGCGCGGTCTCACTCAACTTGGTCCCCAACCAACTGAGCAAGTGGCCGCCATTTTGAGGAGCGCCCACGTTTTCCTAGCCCTGTCAAGCGATGACCCATGTTCTAACTCGCTAATCGAAGGAATACATTGCGGTCTCGTGCCTTTCGCTCTTGATAGCGGGGGTCATCCTGAAATAGTGAAAAAGCGAGATTTTTTGTTTGCTGATGCGCAGGAATTATTGACTCTCTTGGAACAACCGTTGGGTGAGATGCGACGCAAGTGGGGATTAGCTGACGTCCCAGGTCTAGCGGTTGTTGCGACGGAATACCTCGAATTTTGCAGGTCTCTGGAGGATTCGCATCTTAATTCTCCGCGGATTCCAGTGACAATTTTTCTTCTCATCCTGGTTGACGCAATCGTCGTCACCGTCTTCCGAGCTTGGAGCAAGTTGGCTGGCCTCAACCGGATTATCACGCGACACCCCTAGCGGGACGAGATGCCTTTGTCCAGACATCTCAAGGTCTGCACGGCATTACCTACTATTCATTTATTGGAGAGGTTGACGTGACCCCATTTTTTAGGTCCGAAAGTTATGAGAGTCGTCTTGCAGCCAGCGTCAGCTGGCAGGAAGACTGTGAACATCATGACCAAGAGAAAGAAACGGCACTCGCCGGAGCAAATCGTTCGGAAAATACAGGACGCTGATCGCATCCTCGCCCAGGGCGGTGACGTTGCGGCCGTGTTGAAAGAGCTGAACGTGACCGAGGCGACGTATTACCGGTGGCGAAACCATTACGGCGGCCTGAAAGCTGAAGACGCGAAGAAACTGAAACACCTCGAGAAGCAGAACCTTCAGTTGAAGAAACTGCTCGCCGAGGCAGAACTGGAAAAGGCTGTCCTCAAGGAGTTGGCTGAGGGAAACTTCTAAGCCCGACCAGTCGACGTCGGGCCGTGATTCACGTGATCAACACGTTTGATGTCAGTGAGCGGCTCGCCTGTCGACTAGTCGGGCTCTCCCGGTCCGCATTCCGCCGCCCACTCCAGGCGGACACTCCTGACGACCCGGACCTAGCCCTGCGGGCGTGGTTGCGTGACTATGCCCGCCAGCATCCCCGATGGGGATACCGCAGGGCATATGTCGATGCCAGAAACGACGGCTGGCAGGTCAACCACAAGAAAATTCAGCGCCTCTGGCGTGAAGAAGGCCTGCGCGTGGTCGTGAAACGCCGTCGGAAACGAGTCGGTGTGTCAACAATTCCCGCTGTGGTCGCGAAGAGCGCAGGTGACGTGTGGTCAATCGACTTCCAGTTTGATTCGACCATTACGGGTAAACCCGTGAAGATCCTCTCCATCGTGGACGAACACACCAGAGAATGCTTAGGCGGCATCGTCGACTACTCCATTACGGGCCTTGACCTTGCTGAACAGCTCGACGTATTAGCCATCGAACGGGGAATACCAGGAGCCCTGCGGATGGATAACGGCCCCGAGCTCATCAGTAACGCCGTTGCTGCATGGGCTAGTGAAACAGAGCGGGTATTTATCCCTCCGGGGCAACCCTGGCGAAACGGGTTCATAGAGTCCTTCAACGGGAAACTACGAGACGAATGCCTCAGTATCAACCAGTTCTACTCCCTGGGCCACGCCAAAGGCATCATCGGGCTCTGGAAGAAGGAATACAACACCATCCGGCCGCACTCATCCTTGGGAAACAAAACCCCAAGCGTTTATGCTGGCCAATGCACCCACTAAAAACCAGTGACGACTCTCGAAGCCACTGGACCTAAAACAGGGGGCAGGTCAAGGTGAACTTCATTTTTGGAACAGCTATGCTTGGATCTGGCTTAGCAATTGGGAGTATTGCTGTCTCGTGAATGAAAGTTGTCGCGACACGGGGTGTTGAGACACTTCTGGTCGTACCAAGACTTTCTCCGGTTGACCTGTGTTTTTCCGCTTTCCGCAGAAGGAGAAAATTTTATGAGCGTGGTGAGGGTCGGATATGCAGTGCCAATCACGCTCGGAGCCGTTGGCCTTATGATTTTTGCTGAGTACTTTTTTCTGGGAATTGACTCTTACGTTCGGCTGGGCGATCACCAGGACTCCTTCCTTCCCCGTGGAATCTCTTATGCCAAGTCAGGAATCCCGGGTTGGATGCCACAGGCGTTGTTTGGGCTATCTTCAGATTACATCGCATATCGGCCATTTTCATTTTCAAATTGGATTTTTCAGATTGTCCCGAATGTGTGGGCACCACTGGTCATTCTGGCTGTTTGTGTCACACTCGCTGGAGTTTTTTTGGTCAAATTGTTGCGCCGTTATTTCGTGAGCAATTCCGTCGTGATTCTCTCAGTTGCGTACTTCTGGATTTATCTGGCTCGGGAAGACCTGTACTGGTATATAGTCGCACTCTCCTTTATTCCGGTTGTCCTGTGGATGCTCGATAGGCCGGGTTCAAGGTGGGCATCACTAATTTTCGGGTCCTTAGCAGGGGCGGTTTTTGTCGGGTCCAACTATTTGGCCTTGACCGCACCGTACTTGTTCACATACATCCTTATTCATCTCGTGATCCTGGGTGTTTATCGAACAGGCGAAGAAAGGAGGTCGCTTGCTGTGGCTGGGACAGGATTCAGCACCGTTGTCGTCCTGGGAATGTTGCCCAATTACTTTGCGCTCGAGAGACATCTTCGTTTGACCCCGAGGACAGATACTTTTTATTATGACTATGGATTCCTCGGGTCGCTCGACTTGATTCAGCATCTTACTGTTACTTCTCTTCCAGCTGTTCTTGTCCTGGCGGGGGTAGGTCTGTGGGGATTGTTCCGTCGGCTCTTTGATTATCGGCTGGGCATCTTCTACTCACTCGTCTGTTTCTTGTTTTTCTGGGCCTATGGTTCCCAGTTCTACGGCTTATTTGGGCCTTTTTTATCCGAGGTAGCCGCTCTAGATATCGGAGTTCCCCTCCAGAGGTTTTGGCTGTGGCTTGTCCCTGGAACGGCCATTGCCTTGCCGCTGCTTTTCAATAGATTCGAGAACAGATTGAGGGACTTGCCTCAGCTGAAGTCCGCTCACCCGGCGCTAGGACTAGCGATGATGCTCGTTGTCGTCGTTGCCGTGGTGCCGCCGTCTCTGGAAACAAAGAGGCAGCATCTTGAGGGGTGGTGGAATGGGAGCAACTTAGCGTGGTCCCAGAGCCCGTCGTGGCAGAAAATTAGCCAATACAAAGGTGATTACCGTGTGGCGGTAGTGGCAAGCCGGGAGCTTGGATTGATTCCTGGCCAGGCCCAAATTGCTGGGTTCATGACGGTTGGGGGAGATGAAACCGCTTCAAGATTCTTTCGCTCATTTTGGGCGATGGTCGACCGGTCAACGAATGTCGATCCTAAGCACAGCTACTATTTTGGCTGGACGAATGAGCCTGATTTTTATGCGCAACCGATTGACAAGCTCCTCCACCTTGAGATGTTGGCAAAAGCGGGGGTGCGCTTTGTCGCATCTGCGAGACCTTTATCCGGGGAGGGCCTAACCCCAATCTCCGATGCCGCAAATTTCGGTCTTGGGCCTCGTCTTTTCGAGCTTTCCAGCGCGATCGGGGCGAATACGTCAAGTCGAGAGTTGTTTATCTACGAGATTCCGGACGCGAAGGAACGAATTTGGTTCGCTTCAGTTGTCGAGCACAACCAGGAGGATTTCGAGCTTTGTGCCTCAATCTCAAACTGTGTATTTGTCAACGACGAGATTCAGTTTGAAATCAGGAACCCTCATTCAGAGGCGCAGATTGACTCGAGTCCGACAAGGTCTGGTTGGGAAGTGAACATCACCGGCCACATGGGAGGGGTGTTAGTCCTCAACGAGAGTTGGGCACCTGGATGGCAAGCTGTGGTCGACGGTAGTCCGACGCCAGTTTTACGAGTGAACGAGAACTTTCTGGGAATCAAGATACGACCTGGTCAGACAGAAGTTCAGGTTACCTTCTCTCGATAAATCTTCTTCCGATTGAGCCTCGGCGTTGGCCAAGAATTAGGAGTGGGCCAGAGCTGTTATCGTTACTATCATTGAAAATTTAGGAGGCTGGCTTGGGGCGAATTTTGGTGGCGGGTGCCGGGGGCTTTATTGGTGGTCATTTGGTTTCAAGTCTGCTGGCGATGGGCGCAGATGTTCGTGCAGTGGACGTCAAATCCCCCAAAGAGTGGTTCCAGAAATTTAACCACGTGGAAAACCTTCAGCTGGATCTCCAAAAGCTTGAGGACTGCCGTCAAGCGGTGGAGGGTGTGTCAGAGGTGTACAACCTCGCTGCGGACATGGGAGGGATGGGTTTCATTGAGAACAATAAGGCTCTCTGCATGCTCAGTGTTCTCATCAACACTCATCTTCTCGAAGCATCGCGTGAATTTGGCATTGAGAAGTACTTCTTCGCCTCTTCCGCTTGTGTTTATAGCCAATTGAAGCAATCGTCTCCGGGTATTTCAGGTTTGAAGGAAGCGGATGCGTACCCAGCTCTCCCTGAAGACGGATACGGATGGGAAAAACTTTTTTCGGAGAGAATGTGTCACCACTTCGCTGAGGATTTCGGTCTTTCTGTTCGGGTGGCTCGGTTTCACAACGTGTACGGCCCGCAGGGCACGTTCGACGGGGGTAGAGAAAAAGCTCCAGCTGCAATCTGCCGAAAGGTCGCGCAGGCGTCATTGTCAGGCGGTACATCAATTGAGATATGGGGAGACGGTAATCAAACCCGGAGTTTTACATTTATTGATGACTGCATTGAGGGAGTCAATCGTTTGATGCAAAGCGAATATTCGCTGCCTATAAATCTTGGATCGAGCGAAAAGGTCTCGGTAAACCAGTTAGTTGACATCGTTGAAGAAATAGCAGGAATAACGCTCGAGCGGACCTACTTGCTCGACGCTCCCAAAGGAGTGAACGGACGTAACTCTGACAACACGCTTATTCGGCAAACACTTGGCTGGGAGCCTTCAATCTCTCTCGTTGAAGGAATGGAAAAAACGTATCGATGGATTTATGACGCACTCAGCTCCGGTACTTTGAGAAGATGAAAGACTCGGCTTCGCAAGACATTCATGTGGGGGTTGTGGGTCTGGGAAAACTGGGCTCGGCGATGGCAGCGACGTTCTCAGCCAAGGGCTTTACCACGGTCGGAGTCGATAGGGATATTTCTGTAGTGGGCAAAATGTCGCGGGGAGAAGCCCCATTCGTTGAACCGCAGGTTGGAGACCTCCTCGCCGTTCCGAATAGTGACCTCCATGTGTCCAGTAAGTATTTGGACCTTCATCGAACGAAACTTTCCTTTCTCGTGGTTCCGACGCCTTCACGTGGTGACGGTTCTTTTGAAACGGAATTTTTGAGAGATGCTGCAGGAAGTTTGGGTCGAGTCTTGAGGGATATGCTTCACTACCATGTCGTAGTGGTGACAAGCACCGTCCTACCTGGAGACGTCAGGAATGAAATCATTCCCGCTCTGGAGAAAGCTTCTGGCAAGAAGCATGGTGACGACTTTGGGGTGTGCTACAGCCCCGAGTTCATTGCTCTTGGATCAGTCGTGAGAGACCTTCTTCATCCAGACTTCCTCCTGATTGGTGAGGGTAGCCCTCAAGCTGGAGATGTGCTGGAGGATTTTTACGAACGACTATTGGCGCGCCAAGTACCGGTCCAGAGGTTGTCAATTGAGAATGCAGAGATTGCGAAAATTGCCGTGAACAGTTTCGTCACGCTGAAGATTTCTTTTGCCAATTTGGTGGCTGATTTTTGTGAAGTTGTGGATGGCGGTGACGTCGACGCGGTCACGGGAGCTATGGGACTTGACCCAAGGATTGGGCCCAAGTACTTTCGCGGAGGCATGGGCTTTGCAGGGCCATGCTTTCCTCGCGACAACGAGGCGTTAGCGTCGTATGGATTACGGAACGCCTTAGACGTTAGCTTGCTAAGAGCGAACGACCGGTTCAACCGGAATAGGACGAACGCGCTGATCGAGAAAATTGCACAAAACACTCCGAAAGGCGGTGCGGTTTCTGTCCTTGGTATCGCCTACAAACCTGGAACGTCGGTCGTGGATGCATCTCCAGGCCTTGCTCTTCTTACGGGCCTCCAAAAGAGGGGTTTTCAGGTTACTGGTTACGATGAACTGGTCTTAGCCGAAGCAGTTCAAAATGTTGGATGTGACGTCTCGCTAACAAACTCCCTGCACGAGGCACTGTCTGGTCGCGACACGGTTGTCGTTGCGTCGCCGTCCGAGTACCTTGCTTCGATTGACCTGAAGGATTTCATCGATTTGGACAAAGTGGTCACCGTTATTGATTGTTGGCGCTCGGTTGGTGGCTGGTCCTCCCTGAGAAATATCCGCTATTTAGCCCTGGGTAAAAGCGATGATTGAGATTTTCTGTCGCGTTGGTTCGCTCCGATTGGAGCTCAACCGTGTTTTCTAATTTTGGAAGGCTTATTACTGCGCTCCTCCGACCCTTTGGTGTTTCCGTCCTAGAAATGGCTGTTCCTGTTCTCAAATGGAACAAATATTCGAATGAGGGAGTTGACGGTTTCTTGGATTATTTCCTTCAAAAATTCCCGGATATACAGCACACCGTCGCAGATATCGGTGCAAATTTCTGGGAGGGGGGGGAGTTGCTCGAGGCTTCTGGTTGAGATGGGCTGGAGGGCGCTTCTCGTCGAACCTTATCCCCCAGCTGTCAAAAACCTCGAGGAAAATCTGCAGGAAAATAGGCTGACGAAGATAGTGCCGTATGCCGTGTCTGCTGAAGACAGTTGCTCGAAAGTCAAAATCAACTGGCATGGTGTTTTTGAAGGTCTAGAGGTCGAGGCAAAGCCCGTGATGCAGGTGCTTCGCGAGTTTGCTGCTCAGCAACCTGGGGGCAAAATTTCAATAATTAAAATTGATATCGACGGGATGGACAATGAAATTGCGAGCGCTATAGATTTCAGTGAATTTGAAACGAGGTTAGTGATTCTTGAAATTGATTCTTCGAACATCAAGATTCTGACGGACCAGAGCGAAATCATGCTTCTCAAGGGTTACGTTCCAATTCTCCACTCTGGCAACGTGTATTACTGTCGGCGCGAGGACTTGGAGCAGTGGTTGTTCGTCCCACGAAAATCTCAGTCTGCGTCGTTGACTGTTATTGCGAAGACGCCAAAATACGAAAACCCTGCCAGCCGACATTCGGAGCGCCGGTAACTTGATGACTGTTCGGTAAATAACTCGAAATCACATCGATTACTTCATCCAAGACTCGTCAACCTTTCGAGTGGGGGTTGTGTTGCGGCAGCTTTTGGTATCTTTTTCCCTGCGCTCGAGCGCTGAGTTGGAGTCAGCTTGCGAGGGCGGTGACAAGGAGATGCCAGCCGAGCTTCTTCTCAATTAGGGCAAATAATTCAGAGGGCATAGCGTCAAAATACGGCTCCTTAACGTACCGGTATTGCACATAATCGGCGACCTGGTAGGGGAACACGTGGTCTTGCCTCATTGAGGTTATAGAAAATCCAGCTGACTCGACCAGTGCTCTCGCGCTCTCCCGCGTGTAGGTGAGAGCTATAGGGCAGCCATCTTGCGCCTCTGGCTGGTCAAAACCTTCTTCGATCAGCATTGCTTTCCACGAGTTCTTGGCATAAAGCATGAGGCGCAATTCAGTCCCTTTAGACGAGAACTTTCGGAGCTCCGTAAGGGCCCGTGAGGGGTTCACTGTGTGATGAAGTACCCCAAAGGCGTAAATCAAATCGTATGGTTGCAATGGGACAGAAGACTTCGAGAGTTCCTCGACATCCGCATCAAAAAACTGGCCATCCAGATTTAGAACTTTGAAGCGCTCTCTTGCGAGTTCTAGGGAAACTTCGGAAAGCTCGACCCCAACGTATTCGGCACCTTGCCGAGCAAAGTTCACCGCGTCCGTGCCGATTCCGCATCCAATTTCAAGCACACGTTTCCCGCTCCAGTCAGGAAAACCCGCGAACGATGGGATGTGCGGCTCGACGAAATACTTTCGTGCCTCTACCGCGTCAAAATATTGTTTCGAGCCAAGCGGTAAATCACTGTGGCGGACATTGCACGGGCGTGAATTCCAGTATTCACGGACCTCTTCGATGGTCGCAGATTTTCCTGAGGACTCCAGGGGGGGGGCGGGCGGTGTCAAAGGAAAAGCCTTCCTTCAAATAAGCTTGCCAAGCTCGAAAATTTCTGTCAGCCTACATTGGATTGGCCGTAACGGCAATTTTTAGTGCCTACCTACCCTGCAACCTATTTTCCAAACTGCATTCTGCGCTGCTCTAACGTTGCATACCGGTGGTCTTTCCGCAGAACCGAATCGCTGTGACAAAAGGCTAAGTCAACTTGCGCAGTGGCCCCATCTAAAGGTCTTCTCAGCACGCCACAAATGTCGAGCAACACAAAACCTCGTGAGGCAAAGTAATCGACTATGTTGGCAAACTGATTGGAGCTACCAATCATGTTGTTCCAGAGATTGACTTCTAGGAGGAAAACGGTTTCACTTCCGGGCTTAATCTCGGAGAAGAACTTGTCCCCGCCGTCAAGCGCATCGATTTCCGCCCCCTGGAGATCTAATTTGACGAGCCTATGGCCCTCGGTTTGGAAGAAGTCGTTTAGCGTAGTTGCGGCCACTTGACGCGGCGTCCCATTCACGGCAGTGCCCTCTATTTCCTCATAAATTGAGGATCCGTAGAGGTCTGGATGAACGTTGATTCGCACCATTCCCGCAGATTCAGTCAGTGCACAAAGGAGGACATGAGAATTCTTAATGGGTAAATTTTCCAGATTTTCTTCAAATTCTTTGAGCGGCTCAAAAAGGTAAAAGTGAGCGTCAGGCCAGACTTTTGATGCGGCAAGAGAAAAGCCACCCCGCGCAGCGCCTCCATCGTAAATGTGCTCAAAATCGATAGCATCCCTGATCCATGTGAGGAATCCGGATTGCGACGTTCGGTTCACCTCAGGGTAGTTGAGGAATTTGCGAACGAGTCGATAGAATCTTCCCACTGCAGCCTCCCTTTCGCTCTAGATTGAGCCCCAAAAGCCTCACGAACTCACCGCCTTACCCGGTTTCGGCCCGGCACCCCAACACTAGCTGATTTTGAGGTTTGCGTGCTTGAGGATCTCGCCGCTCATACGCTGAGCGAACGGAGATAATCTTTGCCGGAACCGGCGCGCTACGGCTTAATTCTCGTCGCGATCGCGTAGCCGCGGTTTCTGGAGGATGTGACAAACTCGACCTAATATTGCCCTTCGCCCTTAATGAGATTAACAGCCTCTGCGACACCGTCAAATGTGCCAGGCGTTACGTCGTCAAACATTACGATGGCGCCGGGCTCTTTCCGCTCACTGACCCACCTGAACTCTCGAACCACTTCCGAGAAGAGGTGTTGAGCGTCCAAAAAAGCAAAATCGATACGAGACAGACCTGTGCTCCTCAGTGTGTTCTTCGACCACCCCCTCAAAAAAACTATTGGACCCATTTCTTGTCTCCAGTCCCGGAGCAGCTCTTGCCGGGAAATTGGTCCCTCTAGGGAATCAGATGCAGTGTTCCAAAATATAGGTGAGTCGTGAGGCATTGGATCAAAAGTAATTACCACCCCCGGTTTTTGGGCGTCCAAAATTGCTTTAGCGACGCAAAGCGCTGAAAACCCCCTCGCAGTTCCTGTCTCAAACGAGGCGAAAGGCTGGAGAGGGGCGTGCTGGGAGCCCAGAAATTTCCTAACAATTGAGTACAACAACCTCCCGTGCTGCCAATTGAGCGAGGAAGTCTTCACCGTCACTTGCGTTCTCATTGCCAAGCGCTCTAACCAACCGCTTTCAATTGCGTAACCAGAGGAGCTTTCGAAATGGTCTATTTCTGGATATTTGGAGTCGCATTCACGCTCGAAAAGGCTCTGGTATATCGGTGTCACGGCCTGTGGGTATCACCCAAATGGATGTATCGGAAAAATCCCATCCAATTGGACTAACTGTGCGAATCGATTGAAGGCCTTGACAGCAAACGAAACAATTCCCTTATCCAACGAGTCCCCCTTCGCTAATCAAAAATTTTTGCAATGAAGCAGCTGACCGCAAACGGACGGCAAAACTCGTGTGCCCGTCAGCCCGATTGTTAACCCACTGATCGGTGATGCCCTTCCGCGTTGGGTTTCTGAGAGTCGGCTTTGCGAGGGCCTTGACTTCCTCGGAATTTCTGCTGCGCTCGACTTGTTGTAAAGCGTTGCGCAAATTAATGCTGTTGCCACAGAAAACTTTGTTCGCAAGAATGTGAATCTAGGGGCGCCGAAAACTAGAGCTTCTCTCGAGCACCCATCGATCGAGGGAAGGGTTGTATTTTGCAATCGGCTCCGACATCTTCGGGAAGCACCACAGCAAAAGCTTGTGTGGCATGGACCGCAAAAATGAGGATAAAACTCGAGTCTTGAGGAATCTCCAAACAAAGGCTGAGATTCGATCTTGAGGAGAGGCTCGCACGCGCATTCGATCTAGAACGAGATCATTGAAGGATTCAAATTGACTTAGGTTTCGAGAGCTTCTGCTCTGACTCCCCCGTCTAAATGCGCCTAAAGGAGTATCAACATGAACGAGTTCCGAGTGCTCGAAAAACCGGGCCCACAAGTCGGTGTCGAATGCCTGCAGGGAGCTCTCGTCCAACTTTCCCCCGGCCGACTCCCAAAGTTGACGCCGAAAGAAGGTTGACTCTTGCTGAATAACTTGCCAATGCCGATTCAAATAGTCGAGCCTGTTCTTCCGAACTACGCGAGAATTAACTATCTCGTCACGAGAGTTAATAGTTGAAGCATTGCCCGAAATCCAGTCAGCGGAGGGAAGGTCTGCAAAAACCTGGGCGATGACAAATAGGGACTTGGGCATCAGGATATCGTCACTGCTAAGCCACCCAAGAATTTCACCACCCGATTCAGAAAAAGCGTCATTCAATGCGAAAACCGGGCTGGGACGAATTCTTGTATTGTCAACAATTTTGGAAATACTGCCCGAATAGCTGCCAATCACCTCTCGAGAATTGTCAGACGACGCGTCGTTGACCACGATGTATTCGAGGTTTGGGTAGCCCTGGGAGATTACCGACTCAATAGTG
>Ga0213868_10003643_pt1 | contig 14302 bp, 6 predicted proteins | sample PICome_9_FD_160087 | JGI IMG/M metagenome (GOLD analysis project Ga0213868, IMG submission 160087) | Coastal seawater microbial communities near Pivers Island, North Carolina, United States - PICO127 | ecosystem: Environmental > Aquatic > Marine > Coastal | place: USA: North Carolina | collected...
CTTGGATTACTAAGTTGTGGATGGTTCTGGCCAAAGTATTTCCGTAAAAAGCTATTGTCAGTTGGAATTCAAATCAATGATGATGAATAATTCAACCCTGTTTATGCATAATTTATAAATACAGATGTATATATATATATACATTGAGTTTTATTTACTATTTACTATATGTAGTTTCATAAGAAAAGCAATGACTGTGAGACTGACTGAAAATGTGAGTGGAAATCCACAAGCAGAGTTTCGAATGAATCTATCTATCTAACCCTAAACCTTTATTCTTTCAGCTTCTTGTGGCTCTCTAATATTTTGTTAGTCGCATCATGCATCACGCATCACAACGAACACAGACGACAAGCCTTCAACATTGTCCAAATGAATCATGACTGAACAGCAGCAACCGAATGAAATTACCGAAGTACAAGATGAGTCTCAGTCAAATGTTAATGAAGACCCTGCTGATTTAGGATTACGGGACGGGGTTCCCAATCAGAAAATTCTTGATCGATGGAAAGTAGTCGGCCATGGACTAGAGACCAAGGGCACTGGTGAGTCGTTTGCAATCGATTACCGTTCTAATTTGATGACCCTTATACAAAAAAAGAATTCATTGATTCACTGACCTTGTCGTTTTTGTAACATATATAAATACTTTTACAGTTGTATGGTCGGAGTCTGTGCATTCTCTCACCGATGCAAACCACTATTTTGCCACCTCTCCCGAAGCCCGCGAATTTGTAGAACGACACATGCGACAGATGATTTCCATCCTATTAGAGCAAACACCTCAAAAAATAGGTCAAACGGAGCGCAAATGTGTAGAAGACAGTCTTGATAAGTGTTTACATATCATATACAAAGAGCTGACTTCCAGGGTCGGTCCCAGGGCAGGCGATGATATTGTCGTTCTTGATATTCTTGCGAATATGTTTAACAGAAAGAGAGTATACTATAAAGGACAAAAGTCAAACTGGAATAATACGGCAAGTGGATTACCACAAGTGAGAATACATCTCATCGAAAAGTTTGCAAATGCACATGGGTTTGCTCATCTTGGTGCCTACCTCGAAGCAAGAGTGGGGATGCCAGATCGATTCCCCACATTTGGTATCATTCGTGACTTTTTACTTGCAGGCAAGGATGTCTTGCAAATTCAAGATGCCAACGTCGACGGGAGAAGTACGATGGAAGATGAAATTATACGAACAGCAAAAGCTGTCATGGATTTTTTGATGAATCTTTCGGAGGATGCCTTGAAAAAGATGTCACCTGATGACTTGAATGCATTGCTTCGATATGATTTGCAAACCATCTTTGAATATTTGATCACTTCTCGGAGAGAAGAGACTTACAAATTCTTTGAGTTTTATAGAGCATTCACGTTTCGATTGATCTCATCGCAATCTCTTCCTCTTAAACTTTTTGGATGGGATTGTGTAACTCAACTTGTAGAATATAGTGAAAGCATGGCACCTCCACCAAGATCATACGTCGTTGAAGGGGCAGGTGTCGACTTTGTAAATGGTACATATGAATTTGCTGCAAAAGTGGGATCAGATGGTTTCGTTTCTCCAAATTCGGAATTGAAGTACGTGAAAATCATACCTGAACAACCTGACAACCCCAACTCGGGAAAGAAATTGACTCTGTTCAAATGCACAATGCGATCCCAACAGAAATGGTGGTTTATATCTGAAGCTGATGAGCAGCAGCCAGGGACTGACAAAGATGTTGATTACTACCAACGAAAGTCTTCCAGGGGGGAAGAAAAGCTACCACCACAATATAAATGGACAACTTGTAGAAATGCAGGAGTTGAACCACCGCCAGTTCTATACCCTCAAGGAGTTATGGTTCCACTAGGTGAGGAGTACCACACGTTAGAGCATCAACTTGCTGAATGGGCGATTGAAAACAAAGTAATGGAGCATGTTTTAGGTGACTCAATTCATCGTGAAACTGTTGCTCGATCAACACGGCTATTTACATTTCTTGCTCAAATGTGCACCAAAGATGAGTTGAATGATACATGCACAAGTTCCAGGCGGAAATCATACTGTTTAAGCTCCTCTCATCTTTCACTGGCATGGAAAACCTGTGTAAGCAAACTGGATTCTGCTGTTTCTGCCGAGGTATATAACTTGCTCGTTTCCATTTTGACTATACTTCCAAATGATCTAGCTGTCAATTTACTTTGCATCATTGGCGATTCTTCTGAAGATTCCTTATACGAAGTTGCTGAATTTTGTTCAGCTCTTGCAAATGCTTGCGAATCTGCGCACACGTTACCCTTGTTAGACGAGACCAGACGAGTGTTGTTACAACTACTATGGAAAGTATTGACTCATCCTGATGCCTACTCGCTTAAATCCTATGATCATATCAAGGCTTTCATGACTAACGAATTGCGAGTAGAACCATTGGGTTCAATGGAACGTCAAGGCTTCATAGAATCGTGCAAGCATGCTTTAAAAGTATCTATTGCATCAAAATCTTGTGACGAGAACTCCGCTCTGAGAATGGTTCGTGTTACTAGGTTTGTTCTTGAGTCGTGCCCTAGAGAGCAAGCAGCAAATCTTATATATCTGAACAATGGAGAGCTTGCAAATTTGCTTTTTGATGAAGTCATGGCATTTATGTCACGAGCACTTTCAAATGATCATTCATCTCATGGAATCAAAAAAGTAAGTGAATTTGTTTCGATTTCCTTTGAGTATATCGTCATCTATCACCTAACACTGTTCGCGCAGTCCCTATCAAATTCGAAGTCTATCGATGATTTAGACCATACGTTTGCACTGAATAAACGGTTAGGGATTCTTCGCTACGTATATGGTATCTCGGGAACCATTGAAATGTCAATTAAACAGCTGGACGCAATGTGGAGTATATGTAGTGCACCTCGTGATAAAGAAGCAATCATGACTTTCCTGGCCCGTTCATCTCAAGATGATCAGCCTACCTCTATGCATATTGGACCCACACCTCCAGGTGATGCCAACGTTTTTGATTCTAGTCACCAGGTGCTAACTGCCGCTTTTTCAGAAGACGTCAGAATTCACGTGTTTACAAGACTGTTTTGTTCCACAAACACGCATTGGGAGCATCTAGGAAAAGAGGCGTATTGTAGTTTTCAAACTCTCTTTAAGAGCCTAGGCGATCAGACGAAGCGTGCGCTAACTTCCCATGGGCCCGCACTCGATGCTCTGTGGAGGATTTGTCTGATTGCGGGTGATGATGAGGTAGCAACAAGTGCTATGAAAGATCTTCTCCTAATATATAAAAATATTAGTGAAGCAAAACTCCACTATCATGTCCAATCCAAAAATGTATGGACTCAAGCTACTGCAACAGAGGAAGTTGCAAAAGTTCAAAAGTTAGACCCCAACGAAAAATTTTCTTCCAAAATCTACTCTTGCCTCTTGGAAGTAAAATCTGGTTTGAAGAGAGGTGATCCTCTGGCAGGACGATCAGCCGAGCGATGTGTGCGAATACTGAACTCTGCCGTTGGTAATGAAAAATCTGGAAATGGAAGTTTTGCCGTTTCTCTCGAAAAGTTATCATCGATCAATACGTTGCAAAGTATTGTTGACGATGTTCCTCATGGATATCGTAGTCAATTATGTTACAAATATGTCAACATACATGCAAAGAGAACTCAGCCGAATGCACAAAGACATAGCTTTGAACGTTTTATGATACAAGTTCATCCTCTTGATTCTCTCCAAACTTTGAAAGAAAAGGTTGCCAACTTCTGTTCTCATCCTGTTGAAAATCTGAAGCCAATATCTCTGGAGTCCACTTTCAAAAGAAATCTAAATATTGAACCTGAAAGTACGCTGATTAGCGATCTCGGTGTAAATGACGGGGCTGAAATTGTTTTTCTTCTATGTCAAAAGTCACTAGAAGAATGTAAGCAAGAACATTCTGTGAGACCAATGACTCAGCGCCAGGGTCTTTCATCCTCGGAAATATTTGGAGGAAATGGTATCGGGCCGTCCGATGAGTTCTTTGATGCATTGCTTGATGTGCTTGAGTCTCTTTCTGAAACAGCTCGTGGACAAGCGAGTAGCGTACAAACTTTAGTTTGGGATTTACTTCAGTCAGTTCCTTCTAACAAGGGCATTGTACAGCGTGTAAGAACTCTATGTCAGTCATCGATCCAAGCTGCTGATGAAAATTTAGGGAAACAGTCTATGGTCGTTGATATTAGTCGGTGTGATTCCGAGTGGAAAACTCTATTAGACCCGGTTCATTTCCAACGATCTATTTATATTCTTCAAGTAATCGATTCCTTCTTGCAACCAACGGTTGAAATTGTCTGCCACACTGAAAATCGCAAGAGGTTAAAGAGTAGCGTAGTACAAGACGCTCATGCTTTTAGAAATGGTTTTATAGAATCTGGAGGCTTTGATGCTGTTCTATCGTTTTTCACGACAACGCGTGACCACGAGTCAAACAGTAGCTTAAATCTCAGGTTGGAAAATGCATGTATTTTAAGAATTTTCAAAGCTTGTCTATGCGGTAGATCGGAAGTTCAAGGATATTATAACAATGAACCCGTTCCTGCTTTAGTTTTGGACGATACTGGTGCAAACTTATTGAAGTCAATTGTGTCAATAGAAAGTTTGCTTATGAGTTTAACCTCAACGGCTGTTTTGGATAGTGACATTTCCAGTGTTGCCATTATCGATTCGATTCTATTAATACAGTCTATATTGACTGCAAACCCTGCAAATGCATTGCTTTTTGCCAAGTTGTCAGGCGGATTAGCCGAGAAGCTAATTATCAAACTTCTACTATGGGACGATAAGCAGTGTTTCACTATTTCTTCCATTGCAAACAGCAATAGAATCCGCAAAACAGCAAAAGAATTTATCCTTAAGACCACTGGACTCGCGCTGCAAGTTTATCCTTGGTTGGTGAAAGCTCTTGATGGTCTGTCGGTTTCCGCGGACAGTACTCATGAACTTTTTTCAGTTTTGATCTATCTTGTTGAATTATTGAATAGAGACGGTCGCGTTCAAGACTTGGAGATGTTGAGTTATTCGGTGTGTATGAAACTTGCTAGCCATAAAGGCAGAACATCAAACCATGCTATTGGCACGTCATCGACGACTGTATTGTGTGGATGTCTACAGATTTTGAAATCGATCGTCCAAATATGTGATCCGATTGTATTATCAAAAGGGACATCTTTCCTTTTGCAAAATTTTGTTACACAGACATGGCTGCGCATTGAATCAGAAAGTAGTAGCAACAGAATTTTGTTGTCTCTGATGAGTATCATATTCGATTGCTTCCTCTTCGATGGAAGTTCTTCTCAGTCTGTGGCGATTTGTTCTAATCAGACTTCTCGTATAGCAGGCTTTGAAGTCTTGGAAGCGATTATGCAAGCCTGTGACTCGGGAAGTGGCTTTATATCTCTTACCTCGCGTCTAAATGATATTGTCGCGGCTACATCTCCATCTATTCGTCATAAATGGGATGGGTACCTCGAAGAACACGCTCATTCGGGCACTGTTGCAAGTAAATCAAAATATTCTGGACTTAAAAATCAAGGGTGCACGTGCTACATGAACTCGGTATTGCAGCAACTTTTTATGATGCCAGAGTTGCGAAAAAGTATTTCTTCGGCTACTCTGCCAACATCACTGAGATCACTATGCGGGAAAGCAAAGCATTCCGGACAAGACCTCGTCGGCAAATGTATTTCACTACAATGGGATAGTGGCTCTTATTATCAAGCCGATGTGTTGTCGTACTTCTCACACAAAGACACGCATGTAATTAGATATCGCACACTTACCCCATCTTCAAATCGTAGTCGAAGACAGAATTACAATGGAGCCGACCAGCAGCTTCAAAGCATTGATTCTCGTTCGCTTCCTCTTGAACCTTTGGAAGAATTTGTGCTTAGCCAAGGCCGTTCTGGAAAAGAGACCGGTCACTTTGATATAGTTGTCCCAGAAGAAACTGGAGTCGAGAATAGTGTTCCCGGCGTTTCTTCCGCCGTTATCGAGGAGTCAGAAGATGAAGTTTCCTATAGACGACTTCTGGAAGAAGTACAAAGAACTTTTGTGCATCTAGAGGGTGGTTCTCGCGGTAGAGTTTTTGATCCGCGGTCCTTGGTCGAAGCCAGTGCTTGTCTTCGGTTAGAGTTTGATATTTGGCAGCAGAACGATGCTTCTGAGTTTGCGATGAAGCTCTTAGATAAACTCGAGGTGCCGTTGAAGCGGTGGTCCCCGCGTGAGTTTAGATTCTTAGAGAACACTTTTAGATTAAAACAAACGAAGCAAAAGATATGCAAAGAATGTGGGTTAAAAACAAACCGTGAAGAAAACCTTATGAACATTGATTGCCAAATCAGAGGGATAACAGATATCCATGAAGCTCTTTCTACCTTTTGCGAAGTGGAATATATGGAAGGAGATAACAAAGTATTCTGCGAAACTTGTAAGAAGAAATGTGATACAATTTTGCGCACAGCAATATCATCTTTACCAGACATGTTAGTTCTTTCCTTAAAACGGTTTGACTTAGATTACAATACATTTGAAACGGTCAAGCTCAACAGTAGATGCGAATTCGAGCAAACTCTGAATATGAAGCGATACACTTTAGAAGGGGTGGAAGCAATCGAAAAAGCTAATGCTGGTAGTGAGAATAGTGGAGATATTCATACAGATCCTCTTGGTGGTTTTCCAGATGAAAATTATGAATACAAACTTGCTGGTGTCTTAGTGCATGCTGGGGTTGCTCAAGGAGGTCATTATTATAGCTTTATTCGCGACAGATGTGATAATGAGTGGTACAGGTTTGACGATGAAGATGTGACTCCTTTCGATCCTACTAACATCGAGGCTGAATGTTTTGGAGGAAAAGTTAAGAAAGAAACGAAATGGCCGAATGGTCAGGTGAATACTGTTGAGACAGAGCAACTTGCGAATGCTCTGATGTTGTTCTACGAAAAGGTAAAACCGACTCACAAGCACAAAAATGAGGATGATCAAATGGGCGATACAGAAGATGAGCAGCTTTCCAAGATAGCTATGACCACAGGTAGTGACGAATTCAAGGCAGATGTAAAAAAATCGAATTGTCTTCATCGCTCTCATACCTTTTTATTCGGGAACGAATTACGAACTTTCATCAAAAGGATGCTTGACAGCATTGTCAAACGCAATGTCTCTGGATCGTTTGAAAAACGTGGGTCTTCGATGGTAGTTGAACGGGGATCAAATGATAGTACTTCGGAATGGAAGTTATTCATTCTCGATTTATCATTGAGGTACTTCTTTGACATACTTCTTCATTCTGTCGAAAAAAATGATTTCGAACAATGGGCGTATGGCCTAGTTGCTGCATTAAAGAATGTATCGGCTGGCTCATATGCTTTTGTCAAGGAGGTTGCAAGACGTTCGAAAATGGTCGCCGAGAACTGGCTGTATACATATGTAGCGGATTGTCCAGAATATTCATCTCGTGCTGCTGCAATAGAAGTATTATCATCCGCTTTTATTGTTTCTCTTGGTAACCAGCATATACAAAAAAGTCTAGTCGAATGGTCAAAGGGATGGATTGAACAAGTTGAATCATGGCATACTGCTGGTGAAAATGGTATTTTCGAACCAATGGTATGTAGACTGACAGGCAAATGGAAACATCTCGAAAATGTGGAGAGTGAATCTCCCCGGGTATCTGACATCGGTGCAATCATTTCCTATATTTCATACCTGATTGATATTGCCCCACGCACATGGCGTTACAGTACTAATTTGATGTATTTGATCAAACGAATTGCAGCCGCTGATGATGCCATGAGGAATGCACTAATTGCTGCTCAATTTCCAGCTCGCTTGATTTGCTTTGTACTACGAGGGAAAGCTGACTCTGAACTGCGTAAAACATTTCCAGGACCATCATTAACGCCAGAAGTCATCGAGGCTATAACGAAGATTGAAACGAATATGAGCGCAAATCTTCTACCTATTTCAGGATCAGTACATCATGTCGCCCCTTATGTTGGGGTTCCATCTCCTTTAGATCATCTACATACATACGAGACTCTCGCGATACTGATGGGTATAGAAGGAGGGGAACGAATACCATTGTATCGTGAAGCTGGTACATCCAGTAAGGGGAGGCCTTTGATTGAATTCACAGCTCCTGCTCAGAATGTCTTTACTTTGATTTTCAATGAGTTTGCTTCTCAGCCTGGTGTCATGGATCAAAGAGATGTGTTTAGGTTGCTTCAACGGTGTGGTATTTCTGGTAACAATATCAATAATCGAGCTTCCAAAATGCTACTTTCTTATGGCGATGACTCATCGACGATGTCTTTAAATGGGTTCCTTACCTATTATCGAGATAATTGTACAACAAATGAGGCTCAGATTTTATCTGAACTCCACACACTCGGCTTTAGACCAGACTTGACAAGAAGATCGCAAGAATTTTTTGATACGGAAAGCAAGAATGCGACCGAAAACCTCGTGCGGGATGTCGGTAACATGGTTGAAGGGAACAAGTCGTATAAACTTGGATACCTTGCTGGAATTGGTCTATCCCAATTGGAACTCTACTCAATCGCATACTATTCCAACAGTCATCTTGCTGAGTACATGCTCGCCATGAGTGTTTTAGGACATAGTATTGATCTCACTACCATACTTATTGAGTCATTAAGAGCTCTTTTCCATTCTCAAACAGGATGGGGAGGAAACGAAAGTGCAAGTGTGGTCCTAATGGTGCTGAAAATTGTCGCCTGTATTCCGGACGATCGACAACTCGATCGCATAACGTCCATAATGATGTGCGAAGAATCTGTTGGTAATTCAATATCGGTTCAATGTGGTCTTATTCATGCTTCCAGACACTTTTTTTCGGCCAGAAACAACAACAATATTAGATATACAAACGAAGAATATAATAATGATTCATTGATGATTGATCGGTATACAGAAATCATACAAGAATTGAAGAAGATCCCTGCTGTTTCTGAGTGGTTCAATGCACATCAAGATACTGTGGGATGGATAGAGCAATGGCAAAGGCCTTCGGCAACACAAGATCGTGCTGATACTCAAGTTAGAAGAGATGGTGCTCAAACCCATTATCATCATAATCAAGGTGCTTTCGATCACCAGACTCAATCAGATTCTGACGGTAGCATACAGGATTCCGAAGAAGATGATTTTGACGATGTTAGCTACGCTGCTGTTAACACAGGTTTTCTAGTAGTATCAGGGGCTGGGATCACCGAGGTAGACGGAATTTACAGTTACAAAGCTGAGAACGATGGAGTTCCGATGTACAAAAAAGACGGTGTATGGGAAGGTAATAATGTCGAATTCGCTCTATTTCGTTGTCGGCTTAGTGATAATTCTCAGCGTTGGTACATTTCTATTGTGCCGAAAGGAAAATGTCCCGGCACGAATAAGGACATCGATTTCTATCAAGCCGAAGCCGATGGTAGAAATGGGGAGAATCCTCATGGATATCCATGGGAAACTGCTCAAGGCATTGGTCAAGATCCTCCACCCAATGTTGAGTGGAAGCCAAATGTTGGATCTTCTGAGCAAGAAGGAGATGAAGAGTTAGTTCTTGACGAGGAATATGACCAATAAAGTAAAAAATATATTTTCTTTCAAGAAGGAATCGCACTCCTTCGTAATAATGCCGATAGGATTGAATGAAATTTACCTAAGATACTGATTACTACTTTTTAATTTGTCTCCATGGTGCATCACCAATCAATTTATATAAAACAAACCAACAACAGTATTCATTTTATTCAACTCTCTTAGGAGACGAATATATCTAACTTCTGGAATTCAATAAAATATCTGTGATAACGCTGATTGCACCATTCTCAAATAGCTCATGAGTGTAAACGAGGTAAAAATTCACAAAGCTCCTTTCGACTTAGAGGTGAAAGGTACTGGTCATCCAGGATCACGAACATTTGCAATAGGAAATGAAGATCATACCCTTGGAAACTCTCTGAGGCATGTGCTGATGCAAAACTCACGTGTGGAATTTGCTGGTTACTCTGTTCCTCATCCATCTGAACCTGTTGTTCATATTCGTGTACAAACTGCAGGAGATGAGGAGAGTCGACCGCGCGCGGTAGATGTTATAAAAGAGGCATGCGAAACTTTGATTCAACAATGTGAACTGGTAATAAATGAGGTTGAACGAAAGATACCGGAGGTCAAGCAAGACAGATTAGAAATAGAAGAACATGTTCGAAGAAATATGGAAATGGATGATCCTATGGATGAAGATGAAGTAGTTGAAGAAGAAGTGTATGATGAAGATGTCGAGTACTGAGTTATTTTGACATTTTGTACTTTAGAGATCTATATAAAAAGCTATATGATGCAAATTATGATCAATGCTATAGATGAAACTATTTCATGAAATTTGTTAGTGCCTTGTGCAGTTATTCTAGATGCAATTAGGTTTGAAGATCTTCTTCTCTTTGTCTGCTTTTAACCTTAAATCTTGCAACTTTACCAACGAATCATCAATAAAATCAAGATAGGTCTGGACATCGAACGTTCCGCGGAAGAAATTACACGATAGATTTACTTCAAGTAAGCACACAGGAACCTTATCATCCTTGCTCAAAACAACATCCCATCCAACAAAGGGAACGTCAGGGCATAATTTCAAATGACTTTCCTCTACGAGTTTCAACATACCACGAATATCAGGTACCGTTTTCCCTGTTACTTCCAGCCCTTCAACATCCGGATGGGTCTTGTATTCTCCATGGAAGCTTCTCCAATTGCATCTACCAGGTAAAATATTATGCAACCCCAACTTATACCAATGAGCGTTCGTAGTGCCACCTCGAATTAATCCTGTATTAACATCTACATCAAATAAGATGGAATCATGATCGGTCGAAGCATTCTTCCGCCCTGCCCTAAAGACACAACTTAATGCCTTGATATCCTCTAACTTGGCCTCCTTCTCTAAGTCAATACTAGCCCTGGATTGAGTAATCACTCTAAATGTAGACAATGGTGCATTATCAGGCAATAGGCTCGAAACCCAATCTGAATTTTCAATGCGCTCTTGGATGATCCAATCTCCGCCAATAGTAGCATTTTTGTAGAAGAAAATACCAAGTCCACCCTCTTCATTCTTATGTTTTACGACGATAGCGGGTGAGTCCAAGTACGGTGAAATAGGAACTCCAGCTTCTTTCCCATCTTTGAGAAATGTCCATTTGTTTTCCATGGTGTATCCCTTGGGTGTTCCATGCAACAGTGCATGCATTCCAGCAACTCGACAATTCAAACGCCAATATGAAAACCAATCATTTGGTGCCAAAAGACGTGTTGCGTACTCTTGGGAAATACTAGATTTGAATCCAGTTCTAAACCATAAATGGAATGCGCTGATGAGACTACATAGTGGAGATGCAGTGAGGACGAAGGAGAAGGCAACTAATTTAGAACGAACAAAGATGGATAGTGGTAAACCAGTTCCTGGAATGGCAACGTTACGGAAGTTATCAACGATATCTTCCTTGTATGACTGTTTGCGATAGTGAGGTTTGTTGTACATGTAAAACGCAGATGCTAACGTATAGAGATGGATACGGGCATGTTGTTTGAACTGCAGTGTCTCAGCAGTGTCTGATTTCTTTGGTGTTAGGTATGGAAATGTGGACTCTTCGTTCAGGCGATAGGGCGAAGTACGACCTTTTCCAAAGAGATAATGGAAGAAACCTCCGTAGAAATCACGTGTTGTTTTGAGGAGTTTCAGTGGCAGCGAAATGACTTGTCCCATATTGTATACTTTGTAAAAATATTAGTGTAAGGTGTGTGGTATGTGAGGTAGAGATGTGTAAAGTGTAAATGAATGAGAATGCTCAAAGTGAACGCTAAAAACGAAGGCAGAAAAATGAGGCAAATACGCACGAAGGCTTAAGTAAAATGACGTATACCACAATCCGTAATATCTCTTGATACGGTGAACATGCAACATACAGTTTCATAGAACAGAAAGTGCTATAGCAGTCTGTCATCTGTAGTAGTCTGTAGAGAAGAGGTTAAGGTATCATGAAGAGACTTAATTTCATCTTGTGTATAGTAGCAACTGCAATGTCTATCATCAGTGGATTCACACCTTCACCTTCTTGCTTCCCATCATCATGTTCCAACTCTCCACGCACTACTGCACTGCAAATGGGGTTCTTTGATGCCATCAATAATGCATTTTCCAATGAAGAATACAGATCACCACCTGAAGGAATAAAAGCAACTGCACGCCATATCCTCGTGAAAACAAAAGACGAATTGGAATTAGTGTACAATGAACTGGAAAGTGGATCATCTTTTGCAACAGTTGCAAAACAATATTCAGCCTGTCCTTCTGGTAGCAGTGGGGGGAACTTGGGATCCTTCAAGCCTGGTACAATGGTCAAAGAGTTTGATCAAGTTGTCTTTGATGCAAATACCAATGTAGGTGAGGTTGTTGGACCAGTGCAGACGCAATTTGGATATCATCTGATTGTTGTGGACAAGAGAACGGGAGTTTAAAAGAATACTATTGCATGACCTGATGTAATTGTATTATGTGCGTAAGCAAGTTCCTATACAAGATTCACCATCCTGAATTGAACTTTTATGAATGAATCATAACTTATAACGTTGTGTCATTGAAATGTACTGGTGGATGTGCTGGATATATAGATTACCACCCAAACCGTCCATTAGTTTTTTGTATCTATAGAATAATCAAACGTGAGCAATATATTACAAGTTGAGTATTGTATGTATTCCATGAATGCAAAGTTCATTAGTTCTCGATGACATGATGAATACATATCTACAGTGGTATTTGGTATTTCTATCCTTGGTTGGTCTGATAACCTAGTATGGCTCAGAACCCACAACTCTTTTCTCTGGTCAACAGACTTTCTCGCGAGAGGGAAGGACACGAGCACTCACTTCTCACTTACCAGTTTTATCCATAGTTGATCTCTTCTATTGATGATATGTAACAATCCATAATTAATACATCTATCTATCAATCCATAATCACAAAACAAAAGCCTATACTTATAAATCTAGAATCAAATCACCTATAATAACTGTTACAAATGGCGCAAAGATTGTTACTGCAAAGATCTCTATCACGTTCGGCTAGATATTATTCACGCACCAGCTTGTCTTCCGCAGTGCAAATACCAACACAGAGATGCTCATCTTACTCTTTCCTCTCTCTACAAACACAATTAAGATACATCCATGTTTCACATCCAGTACTTTCTGATAAAGAAGAACAAGAGAAGGATGATTCTGTTCCATTTTTCCAAAATCCTCTTCATCATGATGATCCCAAGTATGAAAAAGTGATGCTATCTGATTATGAAAATGGTGAGGAGGAACCAGAATTGGTACCCTTGCCACCATTAGATGATGTTAGTGGAAAAGTAGTTGCTGCGCCTCATTTACACGATTTGGCAGATGAAGTTGTTAATCTTACAATGTTGGAAATGAAGGAGTTGGTGGATCGAGTAGCAGATCACTTTGGCATTGAAGAAACTGCAGATGATGATATTGGAGTTGCGGCAGTTGTAGTAGAGGAGGAAGTCGTTGAAGAAAAGACTGTGTTTGATTTGAAAATGACTGCTTTTGATGATAAGAGTAAGATCAAAGTCATTAAAGAGATTCGAGCAATTACGGGTCTTGGCCTGAAGGAAGCAAAAGAAATGGTAGAAGGAGTACCAAAGGTTATAAGAAAGGATATTAAGAAGGAGGAAGCAGAAGAACTGAAGGCCAAACTTGAAGCAGTGGGTGCCACCATTGAAATTGTTTAAAAAAGAAGAAGAAAAAAATCCAACCTTATGACTACTAAGTAATCAATCTATATAAGTTGTGAATGGTTCCGCTAAATAAAGGATTTCGATATGTAATGTTGTAATTGTTTGTTTGTTGTTGATCGTGATGATGATGATGATGATGATGCTACTAATGATGATGAATAGTCATCATTAGTAAGTAGCTCTAAGAGAGTAATGACATGATGTGATAGTGCACTCTGCACTCTGCAGCCAATACTGGATCGACGATTTGTTTCCCGCAAAAAAAGAGTCTCGGTTTCCGTTACAAGAAAAGGCAAAGACTGCGAACAGGCGACGATCGAAGATACCTCGAAACGCCTCTAGAGTACTGTACACACAATCCATCCATAAGATTCTTTCAAACAATGTCAATGAACATCTTTCGTCTTGCAGGGGACATGTCCCATGTCTTCAGTATCATTATTCTTTTATTACGGC
>Ga0213868_10003644_pt1 | contig 14300 bp, 11 predicted proteins | sample PICome_9_FD_160087 | JGI IMG/M metagenome (GOLD analysis project Ga0213868, IMG submission 160087) | Coastal seawater microbial communities near Pivers Island, North Carolina, United States - PICO127 | ecosystem: Environmental > Aquatic > Marine > Coastal | place: USA: North Carolina...
AGAGACCAATTCGGTTGGACATCAAACAACTCAATATTTGCAGAACTCGGTATGGATTATACAGAAGTTGCAAAACGAATCGTAGATAATGGAGAACCAGGTTTGGCTTGGTTGGATAATATGAGACATTATTCTCGTATGAAAAATGGTGGTGATAATAAAGACCACAGAGTAATGGGTGGTAATCCTTGTTTGGAACAATCATTAGAATCATATGAATTATGTTGTTTAGTAGAAACATTTCCAGACAATCACGACGATTTAGAAGATTACAAACGAACACTAAAATATGCATATTTATATGCAAAAACCGTAACACTCGGAAGAACACATTGGTCAGATACTAATCGTGTTATGTTGAGAAATAGAAGAATCGGTTGTTCAGTTAGTGGTGTCGCACAATTCATAACTAATCGTGGACTAAATGAGTTTAGAGATTGGTTAGAGGGTGGATACGATACCATACAAGAGTGGGATAAGATGTATTCAGATTGGTTCGCAATACCAAGAAGTATCAAGACTACATCAGTTAAACCAAGTGGTACGGTTTCTTTATTAGCCGGAGCAACACCAGGTTTACATTATCCTGAATCAAGATTTTACACAAGAAGAATTAGATTATCAATCAATTCTGAATTAGTAGAACCCCTAAAAAAAGCAGGTTATAAAATTGAACCAGCGTTTGGGTCAGAAGACTCAACATTAGTCGCTGAAGTGCCAGTAGATGTTGGTGAAGGAATAAGAACAGCAGCTGAGTTATCCATTTGGGAACAATTCAGTTTAGCAGCATTCCTACAAAGACATTGGGCAGACAATCAGGTTAGTTGTACTGTGACATTCGACCCTGAAACAGAAGGAAAAGAAATTCCATTTGTATTAAATTACTTCCAATACCACTTAAAAGGAATATCGTTATTACCAAGACACGATTACGGAGCATATCCACAAATGCCTTACGAAGCTATTGAAGAAAAGGAATACAATAAACAAGTTAAAAAATTAGGTAAATTATCATTCGGTGTTATTAAGAATGAAGAAGCAGAAGTTGATAAGTTCTGCAACAACGATAGTTGTGAAATACCTGGAGAAGATTTAACAAGTGAGAATTAGTTTTCCCGCTGGCAGACGACACACCAGGATAAAAATGTGTCATCACAGAAAACAAACAAGGAGAAACGATTATGAATATTCGTAATCTTATAGTATTGTTTATGGTAACCACAGGATTGTTCGCGCAATCAGTAATGGGAACTGTATTCGATGCTAACTCAAGACCACTTGAAGGCGCTAATGTCGTTCTTGTAGGTACAGATTTGGGTGACACCGCTAATGAAGCAGGTGCTTACGCAATGATAAATGTACCAGCTGGAACATATGACTTAATAGCTTCTTTCATAGGTTATTCATCAGTAACAAAATCAATTGTTGTTGGTGAGGAAGATGTAATGACCCACTTCATTCTTGAAGTTGGTGGACTTGCATTATCAGATGTTGAAGTTTTGGCTTCAAGAGCATCTGACAAAACACCAGTTGCTTTCACTAATGTAACAAAAGAAGAATTTGAAACTCGTCTTGGTTCACAAGACATTCCAATGATTCTTAACACTACACCAAGTGTATATGCAACTCAACAAGGTGGTGGTGCGGGTGATGCTCGTATCAACATACGTGGTTTCAATCAAAGAAACATCGCAGTAATGATAAACGGAGTTCCACAAAACGATATGGAAAATGGTTGGGTTTACTGGTCTAATTGGGACGGAGTAGGAGACACAGCAGCTTCTATTCAGGTTCAAAGAGGACTATCAGCAGTAAATCTAGCAACACCATCAATCGGTGGAACAATGAATATCATCACAGACCCAACATCTTTTGAAAAGGGTGGAAAGTTCAAACAAGAAGCAGGTGAAGGTGGATTTATCAAAACTACTTTCAACTATAATACTGGTCTTATGTTAAATGACAAGTTAGCTTTGAGTGGAACAATTGTTCGTAAAACAGGTGATGGTATTATTGACGGAACTTGGACAGACGCTTGGGCATATTACTTGGGAGCAAGTTATGCAGTAAGTAGTAAACAACGTTTCGAAATGTACGCAATCGGTGCACCACAACGACACGGACAAAATCTATACAAGCAAAATATCGCTACTTACTCACAAGAGTTAGCAGGTGATGTTGACGGATACGATACAGACGCTTTCGCAGAAGGTAATAAGTTCGAAACCGAAGCAGGTAGATTTTTCAATCAAAATGTCGCACCTATTGACCCATCATATACAGGTAAACAATATTGGTATATGTATGGAGCGAACACAACTAATAGATATAGTTCAAACTTTCTTAACGAAAGAGAAAACTATTTCCACAAACCATTAGTGAACATCAATCATTTCTTAGAATTAAATGATAAAACAAGATTATCATCAGTATTCTATTGGAGTGGTGGTTCAGGTGGTGGAACAGGAACTTACGGAAGTGTATCAAGAATGCCAGCAGTTCCAGGAGAAAGATGGTACGCATCTTCACCTTGGACTTGGGATTGGAATTCAGAAATTGCTCAGAATTCTGATAACATTGATGAGAACTTCTCAACTACTGACAATCGTTCAACAGGAATTCTTAGAAATTCTATCAACAGACAAGACACATATGGTTTGATTTCAAAATTAAACTATGTTGTAAATCCTGAATTGGAATTACAATTCGGTCTTGACTGGAGAACAGCAGGTATTGAACACGCTCGTGAAGTTCGTGATTTACTTGGTGGTGATTATTATGTTGACTATGCAGACGACAACTTCGAAGAAGGTAAAGTCGTTAGACTTGGTGATATAATCGCATACCACAATGAAACAACCGTAGACTGGATTGGTGGATTTGCACAATTTAACTACACTACTGACAAACTAAATCTATATGGTATGGGTGGACTATCAAGTATAGAATACTCTTATCAAGATTGGTTCACGGTAGAACAAGAGTTAATTAAAGCAGACCCAATTCAAACTTACCAATTAAAAGGTGGTGTAATGTATGATGTTAATTCAGATATGAATGTATTTTTCAATACTGGATTAGTAGAAAAAGCACCTATCTTGGATAATGTAATTGATTACTCTGGTAATGTATCATCAGACCCAGACAACGAAAAATTCTTACACAATGAATTTGGAGTTAATTACAGATTTGGTAAACTTGGTGTAAACGCAAGTGCTTATATGACAGACTGGCAAGACAGAAACTTAACAAAATCAGTTTCTACTGGTCAAGGTTCATCAGGTGATACTGATGTTATCTTCCTAACAGGAGTTAATCAGAAGCACTCGGGTGTAGAACTTGAAACTAACTATATGGTTAATGATATGTTAGATGTAATGTTCGTCGCATCATTTGGTAATTGGAAATTTGACGGAGACGCAATGGGTAATTATCAGGAAACTGAATATAACTCAGAAGGTCAAGCAGTCGGATACACAACAACTGAATATGCATACGCACTCGACGGATTGTATGTTGGAGATATGCCACAAACTGCATATATATTGGGAGTAACTTTAAAACCAGTTAAAGGTTTAATGGTTCAAGCAATACACAAAACATACGATAAGAACTATTCAGACTGGTCGCCATCAGCTCGTGAATTTGACGGAACGAATGACGACGCAGATAGAGCTCAAGTTTGGGAAGCTCCTGGCTACTCAAAACTTGACCTACATATGTCTTACAAATTACCAAAAGTTAAAGGACTTGATATGACTTTAAACGGACATATCTTTAATGTTCTTGACGAGGTATTTGTACAAGACGCAGTTGATAATAGTCAATACAATGGATATGGTAGTAAACAACACTTACCACATAACGCAGAAGTATTCTTGGGAACACCAAGATATGCAAACATTGGATTAACTATTAACTTCTAATTCTATGGGGGGCGATTAAGTTCGCCCCCACAAAAAATACTTGACATTTACACAATTTATTATTATATTTATTAACAGAATCTTACAACCAAAAGGAGTTATATTTGTATCAGAACCTATTTTTTGACATACGCAAAATGAAAATGCATTTGTGGGACGATTTAAAAGGACACTTAGAAATACCATATAGAAAATACGCTTATGTAAAAGATTCCAACGGACAACACGTTTCATTGTATGGTGATAGATTAAAAAGAGTTACCAATTGGGACAAAGACGACCCAACACTTCACGAATCAGATGTTCCACCAATGACAAGATTTTTGGTTGACCAATATGGGGATTCAGATGAAGCATCCACCGGACATAGAATTATGTTTTTCGATATCGAGGTAGAGGTAACTGAGGGATTTCCAGATGTTCAGAAAGCACAAAATCCAATCACATCAATCGCATTATATGATTCCACAACAGAACAATATTTCACTTACTGCTTTGACCCACAGAAAAGAATTGATAATTATACCAAAGGTGATGAAAGTGTAGAATTTTACGAAACTGAATACGAAATGTTAAATCAGTTTTTCCAAAAGTATTTAGAAATTAGACCAACGATATTAAGTGGTTGGAACTCTGAGTTCTTTGATATTCCTTATTTATATAATAGAGCAGTTAGAATATTAGGACCAGAAATAGCAAATTTATTATCACCGATTTCACAAGTTATTTATTCAGAATATAAAAAGAAACACACTATCGCTGGTGTTTCATCATTAGATTATTTACAACTATATAGACAATTCACATTTACCCAACAATCAAGTTATCGATTAGATTATATCGGAGAAGTAGAAGTCGGTATGAAAAAGGTTGATTACGAGGGAACACTTAACGACTTATACGATAATGACTTACAGACATTTATAGATTACAATATTCGAGATGTAAGAATCTTAGTAGAGTTGGATAAGAAATTAGATTTTATTGAGGTTGCAAGAGGTATAGCTCATCTCGGACACGTTCCTTATGAAGATATCAATATGTCGAGTCGTTGGTTAGAGGGAGCGATATTAGTTTATCTAAAAAAGATTGGGGTTGTGGCACCTAACAAACCACCCAGACCTAAGAAATTTTCTGATGATAAATTTACGGGTGCTTATGTTCAAGAACCACAAGCAGGTAAACATAAATGGGTTTATGACTTGGACATTACATCAATGTATCCAAGTGTGATTCGTTCTCTAAACATTTCACCAGAAACTAAAATCGGTAAAGTAACTGGTTGGAACGACGAGGAGTTCATCAACAAGTCTACTGAAAAAACTTACACAATGTTAAATAAAAAAGGTAAGGAAATGGGTAAGATGACCAAACAAGAACTACAAAAATATCTTGATGACTCAGATGTTTCAATTAGTTCTAATGGTATTATTTATAGAACAGATAAACAAGGATTGATTCCAGCACTATTAGAGAAATGGTTCAATGAAAGAGTCGAGATGAGAAAACTCGTTAAAAAATTTCACGAACAAGGTGACAAAGAAAAAGAAGAATACTTTGATAGAAGACAACATATTCAAAAGATTGTATTGAACTCGTTGTACGGAGTATTGGGATTATCAGTATTTAGATTTTATGATATTGACAATGCAGAAGCAACAACATCAACCGGACAACAATTAATTAAATTTAGTAAAAAGATTACCAATCATTTCTACAACAAAGAATTAGAAACTAATGATGATTATGTTATTTATATTGATACAGACTCTATTTTCGCATCTGCGGTTCCATTGATTGAAAAGAGGTTTCCAAATCAAGAGTTATCGGAAACTATGATGACACAAAGAATTATGGAGATTTGCGCAGAGGTTCAAGATTATTTAAATGAAAGTTATAATTATTTTGCTAAGAAGTTTTGTAATATAGATGACCACGTATTTGACATTAAACAAGAGGTGGTTGCTAAGACTGGATTATTCATTACGAAAAAACGATATGGATTACGAATCATCAATGACGCTGGTCGTAAAGTAAACAAGACTCACGTTAAAGGACTGGATACCATTAGAAGTAATTTCGCAGTTGCTATGAAAGACTTACTACAAAAAGTATTAGATGATATTTTAGCAGACGTTCCAAAGGAAAAGATTGATGAAAGAATTAGTATTTTTAAAAGAAATATGCACAATCTATCATACGAAGTTATGGCAAATCCAATCGGTGTAAAGGGTATTGGAAAGTATGAAGTGAGAGACGAGGAAAGTTCTTTTAACAGATACAAAAAGGGAACACCAGTTCACGTTAAATCAGCTATCAATTATAATTCATTGATTGATTATTGGTATGAGGGTAAAAGGTATTCTAAGATTACCAACGGAAATAAGATTAAGTGGGTGTATTTAAAAGAAAATGAATTTGGATTTGATACAATAGGTTATAAAGGTTATGAGGACCCACCACAAATACTGGATATGATTAAAAAATACATAGACCACAATAAAATGTTTGAACAAGCGATGTCAAAGAAAATTGGTATGTTTTATCAAGCACTAAATTGGGGTGGAGTAGAAGACAAAACGACATCAATGAATAGATTCTTTTAAAATAAATTAAATTTTCACAAAATAATATTATATTTATAATTGTAAAACAATAGGAGTAAATGGTTATGAACAAAACGCAGTTAACAAACTTCATCACAAAGTATACTTTGGGTGGAGAAATCAAATCAACAAAATGGACTTCAAATGGAGACTCACTATCAACAAGATTTATCTCAGGCGATAAGTCAGTAGTTGGTAAGGTGGTTCTAAGTAAGTTTAGTCATCTATCACCTTGCGAATTAGGTGTATACAATACAGGACAATTATCATCACTATTGTCAGTATTAGGAGATGATATCGATATAAATCTATCACAATCTGGTGATAAGTTTATCTCAATGGAGTTTCAAGATACAAAAAGAAAAACAAAATCTAAATATATGTTAAGTGATTTATCGGTTATACCAACACCACCGGCTTTAAAGAATCTTCCAGATTCATTTGAGTTGGGTATCAAGGTAGACCCATATTTCATTAACACATTTACAAGTGGTAAAAGTGCTTTAGCAGAAGCTGAAACATTTACTATCTTAACAGAAAATAACGAAACAAAAATCGTTATTGGGTATGCGAGTATCGCATCTAATCGTGTTACGATTCCAGTAGAAACCACTAAGTATCAAGACATTGAACCAATCTCGTTCAATGCAAATATGTTCGCTTCAATCTTAAATGCAAATAAAGATTGTGAAAGTGCAACATTAGAAGTTAGTTCCGCAGGTTTATCAAGAATTAAATTCTCAATCGATAATTATGATTCAGAATATTTCTTGGTATCAACACAGGCAGTTAACTAATGGAGAGTGTAAAACACTCATTATGGGTAGAGAAATACAGACCTACTCAATTAGATAATTACATTGGTAATGACCATTTAAAATCAAAGGTGTCGGTATATTTAGAATCAGGAGATATACCACACCTTCTCTTATTCGGTCGTGCAGGAACTGGTAAAACCACTCTTGCTAAATTATTAATCAATAACATTGATTGTGATTATCTTTATATAAACGCATCTGATGAGAATAGTGTAGATGTAGTTCGTGAGAAAGTCAAGAACTTCGCATCAACATTAGGTTTCAAAGATATGAAAGTCATAATCTTGGACGAGTGTGATTACATTACACCAAACGCTCAAGCTGCACTTCGTAATCTTATGGAAACTTTCTCAAAGAATTGTCGTTTTATATTGACTTGTAATTATGTGGAAAGAATAATTGACCCGATACAAAGTCGTTGTCAATCTTTCCAGATAATTCCACCAGACAGAAAACAAGTCGCACAACATTTAGCAAACATCTTGAACAACGAAAACATTGAGTATGATGTTAAAGATATAGCTACCATTGTCAATAGTGGTTATCCAGATATTAGAAGAGTAATCAATGGAGCTCAAAGACAAGTAGTTAATGGAAACTTGGTGATTGATGAAAATACAATTACACAAAACGATTACAAAACGAAAGTATTAGAAATTTTAGAAACACAGGATAAAAAATCATCATTTCAGAATATCAGACAATTATTAGCAGATTCAAAAGTAACAGACTTTTCAGATTTGTTTAGGTTGATGTTTGATACCGTAGATGACTGGGGGACTGGTCATATCGCTGAGTGTATATTGATTTTATCAAAATATCAACAATCAGACGCAGTTGTAGTGGATAAAGAAATCAACATTATGGCTATGTTTGTAGAATTAATAGGTACAATAAAATGAAAAAACAACAACAACCAGGTGTTCAAATAGACATATCAAAAGCAGATACTATCACTTGTGAGGATTGTGGAAACGTATCTTTCATACAGGCATTTTTCTTAAAGAAAATATCTGCATTAATGTCACCAACAGGACAAGAATCAATTGTACCGATTCAGGTGTTTAGTTGTGGAAGTTGTGGGACAATTCCAAAGAAAATGACAGAACAGGTAGATTAATAGTGGGAGTGTTAGAGAAATTAGGTTGGAAACCACCTTCAAGTAAAGATAGTGGTATCACGGAAGCAGATACACTATACTCTGACAAGGTTATAAAATATGTAGAATCATATTACAAAGATGAAATGAGAATTGTAAATGTTAATATAAATGGAACCGACAGCGATTTCAGATATCAAGAGGCATCCAAGTATACAAACCCAGTAGCATTTAATTTAAAGTCAGATTACTATTTACACGGAAGTAGAATCGAGGACCCAAAGTATAATGGCAAAGACGCACCATTACAAATACATTGTTTCGGAGATAGTTGGACATATGGTTGGGACGTTGAACAAGAAGAAACTTTTGTTCACTTACTTGGTGATGAAAACACATCAGTATATAATTATGGTGCGGGTAAAACTGGTTTAGATTATACAGTTAAAAAGATAACTGAAGTTTATCAAGAGTTTAATCATAAAGAAAATGAAAATTTTGTTTATGTTGTAACAATTCCACATAGTTTTAGAAGAATGTACATTGAAGACAATGGAACAGCTCGTAGGTGTTGGGATAAACCAACAGCAGCTGAGGTAAATGAATATAATCACTACTTATATTTTCTACATCACTACGAAATTCTAAATCGTTTAATTGGTAGAGACAAAATCATATGGGGAACTTGGGATGAGGAAGTTCCAGAACATATGATTGATATATTTTTTGACTTACACGACTACGCTGGAAGACATCCAGGTCCAGAATCACACAAAAAGTATGCCGAAAAAATCAAAGATATTTTGAGAGAGAGTGGTTGGTATGATGAGTAAAAAAGTTGAACAAACAGCCACATAATTATAAAATAGGTAGTGTAGAGTTTACACTTTCTGAATATAACACATCAAAGAAATCTTTTGACAAGTGGAAAGATGAATTTTTATCTATGCCTGAAATAAAAAAATGTAAAGTTTGGTTAACAGGTGGATTTCTTGAAAGTTGGGATACTTTTGATATAGACATTGTGTTAACTGGTGATTTAACAAATAACGAAATAAAAAAATTGTTATCTCAAGGTAGAGTTATTGGTGCCAAGTATAATATAATGATTGATATTTGTCATTGGGACAAAGAACCAATCTATATTTATGAAAAGTATCCACACGCTTGGGGTATAGGTAAGTGGAAAGAATATGATAAAGAGGTTCAAAAGAAAGTTGTTAATATAAAAAAACTAAATCTTTCAGATTCATATTACATAAATGGAAAGTTAGTAAAGAAAGTTCACGGAGCTAAAAAAGTAGATGATGGGTTGTATGAGATGAATTATATATATCCTACACTAAAACAAGAATCAAGAGAATACAAATCAAAACCAATATTATTAAATGAACATTAAAGAAAAAGTAGAAAAATTCTATTATGAAACAAAAAGAATTGATAGAAACAATAATGAGCATTATCTATATATATACCAAAACAATATGGGTAGATTAGAGGGTGGAAGACAACACGACCCAATCTACAATGATGAAAATGTTAGAAAACAAATCTACACCTTTGGTTGTAGTTGGACTTATGGGTGGTATGTAGAACAAGAACAAACCTTTACCCATTTACTCGGAGATGAAAATACAGCAGTTCATAACTATGGAGCAGGTGGAACAGGTTTAGATTTTGCAGTCAAGACTTTATCAGAGGTTTATATGCCAACATCAACACGACAAATATTTATTATTACGATTCCACATTTATTTAGAAGAACTTGGTTTACTGATTATGGTGAAGTTCATAAAGCTTGGCAAGTTAAAGAGTTAGAGGGTATTAATGAATATAATGACTACTATAATTTTTTACACAATTATGAATTACTTAATAGACTTGTAGGTCGTGATAAAATCATTTGGAGTTGTTGGGGTGGAGATACTTTTGGATTGTATGACTTAGTAGAAGATAAGGTAGATTTATCATTTGATTTGGTTGATGTGGCATTAGATAAAATGCACCCAGGTCCAAAGTCCCACAAAAAGTATGCGAAAAAATTAAAAGATGTATTACAAGATAGATTTAAGTAATTACGAACCACGAGAAGTTCCAGCGTATCAAGAGTTTACAAACTATAATGATATTCATTCAGAACAGATTGAAGTAGTATCAGAAGAGTTGGATAACTTTAAAGATTCATTTGGAAAAGATTGGCAAGAGTGGAATTTAAAAGACCTACGAAGTAGATTAAAAGACAATTGGACATTTTATTTGACTGAGTGTGGTTGGGCATTCATAGATTGGAATAGAAAGTATCCTTATTTATGTAATCGTTACATAATTCCAGAATATAGAAATAAAGGATTGGGTAGTGATTTAGTTTGGTTAAGATGTAATGAAATCAAACAACAAGGATACAATTACGCATCAATTAAATTAGAAGATTGGAATAAACCAGCACTATCGGTTATGAAAGAAGATATTTTCACACAATTAAAGGATATTTGATATTTATATATAGGAAAAATTATGTCAGTTCAAACAAAAGTAAAGAGTTTTTTAAATTATGTAACGGGAAGTGCGGGTGGTTGGCCTTCACTTTCTAATGCTGCTATCATTGGTGGTATGGATTATGTTGTTCAAACAGGTTCAAATGATGTATATTTTATTGAATACAATACCAACATAGGTATCGTTGGTAGTTATGCTCTACAAACAGGAAGCTACTTTGATGTAATGGCAGATTATGCGGTATCACAAAGTTATGATAAATGTTATGTTTATGGTATGGCAGGTAAAAAACAAAACCCACCATATTTACAACAATCATTAATTAGTTCAAGTTTCGCAAAACACGATATACCAGTAACATTTGAGTATCAAATGAATACATCACACACTTACTTCTCACAAAGAGGTAAAGCACAATACTCTGGTAGTTTCCACTTATTTTTTGAAACACCTTGGTATAGTGATGACAATTTATTAGAAATCGTAAGTGGTTCATTTAATAAAAATACATTTAGAACAATATTAAGTTCATCACCAGTTAGTTCAAGTTTAGTTCCTTTATTCAATACATCATCATTTACAGATAATATAAATCACCCAGACTTCGTTGCAAAAAGCCCAACACTTGATTCAGGAATACAATCCAATTCAGTAAAATTTTATTCTTATAATGCTAATAGTTCAAGTTATCAAAATGAAATAGATAGTGGTTCATTGATAGAAACATTTATGGTTCATACAGGTAGTTATGATGGTTCTATTCCACAATCATATATGGGTGTTGGTAAGTGTGATTTTATGATGACACCAAGTAAAGTGGTATTTTTTACCAATAGAGAGGCAGGAAAAGGAATTAAACTAAACAAATCCACAAGTGATACTTGGAACCACATTGGTATCAAAGGAAAAACATCAGCGAGTGGTAGTTTAATTAAAATGTATGATGGGACAACAACACAAGTTCAAGATGTAGAAGTTGGTGATGTCGTTAAATCCTACCAACCACTTGGAATGCCAGATGAATCACAGAATTATTTAGCATACACCACAACAGATTTAACTGACTCAACAACACAAGGTTCTATTGTTGTAAATGTAATGAAAACAATGTCTTATGGATACTATTTAATCAATGGTAGTATTAAAGCACCTTATAATCCAAATCAATTAAATAATGATGTTAGATACTTTGTTAAGAAAAGTGGAACTTGGGCTTGGCATACTGCAGACGAATTAGTTGTTGGAGATTATTTATTAGACCCTGACGGAAACGAAACTGAAATAACTTCAATAACCGAAAACTCAGGTGATACCACTTGGTATGCACTTGACGTTGAGGACATTGATACTTACTTCCAATCAAACATATTGGTCCACAATATTCCACCAAAGTGTTTTGTAGCAGGAACACCAATCACAATGGGTGACGGAACAACAAAATCTATTGAATTGGTAGAAGTAGGAGATGAAATACATAACTACGATTTTGATAGTAAAGAAATTAAAGTAGGAAAAGTATTATCTATTGAAACACCAATTCACGCTGACATAGTAGAAATAAGTTTTGGTGACAAGAAGACAAAGAATACATTTGACCACCCGTATTGGGTAGTTGGAAAAGGTTGGTCATCTTATAAACCACAATGGACAGAAAAACGATATGATATTAAAACCAAACAATTAGAAGTTGGAGATAAATGTTTAGAACTTCAGAGCGAAAAACTTGTAGAGATTGAGATTACTGATTTACAAGAGGATATAAATCCAGTCCAAACATATTCATTAGAGGTTGAGACACACCACAACTATTTTGCGAATGATGTATTGGTTCACAATAAGTTTTGCTTTATGCCAGACCAAGTAATTAATATGGGTGAAGGTAATTACAAAAGAATTGATGAGATAGAATTGGGAGAGAGTGTATTGGTTTTTGATGAGGAAAATGACGAGTTTAAAGAAGGTAAAGTTAATTCTATTATGAAAAAACTACACGAAGATTGTTATGAAATGCATTTAGAAAGTGGACAAACACTAAAACCAACAGGCAATCATCCATTTTTAATTAAAGGTAGAGGTTGGTCAACGATAGACGGACACAATCCAAATCACGCAGGTGGTGACGGAAAGGTTGATGTTGGTGATTATGTTAGAGATTTAGATGGTTGGGTTATGATTGACTCAATAAAAAAAATTGAGGGTGAACACATAACTTATAATTTACTAAATCAAGATTACGGAACGATAGTTGCACACGACATTGTATCACACAATTCGGGACCTGGTGATAGTTGTTTTGTAATAGGAACACTAATAACTATGTCTGACGGAACATACAAAAAAATTGAAGATATCGTAATTGGAGATGAAGTTAAGTCATTTGATATAGAAAATGGTAAATTTATAAACTCAATTGTAGAAAAAATACACTCACCTATCCACGATAATATCGTAGAATATGTTTTTGAAAATGATAATAAATTAAAAGGAACTGATGACCACCCTATTTGGATAAAAGAAAAAGGTTGGTGTTCATCTAATCCTGAAAAGACACTTAGTAGCTATAACATTGAAGTTAACAGAATAGAATTGGGTGATAAAGTTTTAAGTGATGAATTTAGTTATAATAAATTGGTTGAGATAAGACACACAAATGAAAAATTACAGACTTATAATATTGAAAAGTTAAGTAATAATGACACTTATTTTGCCGGTAAGGTTTTAGTTCATAATGAGTTTGGTAGAAAATAAAGATTTTAAATGGTTTTTGGTTAGAGATAACTTTTTATCAAAAGAAGAGTGTGATAGCCAAATAGACTTTGCAAACAAAAAATGTGAATCTGATGATTTTGTTTGGGGAACTTATCGTAATTGTAAAAATGTTGTAACACAAGATAAAAAAATCTTAGATAAAATATGGAAAGTAGCAAAACTATCTAATACATTATCTTTCAAATTTGATATTGATAGTATACAACACTCTTGTATAAAGTTATATCCGATAGAAAATTTCAAGGATATAAATTCTCGTTTAGGAGCAGGAACACTATTTCATTCAGATTATGCAGCAGGAGACGGAAAGGTTGTAAATACTTGCACCAAATTGTCGTGTGTTATATTTCTGAATGACGACTTTGAGGGTGGTGGATTACAAATTTGGGAAACGAAGTTAGAGGCAAAAAAGGGTAGAATAGTTATATTTCCAGCATTTGCAGCCCATAGAGTTTTAGAGTTTGATAACGAAGATAGATACACTATGATAACATTCATAAAAGGAAATACATTTAAATGAAACTAAATAACGATTTCAAGTATTCAATACAGATACCTAAATTTTTAACACACGAAAAGTGTGATG